>JAABUP010003987.1_pt1 | contig 24968 bp, 37 predicted proteins | sample 5559201 | NCBI WGS metagenome assembly JAABUP01 (sample SAMN10711887, study PRJNA513373) | rock metagenome | isolation source: Antarctica rocks | place: Antarctica
TTGTTGCGTGTTCAGGATCTTTCAGCCAGCTGAAATGAAATCTTTCAAATTTCTGGATATCCATTTCTTGTTGTTCAAAGGCTATCATGGATTTGTTTGCTTTGTTGCTTCTCCATATTCAACTGTTGATGTCACCGTTCTGAGCAGCGAATCATCCTGCACCTGCCAGCATTGCATGTGAGACACCTTTAAATTCAATTATCAACTATTCAAAGGTTTGCCATATTGCTAATTGAACCATGTAGCTGTTGCAAGTTGAGGGTTTTCAATCAACCTTTTTTGTGAAAAGAAAATAGTTTGGATATTCATTTTGGATATGAACTATTTTACCGCTGATTCAGGGCCAGTATGGGCTTGTTTCTCCTGCAACGTATCCAATATCCACTGTGTCTGTCATTGATATGAGCAGTGAATCATCATGCACCCGCCTGTGTAGCATGAAAGCTCCTGATGGCGTCTCCTGCCTCTTTGAGAAACTCTACCATGTCTTGCTGCGGCTGTCTGTGGCGCATCTCTTCAAACATGAATTCCAGTCGATTATTGAGCAGCGGTGTTTCCCACAGTAGTCAGTTGCCATTGATGGCGTAGGAAGGGCTTGATAAGGGTAGCTTGGCAGATCTTCGTTCATAGGGTTGAATCTGGTCCAGGTCTGACCCGGGTCTAACCTGGGTCTGCCCTGGTCTGTTTGCCATATTTCACCATTTAGCTGATTTCACCATTTAGCTGATTTCACCATTTAGCTGTTGCAAGTTGAGGGTTTTCAACCAACTTCTTCTGGTAAAAAAAACTAGAAAAGTATTCAATTATCACATGTAACATTTTGTGCCTGATCAAGGTCTGGCTTCGTGTCGCTTGCGGCATATCCAATATCCACAGTGATTCCCCTTGATTTGAGCAGTGAATCATCATGCACCTGCCGGCATTGTACGTGAGTCACATTTCCCAGAAATTCAGTTATTCAGTATCCCGCAACTTGCACGTTTCTAGTTGAGACCATTCTGTCATTGCATGTTGAGGATTATTCAGTTCTTGAATGAGATTCCGCTGCTGATCAAGGGCCAGCATGGGCTTGTTTCTCTTGCAACATATCCCATATCCCCTTTGTATGTAGTTGATCTGAGTAGTGAATAGACATGCACCTGCCTGTGTAGCATAAAAGCTCCTGATGGCACCTTCTGCCTCTTTGACAAACTGGACCGTGTCCTGGCGCTGCTTGTTGACTTTGTCTGACGACTTTGCTCAGTTGCCCTTTGCTTTTGGCTTCACTTGACCTACAGCCTGCCATTTTGATACTACTCGTTGGTGTCATTGAAGGGCCTGTGCTTTTTCCACTTGCGGTCTTTGTAGCAGGCGACAGGAGTTCTCTTCAGCCCTTGGTTGTTTCCTTGGGTCTTTTCTTCTGACCAACGAGACCAACGAACATCTATTCGATACGGGAGAACAATCTGCGTGGACATGTTTCTTTTGCCTTTGTTGGTTTCAGTCACCAGGCCCTACGGGGGACGAGCCCTGGTGCATTGACATTGCATTGTCATTTGACTATCCCGTGGTGAACGGCTGTTTGTTTTGTTGCTTCTCTTGTCCTGTTTGCATGGAGGCTATGTATCGCTGCTCTGCTATGCCTTGTGTGCCTGAGTTGTTGGGGGGCAATTTAGCACCATTACCTGCAGACAAATCCGATTGGCACATTCATCAGTTTGTCAGGGTTCACATACCCTGGCACATCCATCAGACTTGAGGCTGGGCAAAGGATGTAAAACACTTCTCTCTCTCTCTCTGCGGCTGTCTGTTGGGGTCGTTTGTCACGTCCTCAATGTCTTCTCGACCCTGTGTCAAGTCATGGTACAGTTGCTTCTCCAGATCTTTGTTCAAGCCAGCTGTCATGGAAGGTTTGAGGCATAGCATTGTAAGAGTGATCAAATTCGATATCAACGCCTGTATTCGACATGCTTTACGAGTTGCAATCGATGTCAAAACCGACTTGAAATAAGGCCATTAAATCGATTGACACATCGCTTCCCTGTACCAGCCAAAAGTCCTCTCGTCCCAGAGGCATGGGAGGTTCAGAAATTGATTGTTGAAAATTCGGCTCGCGGAGTGGGCCACATCAGTCTCCTGCCTGACCCGCGCAAGACAGAACCAGCGCCTCCTTGTGTGGTGTGCCCCAAGGGAGGCAGCTGAGGCAGTGCACCAGCTCGAGTCATGTTCGCGACGCTCTCGAGGAAGAGCCATGTCGGCTTGCGGGGGAGTTCTCTGGTGACCAGGCGGATGACTTCGTAGACAGCCTCATATGTATGTTCTAAAGTACTTTTACACTCATGGCTTATTGGGGCTAGATTGCCCAAAATCCAAAAGCACAACTTGTGGTCACTCGCATACAGGCACACGTCCGAGGGCTGCATGACAACGCTGATGGTAACTTGCTGTGTCCGTGCGCAATCACGGTTCATTGCAAAGACATGCAGACTGGTCGCAAAGACTAATATCCCCATAGATCCATCACAGAACAGGCACGATTTCTGACGAACTTGACCAACCTGGTTGCGAGATGAGACTTTCAGAAAGGCTTGAAGTTCTGCATGGCCAGATTGCCAATTGATGCTGCTCCCATGGCATTGACACTGCCGCCAACAAAGCCTCCTACGATTGGTATCCACTTGATCAGGTTGACAACCCCTGTACTTCCAGCCTTTGTGATGAGCCTGAAGCCAACTGCCTTGTTGATGGCTATCAGTGTCTTTCCAGGCACCTGCTTGAGGGCATTCATGGCCACTTTGCCGCCAATGACAACTCCAGCTTCCTTGAGGACATCTGTCATGCTGGATCCTAACACAGTGAGCAACACCATTGTCCTCACCCTGTCATCCTCCAAGCTGTGACCGTATATGTAAGCAATGGTTGCTACAAGACGCCCTTGTAGAAGCCATTTGCCAAGTAGATCAGCAGGAATGGTGACAGGGGCAACTGCAAGACCTCCAAGGCCAGTGAGAAATCCAGCAGTTGCTGCTTTTGCACTCTCATAGCGTATCAGAGAGATCACACGGCCATCGTTGTCAAAGTATGACAAGTCTGATGTATATGAACGTGAAAGCTTCTCTGCACCATCCAAGAGAGGCTGTAACCCATTGATGCTCTTATTGATCAGATACTCGGCCGCTTTGTAGGTTTTGGTACTTTTGACAACCTGCATAATGGCATCAAAAGAGGGTCATGCACAAGGACACCTGGCTTATGCATGCACAGCAAGTAATGCATTTTTAGCAAGTGATATCACGGCAGAGATTTACATCTACGCTCAACAAGTCAGCGCCTTTGCTGTGTGCTCATGGAGATTGCAGTCTTTGATGCTGGTGCTAGGCTGTTGCAAGTCTCATTGCGCAACTGTCCATACATTGCGTCAGCTTACCTGCTCCTGTACCTCCTCGTACTCTTTTTTTGCTTGCTTCTTCTCCTCTTGCTCTCCAAACTGAAGAGCAGACAAGTGCTTGGTGATTGAATTTACTTAATTTGAGCTACAAGGTATTGGGGTAGCTCAAGTGGCATGCATAACAGCAAAGACCAAGCATCGTTGCATAGAACGCAATTTGAGAGGGTTTTGTTGTTGTGGTCACTCAAATGCTCAGTTTTTGTGTATCCAAAGGCAAGCAATGTTTAGCATGCATAACATTACGTACACTGAGGGTCAGATTCGTCATGATCCGCCTGACTGCTTATATACATGATCATAAGTATGGAGACTATGTGCAGCCTAAAACTGTGATAGGCAGAGCTCCAAAACGGGAACTGCTATGCATCATTGTCTTGGTGAGGCAGTCACAGCTACTCAGAAGCTGCCCATGAAGAACAGCAATGAAAGCGCAAAGCCTCGATGATGCAGCGTTCATTACAACAAGATCATCATCATCTACGGAAGGCCAGTGCTGTAAGAGCACAGCTCAAGTTGCAACAATCTGCTTAGTGGTGTTGAGCAAAAGCCAGGAATTCACACGGCCAGAAACAGCTGTTTCATTGCCCCTCTCAGGGACCCACCTTGTCAGCCCAACGATTATTCAACCTCTTCTTTGCCAGATTGACTTGTAAAGACCAATCAAGTGCGTCTCTCAGGGTACTGAAGCTTCCAATGCCTGCCTGTCCATCACTGTCCTCTTCCTCCTCCTGCTTGTCATCAAATTCTGCTTCCTCTTCTTCAGCGTCATTTAGTACTTCACAAAGAACCTTGTGATAGTCAAGCTGTGGTGGCACAGCTTGTGTCTCGAAGTCTTTTGCAATGCCATCAAAAATGCTGCATCCCAGAGAAACCCTTGTTGAGACTCAAAGAGGGATGTCTTGCATGAAACTGATGCTGACTGCAAGCATCTCGCACCCAATACCATGCTTTGCTCAGTCTATGACCTGCAGATCATGTGTTGTGCAACGAGAGTGTGTGTGCAACGAGTGTGTGTGGGTAACAAAGATATGGTCACCCAAGCTTTCCAGGTTTGCCTTTGTGCGTACTTCTTGCGCACACATATGTTGCAGTGCAGACTAGACACGAATTGTACACCGCAGCATGCAAGGCCTCAAATGCACAAAGAGATTGTTAACAGTGCAATATAGTCGAAGATATCTTGCTTCTGAGTACATTACCTCTTCTTGGCAGCCTTAGTTGGTGCTGCCGTCATGCGGGGTAAGACAGCCTGCCACAAGTTGTTGGCAATCTGTGTCAGTGTGGGGGCAAAGAAGTCTTCCTGCATCTGCTCTGCTAACAGTGCACACATCTCCCGTCGTTGGCATAGCTGAAACTCCTCATCATGACACACCATCTCTTCCAGCGCTGCATCATACTCTGCATGACGTGCATGTCTGTTGTCAGGTCACAGTGCCATACAATTAGCACAAGCGAGAGTGTTCTCTTTCTCCTGGGATAGCATGGCCTACAAAGCTTTAAGTGCTGTTCTCAACACATGTTCATATACACAACATTGTTGAAGCAATGTTGCTATTTTCACCCAGACTCAGCTCAGAAACATGATTCAGCATTGTGCGCATGCCTGGTTGCTCCACAAGTGACTAGCAGGTGATTGGCTGTGAATTTGCAGATGTGGGATATTGAATGTCCCTGTGTCGAACAGCACATTATGAAAGCTTAGTGCCATACTGTCATACAGCTTCTATAGCCGTGGGCAAGTGTGTGATGAATAACAAACACGAGTCGCACCTTGCACAGCTGCTGAAATCATGTCCAGCATCGTTTGACTGATTGCTGGCACCACCTTTTCTTCGCATTGCTGCTTCAGATCTGTCCAAGCCGAGCTGTTCATGAGATTTTCCTGAGCCGCCCTCGCCTTTCTTGTGCAAAGATTTTGGTACGTCTCAGCCTGCAAGCAGTGTGGCACTTAGTGGGCCTCCAGTACCCGCTTGTCTTCTGGATAGGCCGAATCAAAACGCCTGTGTATGTACAGATGCTTTGTGGCTACAACATGACAGGCTCACCCGTGGACAAGAAATTTCTGTGTTGTGCAACTTTGACGCAGCCAAGCAGCATGCCTGTGAGGGAATCAAACACTATCTTGTCCAACTCAATGGTACCTCAGAGTCATGCCAGTCCAGGTTTGGATCATTTGCTATGCCATCCCACATCACACGAAACTGTTGTGGCAGCAAATCCACGGACAAGGACTGCTCATTTCTGACAGATGGCACATACTCGCCATACTTTGGATTCTCTGCAGTATGCTCTGCATGAAAGTCCATCACCTTTGGTCACCAAGACTGAAGCAAAGGACTCTAACATCCAACACACGAAAGCTGATACAGACAAAAATCTCCTGATCTTGGGAATGCCTTAGATTCACGAGTCATGCATCAAACAAGATATTTGCAAGATGTAAGCTGATTGAAAGCATCGGTCCATAGCTGTAGCCAATGCAGCATTGCAATTTCAAGCATAGCACGCAGCTGCGACTCAGTGACTTGCAATATAAGCATCATGGGAGGGAGGGATTGATCATGTACCCCTTGTGTAGGTGACTTTGTGGCGCAAGTCCTTGCAAGCCTTAGCAAAAGCGGTCTTGTGCTCTCTGTAGTCTGGCAACCCAGTCACAAAAACCTGAGACAACATAATATACGCTCAGCAAGTCATGTTGTGCTTGTCTGCTGCTCGTTGCACTTACATGACTGCTATGCATGTTGTGTACATGTGTGTCAAGCTTGCCTGAAAGCAGTCGTCAAATGATGGAGAGTCTAGCTCTTTTGGCTTCTTGGCCTTCTCAAAAGTGGTGCGCAAGTTTTTCATGAAGCTCGTCTGGAAAGGAGGCAAGTCCTTCTCGAGTGGCATCATCATGTCCCTCAAGACCACCAGGAGGGTGCTCTTGACCATTTTGATCTCTGAGCCAGCAGTTCTGACAGTCTTGGCTAGCTGCTGCAGCTTGGCCTGCAAAGTGCATTGATTCTAGATACTTGGTACTGCATCGGCAATGAGACTTGTAAGGTGCTGCTTGGAAGACAACCGCAAACACGCGCTCAGTCAAACTTGAGTCCCTGACGTCATAGAGCAACAGGTATGTTGATTGTCTGATCATTTGATACAGTCATTTTGACGTGTCAAATGCAGTTGCAAATCACACCTCAATCATTGCCTTTATGAGGGTCAGATTGGCACCTTGCTCCCTGCCAGCATTGCCACAGTGCATGTTCAAGATGAGTATGTCTGAAGCCCGGAGTGCCATCAAGGCATAACGACGCTCAAGGTCTTGCATTTGATTGTCAGTTCGCTCGTGACTGTCACAACCTTCATTATCAATCACAAATACTGTGGTGCCTTTTGGCTTCAAGCTCTTGCTAAGCCACATCCCCACAGTATTTTGACCAAATTCTGCTGGGTTCGGATCCATCTGCTTGAAGGTGGTCCCAAACTGCATCAAAAACAAGAAAATATCATTGTCTGTACAGGTGATGCAACAGATCATGATCATTCACTGTTCACTGTTTGCAGTTATCACGGAGCAAGGCATGTATGGAAGGCAACCATATGGTTCAGGAGCGTGCTCTTTCCACCGCTTTGACTGCCCATTATGGACACGATCAGGTATGACGTCTGTCGGGTTATTGCAAGCTTTTCGAAGAAGGGCTGCAGGTGGTAATCCTGGTAGATGCCCTGGCCGTTGATGAGCTGGCATAGATCTGGAGCGGCAGGGCCTGGCTCCTGCAGCATCTCAGACAAATCTCCAATCTTTCTCGCCGCTATCTGTAATGCATCGGCCGTGCGCTTCGTTGCCGCTTCTTTTGCTCCGTTGGCCAACTTGCTGGACCAGTCACCAAGACTTGGGAACGTAAGCACGGCCCAGGCTTGCGCTGAGCAGAATTACGTACTCCAGCGGAAGAAGAAGAAGAAGATTACAAGCTTAAAACGCGAGTCTGGTGTAACTGTAACCTAGCCTCGTATTACGGGAGTGTCAAATTTGAACAGCGACAGACCACCCCCGAACATTTCCGAAGACTATCTTCACGCACTTCCTTCTTCCTTCGACACTTCTTCCTTCTCTCAGGATCTGCCAGGACAAGCGTTACCGGTTGCGCAGTCAAACTCACGCCTGCTTCTTGCTATACAGACCTTGCGACTGACGGCATGAGCCGAGTCAAGTACAGTGTGCTGCCTTACACGCGACCGGTGGGTGCGTCAGACGAGGACGCGACTCGTGCTAGACAACTGCTCACTATGCGCTCCAGTTCTTACAACAGAGGTGAGCGTGAAAGACGCAAGGCTGCCGGAGACAGCATCGAAACCTTGCAAGATCTGGCTTTCAAGTACGACAAAGAGCAGCAACGGTTCGCGCCACCAGCCAAAGAAAAGAACCTGCGCAACGTGGAGTTCCTGGCAGCTATGATACTGGACGGCGAGGGGCGGTCAGCCGCTGTGCCACCCATATGGCGAACACCTGTGGATCTGCCGACAGGGCGCAAACGTCGCAGTGTCAATGTCACTCTGCCAGCTCCCTCCATTGATGGTTCTGTCCAGCCAGTAGGCGAAACTTTCTCCTTTGATCCATTGAACGTTTCCAGGTAGAGTCTGCTGTGGTGCTCATGCTTCATGTGTTGCAATATCACAAGGGTGACCACCTGCTGTTTCTGCCTGCAGTCTCCCAACAGACCTGCAGCACTCAACCTTCCTGTCTAGGCTAGCATGCATGAGCATCACGCTATGGAAGGAGTACGACACCAGCACAGATGAACAAAGGGATGCACACGAGAAGAATTTCCACCGGCGTTTCCAGAAGAAGACGTCAGAGCTGGTGAACGCCAATGCAAGGGTAGCTCTGAGTGATTACGAGGTATGATGCCCAAAGCAATCTGATGCCCAAAGCAATCTGCTGCAGCCACAATACTCATTAGCTTCATGTGCTGCAGCGCTGGTGCCTTGAAACGTTTGACGAGGTCAAGCCCATCACCAGTCTGCAGATGTTTGAGGACCATGTGAGCTGGTTAGTAGCTCAGAAGTCACAGCTCAGTTCTGTAGTGGCAATCTGGCACAGAGCACGCAAACACATCGCTAATCTGGCCGCTTACCATGGATACCTGCCATCTTTTCACTGGAATCAGAGTGAAGCTGCCAGCCACGAGCTGTCATATGAAGTGCACGACCATTCTCTTACAGCAGCAGCTAATACTGATGGCAGGACAGTCAGACAAGACAGGCACAGCTTGAGCACTGATCAGCTTCAGAACCTGTACACCTATGCCATGAGCCTATCAGCGGCTGAATGCGCACTGCTGCTGGCTTTCTGTGGCATCATGGGACAGACCTTGGCCAGATCAGGCCAGATCTGTGACATGAACAGAGCCCATACCAGCTTCAGCGCGGCAAAGTTGCCAGTCACCCCCCTCTTTGGGCCTGTGCAGCTGTTGCATCTTGGCGACAGGGGGCATCACAAGGTCAACAAACAAGGGGACATGGCTGACTGGGTCATGCGCACCATGAAGCCTTCCTTGGCCTGTCCCTGCTTTGGGCTTGCCCTCAAGTTTGCGTTGGCTGCCAAGCAGCAACAAGGAACGCAATACTCAGATCTGCTTTCTCAATGCACAGGTCAGCTCTGCTCCTGTTCTCCTGCTTTGTTTTGACTGCACTTGCATGCCCAATCAATTATTCAAACCGTTGTCTGCAGTGCAAGTGATGGAGAGGGTGTCAGAGCACGTGTGCAAAGCAAGGATGGTGGACAAGATCAAGTACAGAATGGTGCCTCTGTTGTCTGCTTCAGAAGTGCTTGAAACAGATCCTCTTGAGAAGAAGACAAAGCCTTTCAAGAGGGTGGACACCAACCACATGATCAGCATCATCACCAGGGCCTTATGCGATGATGCACTTGGCATTGAACACGAGAAGAGGGGCAAGAAGACTGGCCTCATCAGGCAGAGCTTTATGGAATGGCTGAAAATGATGGGAGGTGAGCGGATCTTTGACATGCTTGCATATGTCCCATCTGCTTTGTGTTTCTGTAAGTAGCTCTAACCTGGCTGCGTCTTCTCCTGCAGTCTCCGAAGAAGACTTGGCGTGTCTCAGTAAGCACACCAGGGATGCAACGACTCTGAGAGTTTCTTACAAGTTCAAGAGCGCAGAGGTGAGGGCCATCATGGTAGCAGCAGGCTATGCAAGTGGGGTTGCCGGCAAAGCTTTCGTGTGGGAGTATCACTATGTCCAGGGCAGACAGCTCGCCACAGCAGAGCTGATGCAGAGCAAGTGGCCAGACATGTGGACACAGTTCTGCAACAGCGTTTTCCCAGGGCTGCTTGATTTCAAAGCAACGGTGGACAGCTGGGGCACAGTCAATCAGCTTTGGCCGCTCTGCCTGCAGCAGCTTCTGTCTCTTACTATGCTGGGTCTGTTGCTCTTTCTTGCGCTTCTTTGCTTCTTCACAAGTCAACAGCTTGGACTGCAGATCACCCATTCCAGTGGAAACAAAGCCTTGCCTGAGATTGAACCTCATCTCATTGAACTCCTTCTCTAGCTCTGCCTTTGATAGCCCTCTGAGTTGTAAGTTTTAAACGTGTTGTTTCAAGCACATTATCTTCTCCTTGAAAGGTACGGGTGCTGCTTGTTGAATATAGCAGCATATGAATGGCAAACATGGGCAAAGCTGTACAGAAGCAAGCGCCTACATTTGTGAATATTGATGGCAGTCGGTGGTATGCAGCAAACAGGGTCGCATTCCAGCTTGGCTATAAAAGACCTCATGGTGCTGTCTGCAAACATGTCACACTTGGCAACCAGGCCACTCTGAGAACCTTGAAAACCAATGGAGTCAAAGAAGAAACCAATTTTACTGCCAATCACAACCTCCTCGAAACAAAGTACATAAACAAAAACGGCTTGCGCCAATTGGTTGCAAGGAGCAGGAAACCAGAAAGCATCAAGTACGCACAAGAGTTGGGGATAGACGTCAGTGATATAAAGCCAAGATTTGAAGAGATGGCTACCTTGGCCCCTCTGATGGAAGTGTTTGATGGGCAAGACATGGTTCAGCAATTCGCCATTGGTTGCTATCGGATCGACTTGTACTTTCCAGAACACCAGATTGCCGTGGAATGTGATGAACGCGGACATGCTGATAGAGATACAACAAAGGAGCGTGAAAGACAAGACAATATAACAGAGCAGCTTGGTTGTAGATGGATTAGGTTTGATCCCCATGTTCCAGGATTCTGTATTTTACGCGTTGCAAACAGAATTGTGCGATTGTTACTCCCAAATGCATGTTGAATTAGCTGTTTTTAAGACGTCCTCGTTACACAAGACGGGTATCCTTTCCACAGGGACACCCTCCGTCAGCAGCTCTCCAAGGGTCTTTATCTGACGGGGACGCACATGATTTGTGACAGCCTGGGCGTATTTTACGTAACCCAATGCTTTTGCAGCATCGTTGCATTTGAAATAGGGAGTCTGATCGGGCCCCACCAATAACATGTGGATGCTGCAGGAGTCAACGACCAACGCATGTTTGGGATGGTCAAGCAAAAACATGGCTAGTCAGGGTGTCCTTTGCACAGAAACCTGTTACGGGCTGAACACACATGGCATTTTTGGCCTATGTAACGCCGCGGCGGCGGAGCCAGCGCAGCGTAACTGGGCAGCGTAACTGGGCAGCGTAACTGAGCAGCGTAAGAAAATTGAAAATCAGCTCATGCTTGATTCAGCACTGCATGCAATTTATCTCTCCCTTCCAGCCGTTGCCGCGAAGCCTCAGCCCTCTTGGCTGACTTTGTCTGGAAGTTTTCGCATCAGCGAGTGCTTGCAAGGAAGTCGATGCGCAAAGCGCACCAGAGGTTCAGTTGCCGACCTTGCTATAGTTAGCTGACCAACCTTATGTCCCGGAAGGGGCTAGCAACCTTGGTGGCGCTGCTGAGTGTGCTCGGTGCAGATGCAATCAGAGCACAGCACACACCTTCTCCCGACTCGCAGAAGGTACAATTCTGCAAGAGCGCAGGCCGCGTTAACCGTTGCAGCTATATCTGCATTCTATATCTTGCACTCACGTGCGCTATCGGCAGTCACAATTGTTTGTGATAGCTGCAGTCCGGGAACCTCGGCAACGATAACGGTCACGATGTGGACCATTCTGGATACGAGGTATCAGCTTTCGGCACGCTTGATTCTGACTTCAGGAAGATTCAAACCTTACGTCAGTTGTATCTGGTTGACTGTAGAATTCCATAGGCGTGCGCATGAATTTCGAATGTTTGCCTGCCTGAGCACAATCGAAGTATTCACTGCAGCTGCATCACGCTTTGCAAGCAGGTGTTACTTTGCTTCTACAAAGGTGCTGTGGTCACGCAGTGCACAGGCCAAGGGGTAAATGGGCTGCTATGCACTTTTCACCACCTGGTCCTTTGGCAGAAGCAGTTCTACTACATTACTGCTGGTGAGAGCTTCCTCCCTGGGCAAATGGGCGGCAAAGGCAATCAAAGCATCTGGTGCCATTGCAGCATTTGTGTAGCTGCTTGCAGTAGCCCTCTGCCATTAGCCATATATGCTGTACACCTTCCGTCAAATGCAATGGCTTGGTGTACCGCATATGAACATAACCACATTGCTTGCATGCAGATGTAGCTTTGCAGCACGCCAAGTGTGTTGCTGTAGCCAAGTAGCTGCCTCTAGCTATGCAAGTCACATGATTGCTGTCATGCAGATGAGGATGTAAGTATACCTGCGGTCAGGGAGGGGTGGCATCTGGAGTGGCATCGCTATGGGAATGCAATGCTTCCAGAGCATGTCTCAATTATCAGTCCTTCTAGTTTGCCATGGCAAGCAGACACCCCCACTGAGTACCTTGACCAAGCCCTAATCTACAACTGGCTGGATACAGTTCACAACTTATACCATGTGATGATGGAAAACGGCAACTTCATTTGTGCGACAGCATGCAGGCTGCTGGGTGCCTGCACCCATGCCACCAGTCACTATCAAATTTTGGCAACGGTGGGAGCTTCAACACTCCTTTGTTTGCAGTGACACAAGACATGACGGCATGTGCCTGTGCGGCATGATAGAGGCATGCGCTATGCTCCACCTGTGCCTTGCCTGTCACAAAATGCTTTCGCGCAACTGCTGCTTGCATCAAACATCCCCAATTTGACTCGCAAGTGCATTGAAACATGCATCAGGCAAGAATCTGCCTGACTCCAGGCGGCCTGATAATTAGCTGACTGCTTCAAAAAACACCAAAAGCTTTTGACATATCCTGGCATTGAGTGCAAACCTTGCAATCATTGCTGCAGGGTTACTTTAATGATGGTGAGGATGATGGGGAAGGCGGGACGCAGGCAATACTGCCTGCAGGGTATGAGTCTCTCAGATGCCTGTCTAGCAAGTTGCCGCGCTGGATTGGGGACACTTATTGGCACAACAAGGTCAGATACAGCTCCCCATGCATGAGCCCCTCTGTTTGGCACCGTGCACAAACCCCTGCTCTACAGATGTCATAGGCTTCCTGCAATTACTTTCACATCGTCATGGCCTCCTCCATCACACATGATTCAGCGTATGTTTGTATGTACAGGCATGCCCTGTGCAAGTGCTGCTCAGCCCCCCCTCTCCACTCCGCACATCCTCTTCTCAGGCAGTGGCAGACACACAGCCGCTGCTTGCTCATTGTACTGACATGTATGCTTTACTTGTGCTATTCCCAATGAGACCGCTGCAGTCATGCAGGCTGTTGTGTCGCCTGTTGCTGGACTTGAAAGCTGTACAACCTACATGAGATTCCACTCATATACATAGCCTTACAAGGAGGTTGCAGACTTGTCTTTCCATCCCACCATCTTGAAGGCAGATGCTGCTCCTGCTGCTGGCACTGCCACTGCAATGACCAAGAGCTCACATTACTTTTGCTGCAGGTTGTCATCATTGGGAAGACGGCTGTTGGTGTGGGCGTCAAAGCCTGTGATAGTGATCCCAACGGGTGTGATTGGGATGCAGTGCATCACATGCAAAATGCATACACATCTGGCCACCGCAAACTAATGCTAGACTGCTTGGGAGTAGAAGATGACCAGACACAACCGTCTCAGCAGAACACACAGGTGACCATAGTGCAGCGGCATTACTGGCATGGCAGGAGCCTGTTGGATGTTTTGCAGATGGCAGATGTGGTCAGACACACTGGGGCGCGGGTTCAAGTCACAACTTTTGAAGGTATAGACCTATTCTCCAGAGCGTTTTGGGGTTCCTAGGTGTTTCAATTGTCGTCTTTGCTTTTGTAGAGCAAGCACATTTGACTTGAACCCTGACTTGCATGTTCAAAGAGCATTCTAAGATCATTGCAGCAAAAACGTTTCAGCAGGACAAACCGAAAGATGGCGCTTGTTCAAATTCAGGAATGTACTAACACATGTGTTGACAGTGCTTGTGACTGCCAAAGGCATCTCTTTCACCTTGAGGTGTATGTTTGATGTAACAAGGATGCACGCAAGATCAGCATCAATGCAGCATCATGAATGTCAAGTTTGAACTTGGTCTGCAGGGCAATCATTGAAGGAGCAAGCTGAGATCTTAGCTCGTACACACGTGTACGTTTTGGTGCATGGGGCTGCGTTGGCTCTATACATGTTTTTGCCAAAAAATGCTGCCATCATAGAGGCAAGTGCCTGCTTTCATGTATAAACTGCGCTTGTGATGTGTACCTTTTGTCTGGTAGCTCAGCGTTGATGGCACACTGAACACAAAACCTTTGCATGCGCATTTCAGCGTGACACAATGTTTAGATGCGTCTTCAATACAAGCAAGGAAGTATTCCTGGAATACTGTTAATACCACACGTTGCCAACTTTGTCTTGTATGGTGTCAGACCCCAAGATCCTGATTGAGCTTGACAGTCAATTGTGTCAACTGCAGATTCAGCATTACTACAAAGATTCACCGGCTTTCCCAAGTAAATCCCATGCCAGAATCGTCACCAAGTATGATATGAACTACCATCACTCCATCTTGGCGTTGGGCAGAGCCAAGGATTCGGTACTGCAGAGCTTGAGAGTTACGGTATGTGAAAGGCTGCAAGTGGGTCCAATCTATATATCCACTTCACATCTACTGGATCACCCTCCATTGAGCATGACATCCTTACCAAAACAGCTGTTACTTGTGGTGCAATGCTCTTGGTGTGTGTGCAGCATGGAGGTAGCATGGCACTAACCTTTGGAACTCGGGCGTTGCTTATTTTGTGGCTGCTACGCCCGACTTGCTTCATGCATATGCCTTGAGTGTGATGGATGCCAAGCTGCATTGTGGCACACGCTTAGACATAGTTGTTGCAGTTTGCGACCTGACATCTATCAGCACCGGAATACCTGAGGTCATGCATGCACGAGCTGATGACATGCCATTGACCACTTTCTCTAAGATCATCACTTCAGCCCAATCTGTTGGTGTCCTGTCTTTGTTGCAAACAAGCAGAACCTTCTCAATGCAGAAATCTTGCATTGTTGGAGTTGCAAGGCTTGCACACTGCAGTCTGACAGGATATGCTCCAAGCAACAGCCTCTACTGCCTAGGCTGGTGCAAAACGCCAGCCCTGAACATCCATGACTGCATAATGCATGTAGGCAAGCGTGGAACCAGGCCATGCAGTCATGCTGCAGCCTGCCATGTTACTTGGAGCCAGTGGTGATGTTGAACCTGGAACTCCACATGGATCCCTGCATTGCAACTACATTCTTACACAAGCTCATGTCAACGTCATCACGGCCACGAGCTGCACTGTCTCAATGGCATCTGTGTTGCAGGATGATCCAGTCTACGCCAACAACTTGACTGATCCAGAGCGGCTGTTGCTGTGGGAGCAAGGAACATGCCCCACAAGTCAGGTGAGGCATGCTGCTGCCCATTACAAACACAGCAAAGTCCCTGCAAGGTGCCTAATAAACTGCGTTGGCTTTTCAAGGGTCAACAACAATAGGGTGGGTCCAGTAAGTTGGTGACAGCATGTTACATTGCCTGACAGCCACATTTAATTGCAATACGGCATGATACAGTTCATGATCAGCATGCTGACTTCGGTACAACACTGTTTCTAACAATGGTTGTAGTGTCATTCATCTTAGTAGAATAACACGCAATGATGATGCATACTATGTTACCACACTCTCAGTATGCATCATCACTGGAGTACACATTGTTCTCAAGAAAGGAGGCATGCTTTCTGATGCAAACAGCATGATAGGTAGGACAACATTTCATCTGTCATTCCAATCAACCCGTACGGTCTCTTTCACTTAGAGGTCTGCATATCTGCACCAGTTCACTCTGTTGTTTTATCAATCTTGGGTTTTTCTAGCGTGGCAGGGTTGCCAATAGTATCTGAGGTGGCAAGCACCATGATGGAGGATGCAGCTCTGCATGCTTTTTGCATCTGACCTAGTCACCGTCAATGAGTCATGGATGCATTAACAGCATCAGACCTGATTTGATCAGAGGATGAGACGTGTACAACAAGCTTGATGTCATCTGAGAAGCCTTTGGGCCACTGTGTTGCAAGCCATGCCCGAGTCGCTTGGGCGGTGCTCTGACCAAGTGCTGCTTGACAGCATGCTGCAAGCCTTTGTACAGCTGAACCTGGGGATGGCTTAGTGTCTGATCTGAGGACATCCAATGCCAGGAATAACCTAAAGGCTGTGGTCAGTGCCCTGTAGTCTAAATCATAGTTGATTATCCGGTCAATGCACGTCAACAATTGCTGTGCGCAACGCTGCGTGTCAAAGATTATCGTGGTTGTGTGCAGGAGAGTTTGACCCAACATTGTGTGAAACACTGGATTCTGTATGGGGCAGTGGTTGTTGATGTGGATGACTTTGAGAGAAGTTATCATGCAGCATGGTTATCACTACCAGAGACACCTCAGTAGTATGTCATTCACTGTTATTTACTTGAAATACAAATGTTGTCAGTCCACCCCGGTAGGACAGCATTTGTAGTGCAACACTATAATCTACGTCAAAAGAGTTGTTCAGTTGTTTCACAACAGTTTACAAGCCTATAGCAATATACATACATATATATATATATATATATATATATATATATATATATATATATATACCAGTAAAAGGTATGTCCTCAAAAGGTTGTGTATAGAATGCAAGAGCATAGTTTGGTGTGCTGATGAGCCACAATGACGCAGCTAGCAGCTATGTTGAAATATCTTGATCAACAAGCTAATTTTACCCTGCGTGATGCAACACCATGCAAGAAGCCTGGCAGGACCAGAGAGAGAGAGAGAGATTACAATGCTTTAGCCAGCCAGCAAGTCTGATCACATATAGAAGAAGACAAATGTCAAATTTGGAAGACATCAAGACAGCTTAGAACGAACTTGAAAACTTGCATGTGATCTTGTTGTGCAAAAAAGGATCTCATGGTGTACCATAATCACGTTCCATTGTAACGCGCCTATGGAACAGGGCGGGGAACGCTAGGGAACAGACATTCAGATTCCAAATCTGGACCCCTTTTTCGCATTTGGTGTTACTTAAGCTGGCGGGCGCCAGAGGCTCCGAAACCAGTAAAATCCGCAAATGCCAAAACGTAACCGTACTGCTGTGCTGCTGTACTGCTTTTGACTTGTGTGTGCCAATGTGCTTTCTTGTTTCTGTGCTTGCACAGAGCGCCATGTCCGACCAGTATCGCAACTTGACGGCGGAGCAGCTCAGACAGGAGCTGGCAGAACGTGATGCAAGGCTGACAGATCGTGATGCAAGGATCAGTGACTTGCAGCAGACACTCGACAACGAACGCAGAGCAAGAGAAGAGCTACAGAACGCCGTGAACTACCTTCACGAACAGCGAGTGTACGTCTTGATGCTTGAAAGGCAACAGCTGCACCTATGCTTTGCTACGTGTGCAGCACAGGCACATGCTTTTGCAGGTGGGATGTAAACACTACTGATCCACGACAGCTCAGAGATCATTTGATCAGACGAAATTGGGTGGAGGCTGATCCAATGAATGTCGATCGTCGTACTCGTGAGGCACTTGTAGCATACAAAGGCTATTCTGGAATGTAAAAGTGAAGATGAAGATGAAAGTGAGCTGAATGCACAAAACACAATCGACGTCCGTGCGTCTAGGTTTGCAACTCTTGTTCTGTTTAACAAGGTTCCAGTTCTTGCAGACCCGCGACCCGTAGCAATGCTCAACCTCCCGCCGGGTACACGCGCTTTGATCTTCAAGCTATCCCGGCGAGAAGCCGTGAAGGACTTTCTAGAGGGACACCTAAGGAGGAGGCCATCACCCAAGCCGGCGGATCATGGGTTGTACGTCTCTTTACGGTTGAGCGATGACAAGACCATGAGGATTTGGCGACATGAAGATACGTCCACGGTCAGTGTCCAGACAAGAGGAGGCTACATGATTCTGAAGGTTGAGGGGTTCCGCTGCCGGGTTACAATAGTCGGTCTGAAAGAAGTGTCTGACAGCACATTATCCGGCGGTGTAACGACAATTTTCAGTCCTGGAGGTTGATCAGTGCTTCGAATTACAGCAGTCGTATTGGGCAAAGGTTGATGCAAAAGATATGAAAGCGGTACGTCTAGTTTGCATGAGCAACAGTGCACAGGATCTGCTACCAATCTATTTGTACTGAACAACAATGCTACAGCGGGCTCATAGGTAATGACAATGACCTTTGCATTGCTATACCTTGTCATGACCTCTGACATCCCCAATCATCACTGTCACTTCGGTCAACGCAGTGTTGGGGATTGTGTCAACAAGTTTGAAATCCAAAACTTTAGAGTTCAGCTGTCGTGACGAGTACCCTCTACCCTAAACCCCTGAATAGACTAAACCCAAAACCATGGTGCAGAATGGATCACAGAATCGGGGTTGTACGAGTTGTGCTGTTTGTCCAAGCTCCCATTAGCCAGGACCTTCAAGAAGTGGGTCTTTGGAGAGGTGCTTCCAAGCATCCGGAAGACAGGCTCCTACTCAGTACAGTCAGCCGCTCCTGCTGCCAAAGGGGAAGGCAACTGGCAGAACAAGCGCTTGGAAGGCAAGGAGCTGATGAGGCTGAAAAATGCCAGCCTGCAAGAGCTCATTGCTGGTGGATTTGGGCAGACAGGGTCCATGCTTTATAGGATAGCAGCCAACCACATCAACCAGGCGGTGCTGGGCTTCACAGAGACAACAACTTGCTTCAAAAAACAGCAGCAGCTGCCACGGCACACATCAGCATCCCAGACATACTGAACATGCAAGGGCAGGTGGCCAGGTGCTATGCAGAGACATGCTTTCAGAAGTTTGTCAGCGACAACCTGCAGCGTTTGATGGGATTGCCAGAAACAGACCTGATCAAGGAGTTTGCTGGGCTGAAGCTGAACCTGAGACAGGGTTTTGTGAGCACTGGAATGGGAGATCTGCAGAGCAAGATGCTGCCAGTTCTGATGCTAAGAAGCGCAAACTTGATATCGCTATACAGGCTAGGAAACAGCAGAAGCTGCTACAGGCAGAACAGCCTTCAGCCATCGAATGTGCTGTGTGAACTGTCAGCAATCTAGCGCTTAAATATCGTTTGATAGTGAGAATCTGCTCTGACATACTTGTCTTTCGGAAAATATCCTGATGACACTTGTAAGTATACCAATCTAAAACCAATGCGCTTCTCTTTGAGTATCATAAGCTGGAAACCCACGTTCGTAGCCTATGAGCAGCGTTGGCATAGTAGGCTCCTTGGCTCCGACAAACTCAAGATCTACCTTTTTCAGGCAAAAGTTGTACCAGAAAATGCCCCCTCTGTATTTCGGGACAACAGTAGACACAAGAGTGGGCATATGCTCCTCAACTTCTGACCAAGGCAGCTTTAGCCAACCTGCATATCATGTTCAAGGATGAGAAGCTGAGAAATGAACCAACAATGCACTATTTCAGGGGACACATACCCACATGGTTGTTCACTTGTGCTGGTGGTATGTTTGCCTCTTTGAGCGCCCGGCCTGCTCAAGTACCTAAAACCGTCGTTATGCAGCTTCAGGCAGATCTGTTTCCCATGGCTTCCTGCAAGCAAAGTTTGAAGGTTGATTGACTGTTACACAAAATAATGTGAAACCGCACCTGGTCTGGTGTGGCAAATCTTCTCGACGCCAGACAGTGGATGTCCATAGAATGTTTCTGTTGAGGTAATCAAAGTGCTTTCCAGGGTGAGAGCTGTCTATTTGCAACAGCTCTTCAAGACTCCACAGATTTCCTTCGTGCTTGTTGGTGCGCAGAAAATCAGCTAAAACCTTATCCAAAAACTTGAGGTCGTGCTGTCTTGCCAAAGAGTCTCTAAGGATCTCCCTTTCTTCATCCCGTTCCAGCTCATGCAAGGCATCTATAAAACCAAGGTCTGTTTCACACGCAGCAAGCATATGGAGTCGAGTCTGTTCATCTGTGCCTAGAAAGTATCCTGGCTCCACCCTCGATCGAGCCATACGACGAGCCCGTGTCTGCCAGTAGGCGTCCATACCTGAACAAGAGATGCATCAACTGGTTACAGCTGAGTTAAGAGCCCGGAGAAGACATTGCAGTGAACCCAAAGACCAGTACTTGCAACGTAGCTGGCGTTGTTTGGTTCCATGCTTCACTCACACGTGCAGTAGGCCTGCAAAAGATCTGTTGGTGACGCGCTGCTGGCAAAGAAGCTTCGCGAGTTCCGTATTCGGGACGTCGGCCGTCCCGACAGAAGAAGAACGGGCCAGAACCGAACCAGGAACCAAAAAAAATTCCACATTTGGCGTTTGGGATAAGGTTACGGTCGTACCTACGGTCACTGAGACCGTAGGCTTACGGTCTCCAGACCGGTCGAGACACCCCCCAGACCGGGATTTTACAAGCTTTGGCCAGCCAACAAGTCTGATCGCTCGTTCAGCAACCCTGCCAAATGTCATTCATTTATGTCAAACTAAATGTCCTGCCTTCGCCCTTCAGCATGTTGTTGACAAACACAGGCATGCTGGCAAACCTTTGTACCTGTGTTTTGTGGAGCTCAAATCAGCCTATGATAAGGTCCAGTGGCAGCTTCTCTGGAGCTTGCTACAGCGCTTGGGGGTGCACGGCCACATGCTGGGCGCAGTTCAGTCCTTGTATGATGGCTCTTTGCTGTCCATGAGGGTCAATGGTCAGTGTGGCCACAGCCAGGGTCCAGCCATTGGGCTCAGACAGGGCTGCCCACTCAGTGCCACCCTGTTTGGCATCTTCATTGATGGGTTGCATCATCATCTGCAGACCACGGCTCCAGCTGCTGGGGTGCAGATCCGGCACCTGAGGCTCACAGACCTTGTGTATGCTGATGACATCTGTCTCTTGGCTGGCAGCCCTCAACACCTGCAAGCTCTCATTGATGCCTTGGTTGGCTATTGTGCCACATTACACATGGAAATCAGTGTGGCAAAGACAAAAGTGATGGTGGTGTCCAGATCTCTGGCTAGATCACCTAGTCCGGCGGCAGTTGTTTTCACTTGCAATGGCCTTTTGGTGGAGCACGTTGACACTTTCAAGTACTTGGGTCTGCACTTTCATACGTCAGGGGATATATCCCACCTTATCACGCCTTTGAAGGCAAAGGCGGCGGGCTCTTGGGCTGTGGTGCAGCAAAGGCATTCTCAACTGCAGTGTGGCAACACAGTCAACCTCAAACTCTTCCTACTGCAAGGCATCCTTGTACCCTCTCTGCATTACGGCTGTGAATTGTGGGGCATGCATACCCCCCGTGGCGCGGCACAGAGAGCACGGGTTGCTTTACAATCCATCTATGACAGATACCTTAGGCACATCTGTGGTCTCAAGTATGCTACGCCTAGTGCTATGTTGCTTGAGGAGTTAGGGTTGTCACCACTGCAGATTTTTTGGTGGCGACGAACTCTTGAATTTTGGAACAAAATAGCTGCTAGTCCTGTTGGGTCACTTTTCCACACGATATTGCTTGACAATCTTGATTATGCTTTTTCTGTTGGGAATGGTGCCAGAAACTTTTCTGGCTCCATAGCTACCGGTTTGCACTCCGTTGGGCAGCCCATGCCTCTTGACAGTGGCGCTATCCCTGTCCTGGAGGTTGGTACAATTGTCGAAGCCCTGCGTCAGCATTTGGGCGGCACCCATGACCATGCCCTGCATTGTCCTAGAGCAGCCCCTTCTGTTGGGGTTGTCGCGTGCACATACCACCATTGGTTTAGACCTTTTAGCCAGCACAGGCGGTATTGTCAGCTGCCTGTTTCTGGTAGGCGCATGCGACGGTTTCTACAGTTTAGACTTGGCTCTCATCAATTGCCGATTGTTCTTGGCCGTTTTGCTGGGGGCCAGCGTGTTGCCAGGGCCAGTAGGGTCTGCACACATTGTGGTAGTGTGGCTGTTGCAGATGAAATGCACATGATTTTTGAGTGTCCAGCTCTCCAGGCAGTCAGGCAGCAGTATGCTCCTTTGTTTTCCACGGACACCAACACCATGAGATCCTTTTTTGCACAACAAGATCACATGCAAGTTTTCAAGTTCGTTCTAAGCTGTCTTGATGTCTTCCAAATTTGACATTTGTCTTCTTCTATATGTGATCAGACTTGCTGGCTGGCTAAAGCATTGTAATCTCTCTCTCAGTGACCCCTAGACAGACATGCTCCGTCAACAACATAAGCCCAAGCAAAGGCTAGAGCAAATGCAATACGCCTAATCCAAAGGTCACATCTGCACATGAAAAGTAGAGCAATCATCGGCACGTGTGACAACAGAACGCGAGAGGATCAATCCAAAAAGGCGCCCATAAGCCCAGAAGCTGAGGCTGTGGAGTTGGCACAGTCCTGAAACTCGCTGTCAGACCCTACAGTCCCCATGGTAAAAGGCAGGGCAGGTCCAAAATCAACCTCCCTGCTGACCGACACACCAGCCTGCCGCAGGACCACAGCGGCTGTCCTCGGATGCGAACACAACTCCGAGATACAGTCGAACAAGAGCTTTTCTCAGTTCATGACTCAACCCATGACGCTGCCGAGCTGGAAGCTCGGCCAATGGTGTGTTCTGGAGCCAAATAGCCACAACGTGACCATATCAACGTCAGCTGAGCAGAGGTTGGCAGAAAACACAGCCCCTGAGTTATGAGTTGCACTGCAACGCGTCCCCAGTAAGTGTCGCTGTCCTCGTTCTCAAGTGGTACTTGACAAAGCTCTAAATTTACATGTGTTATGATGGTGCCCTACACCTGAAGCCATGACAGCAGCAGCACACCCAAACCTCTCGTACACATGTATGTGCTTGGGCACCCATAGGGATTTTGCAAAACTCAAGCTTATCAGTGCACCCTGCAATTGCTGATGGTGAGGCTGTGGCTAAATCTGGTTCACACACCTGCAGATCCATGACAAGGCTGAGCTTGCAGGTTACGATTGAGCCAAGGTATTGCAGCTGAGCATCCTAAGCTGAGCTTGTAAATCTCAGAGGAGCTGACAACCTGCCAATGAGCTGACACTTTGCAGCTTAGCTCACGATTGCAATATGCTGAGACAGCACACTGCGGCCGAGCTGACATTTTGCAGCTGATAGTGGACAGCGGAGCTGACATGACCACTATCTGTACCATTGAAATGTTACATGATGGCAACGACATCTTCATAAGACAGCGTCCTGAGCTAGTAGGTCTATGACTACTAGTGTGTCAAGCCATCTCGAGACGACTTTCATGAGCCAAAATGCTCGCAAGCACTCCGATGTGCTTGCGTTCGTTTTATGCACATCTGAGCTGCACTAAAGCTGGGCTCATATGCTGTGGCTCCAGTGCACATCAGTCACGTGCTTGTTAGCGTTGCAATGCATCACATGTGTTCTACTGGGAGACCCTCCACCTTGGGGCAACAATCTGCAGCCAATCTTGCAACTGTTAAATATTTAAATATTTAATTTTTTTCTGGTTTTCCAGAATAAGCTGCCAAAGATATTTAATGTTGCTTGTGAATCGAGGCAGTTTCGAAATCCTGATTTTTTTAAATATTTAATAATTCTAAAAATTTAAGACCTTCACATGGAAGATCACATGGTGTGACCGACGTGATGAATCAGCACCAAGATGTATGTCCTGCTTTGGAACCGCTGAGGCAGTAGTACGCACCATTGTTTTCCGTAGACATTGACACTATGAGGCCTTTCTTTTGTCTAAATAAAAGGATCACATGCAAGTTTTCAATTTTATTCTAGATCGTCTTGATTTTCCAAGCATATGATCAGGTTTCTATGACAAATATGATCAGACTTGTTGGCTGGCCAAAGCGTTGTAATCTCTCTCCCTCTCTGCCCAACTCCCCTAAAGAAATATAGATCTGATTTGAGCTACGCTAACAACCGAGCCCACTGACTGTCAAATAGGTGTGGAAGGCTTATTTGAACAAGCAAGTTTGGCTAGCAGGCAACGCTCAGCTGACTGAGACAGTCACCAAGGCTTCGACTTGAATGCAGTGTCATGCAAAGCCTTGCCCTCCAGGATGCATGTCCAGAGCACGCTTGTGCATTGATATCATTACATCGTGTCTCTTTCCGTCTGTTTGTGACTGGAATTCGACTTCAGATAAAGCTTTTCATGCATCATTTCAAGGAAACGTACAAGCTGCCAGTTATTCAAGCGGTCGTCCACACAATTTCGTTCTCAATTTTCTGATCACAGTCACAGACATTCATCAACATTGAAGCTGATCATATGCGCACGGGGAATGTGGCCAAGCCTGTCAAGCACCTCTTTGATTTCCTCCTTGACTGTGTATGAGTCAGTCTCGTTTGGTTTGTGGCAAGTGCCTCAAGAAAAGGATATATTTATTCTGTAGGTCCAAATCGCAGCCAACCTGGTGCATTATAGTATTCATCACATGTGTCATGATAATCGAATTCATTTGGTGTCCAACGAGGAGGCTCATTGCATGTTTCGTTGATGACCGTGCCATCATTTGCAAAGCAGCCATAATTGTCAGCTTCCTTTAGGAATGGTTTATTTTGACACACATCATTACACAGCAAAGTGAAAGTCATTGATTGAACACCTTTAATAAACGTTGTGAAGCAACCCTTGCCATCCTTGCCAAGTGCATCATTTGTGCTTCATGCAAATTTTTTCCCTTACTTGAACTTTGGTAAGGATGGCAAGTCGTTATTTTATCAACCGTGGCTTGCACGCTGAGATCTTGACTCGTCTAGACACATCCGTTGATGGACGCGTAACATATAGGTTGCTTGTTTTTGTCGGTTCATTTTCCAGACCACCTAGCCAAATCTTGGTTTGAATCAGTCGTTCTCGACGTTCGTCTCCCTCACAGTAGTGGTTGAGTCAACGATATTGCTTGACAATCTTGATGATGCTTTTTCTGTTGGGAATGGTGCCAGAAACTTTTCTGGCTCCATAGCTACCTGTTTGCACTCCGTTGGGCAGCCCATGCCTCTTGACAGTGGCGCTATCCCTGTCCTGGAGGTTGGTACAATTGTCGAAGCCCTGCGTCAGCATTTGGGC
>JAABUP010003988.1_pt1 | contig 24953 bp, 32 predicted proteins | sample 5559201 | NCBI WGS metagenome assembly JAABUP01 (sample SAMN10711887, study PRJNA513373) | rock metagenome | isolation source: Antarctica rocks | place: Antarctica
TGTTGGTAGCCCTTCAATTCCATTTTGTTGGTAGCCCTTCACCCCCCTTTGTTGGTAGCCCTTCGCCCCCCCTTTGTGCACGCCTGTCTCCCTACTTGATACTTGGAGTCTCTGATAGTGTCCAGCATATGTGCATGTTCCATCTTCATGCGTTTGTATCCAGCACCTGCAAGTTTTGCCCACAGACTATCAGATGTTTGCAGTGGACGTCAGCTTACATAAGCAAACAAGTGTGTGCTCATTCTTTGTGCAGCTGTGTCTTATTGTACATGCTGATTAGCTGTCTGGTACACCTGAGTAAGTCACTCTGTGAGTCACTCTGATGGCCTGCCTGTTTGCTTAGCCCGCCTTTCGGTTGGCTCTCTTACCTTGCATTCTGGACATCCTGTGAATTTTGACGTGTGGTCCTCAGACAGGTCCTACTGCTCAGGACTGTATGTACCCGCCCCTTGGGAAGGACACAGATACAGTGAACGAATGCGTGAACAAAACGAACGAATGCATCATGAATTGCTAATACATTGCCCTCATACAGGGGGCTTCTCAGGACTGTACACAACTAACCCTAGCAAAAGACATGTGGTGAACGAATGAATGATCGCGGATGATAGCATTGCAACACATTGCATGCAGGCCAAAGCGCAAGGGGACGACGAAGCTATGTTCATTGATGAGGGCTTCTGCACCAGCCTGGAGTATGGGTTACCCCCCACAGCAGGTTGGGGTATGGGCATCGACCGCCTCACAATGATGCTCACTGACACTTCCAACATCAAGGAGGTCAGTGACTGCCTTTCTCTTCTCCTGATGCCCACTTATCTTGCTGCTTGCACAACATTCGTCGTGTTACTTTTTGGACCAGTAGATGCTCTGATTGCACTACCAAGGCTGTGTTTTGTTTCATCCAGTAGACTGATTTCCAGACCCCAATGAACATGTGCAAAGCATTTTGATGCTGTAGCAATCAGGAAGCAGGCATGTCCTTAGCAGCTACACATTCAGTATGCACCAAAGCTGAGCGACGCGCTTTGCTTCTAAATTCTCATGTAACAGCACATGCGCAACGGCTGACCCTACTGGGCTGAGTCCAGAGCCTTGGTGGGCATTTTAGGGGATCTAGAATCTGTTTCCCTGCTAGCTTTTGCCATGTGACAGGTGGGGTCAAGATGAACCTGGGGGTGCGTCACTGGGGTGGCGTCGCTTGCTGCAAACACTCCAACCGCCTTGGAGACACGAGTAACGTGAGTGACATGAGCACAAAGGTCATCCTGATGAGTTGTGGCCTGCAGGTGCTGTTGTTCCCAGCAATGAAGCCAGAGGATCAGAAGGCTGGAGCCCTCACATCAGCTGCACCCCCCTCTGCTGTGCAGCACCCCGGCCCCTCCTCCTCCCTGGTAACATGCTTCCCCTCACACATGCCTGAATCTGCATTGGTAAACCACATGCAACATGCTCCTCACACATGCCTAAGATTGCATTATAAACCACTTGCAACAGGCTCCACTTGTTGCTGCAACATCCGCCAGTGCACTTGATAGAGCATGCAGTCAAGGACATGTTCTGCCCCAGCCTGTGGTCAAGTGCTGGTAGCATGTTGGTAACTCAAAGGGTTGCATTGATTGCACACATGTGTTATGAAAAGCTGTGCATGGATAGACGCTTGAGATGCTGATGATGCGCTCTGGTAGATAGGCGATCCTCTGCTGCCTGCTGTGCTATGCTGACAGATCATTTAGTATAAAGATGTGCAGCAATGCAGCTTGCAGACCCCGCTGCGCACCTGCTTGGGTGTGATGTTGGAGCAGTGACATGTTGCAGTCTATCATCAGTTCTGACAGCCGCAACAGAGTCAGGTACATGATCCTCAGTGAGCTGTGTTATTGATCCTTTATTGATCCGTGGTATCACACACACTGCAGGACATTGGGGCACCAGCCTTCTCAGCGCCTGCTAAGGATAGTGACAAAGAAGTGCACAAAGGTCAGCCTCTGCCAAATGGGCAGCAGTCACAGCCTGAGCAGGCGTCTGCACCAGTTGCCAGAGCAGACTGTGATGGGGCCTTGGCCGAATGGAAGAACTTTGTGAGCAGCAGACCTGCAGAAAGCCCTTCTTCTCGTGTAGATAGGATCAACAGTCTAAGCAGATTCTTCAGGACTTGAACAGCTTTGGGTGTATCTCCATTCCTTAACATGCAACCATATGGTTGCTGTGAACTGCAACGCTAGAGATGGACTGTAGAAGGTTTAAGTCTTGTGTTGTTACTTTTCACAGTTTGTAAACTATACCTCTTTGTGACCGCTGCAAGCAGAGTTACACGAATTGAAGTCAAGGCAGATTGCTCCAATGCAACCCGGTGTTCTGAGTGAACACTTGACTCAGCCTTGCTTCCAATCCATTAAATTCAAATTGATGGGCAGACTCCAGGACCATGCTATAGATCATCTCTGGCTGGGAACGCATGTCCGAGTTCTTTTATACATTTCTTTTGAGATTCATTCAGCTGCTTTGGGAATGCAATGGTGTATGTCACATGCATATCTCCTTGCTTTCGTGCCTGATCCAGCAATGGCATGCCCTCTCCTTTCAGCGTCTGCATTTCCCCTGGTATCGTAATGCCAGCTGCCTTCAATGTGACATCATGGCCGTCCAGATGCTGGATCTGCAAAGTACAACAGAGAATTGCTGACAGTGACCTCAAGGTGTTTCAATTTGGCAACATAGGCAAAGCTTGACTGCTGCACATAGCAACTGCATGAGATTAGCTGTGTCGTTGTCATTGCTCTCATTGTCCTCACCTTGACTGAGAAGCCAAGCAATGCATCCACCAATGTGATTGTTGCATTGTACAACAGGTCGTTGCCGGTCCGTATGAAACGCTTGTCTGGTCGTGTCCGCACCACAAACTGCAAACAAGATATGACGTTGGCATCAGCAAATACACCCAATGAGTTTTGGCAATTCCTGCCTTTTGCAATTGCAACTGTTTTGCTTTGCCATTGCAATGCTGACTGCATCAAGCTAATTCAGGACAGCACAGATACCTAGCTGTTGCTCATGAAAGAAGAGTTGAAGCAAGAGATACCCATCACAATATAGTGTGGCACACAACATATGAGTGTTTGCCCACCTTAAGATCTCCTGGCTCACCATCTATCATTGGTTCACCTTCCTCAAAGAATGCAATCTCCTGCATCATGACAACTTGTTTATGTTTGAACTCAGACAAAGAAAAGAAAAGAAACGATTACGCCTTTCAGCGTGATGAGAAGCCAAGTATTATACCGGGCTGCCCAGGTATGAAATCATTCATTGAACTCAAAGTTGATAACAAGGTACGCTCATTTTGTGTCACGCAGCAGGACAGCTGCAGATAAGCCTACAATGCCTTGCAAAACACCAAAGGTACAAGCGACAAAAAGATGTACACATGACCGAAGACCATCAGTATCCTGTGCATGAAAATACAACATTTGGGCATCAAGCACCAGGTGTTGATAAGGGGTTGCAATACAAAGGCATGAGCTAACAATACTCCAAACAAACTACAATGACTGACCTCTTTATCTTGCATGCCAGGCTCAACTGTGACCTGCAGTGTCTCAGACTCCCGAGCATACTTGACATTGCTGCATTGCTCGCATTCTTGTGTCTGGAACTGCTGGAACATGCCCGGGCCCAGCTGCTTTGTCACCATCTTGTTCTTACAGTTGCATTGCCGCTTGCCCTTGGCTGGCTTGATGACGTTCTTGTCCCTTGTGATCTGTGACTTTACTCAGTGTGTGAACATATGAGCACAGCAATTTGCACCAGAGGTAAAACAGAAGCAAACAAAGGAGGCAAGCTGGGGCAACAGCTTTGGATTGATCAACACCAGCTGGATGGACACTAGCTCTAGCTGGATGAACACTAGCTGTTGATGTTGTATCATGCAGGAAGCATGACTGTCAGACAAGCACGGTGAACAAGAATCCCATCCAGAAGCATTGCCTGTTGCTGCTGGCATCATGCTTCAGTCAATCAACATACCAACGTGGTAAGCAGCAGTTGTCTGCCGCAACAGGCACAGCATGTTACCATTCTGAAGCGATTTGTGTTGGGTTCTGACAGTGACGGTACATGAGAAGATGAGCGACATGTGAGCAATACCGTGAAGGTGTTGCCAAGGTAAAGATCCTTCAAAGTGACTTCAAGCTCGACAAAAACATTGTTGCCTTTTGGTATCTGCTCCTCTTCTTCTTGGAAGCCTCCGCCCCCTCCAAATGGGAAGCCACTGAATGGACCCCCACCACCCCCACCGAAAAATCTGCAGGCAAAAGACAACTTGGTGATCTGGCCTGTTGCAGAAACGTGGAGAAGCATGGGTGAGAGGAGAAGAGGGAACCAAATGCATGAGACTGCAAGCCATACTGAGCATATGACATGGGCTAAGAAATACATTTTCAACCAACAAAAAGCTCTTGTTGGGACAAGCAGTCACTCTTTCCAAGCTGGTCAGAAAAGACAATCCGAGCAAGATGCTGGGATCAGCACTACAGATGCCTGAGTGCACGTGTGCAGCTGCCACAGACAAGCAGTGAGCCTGGAGGGTTGCATGGAGGACCCGAGCTAGCGAAAGGGGACGCACTGAGAAAAGATATCTTGAGGACCTCCTCCTCCTCCTCCTTGAGCATCATGCTGCTTCAATCCCTCCTCGCCATGTCTGTCATAGATCTGCCTCTTCTCAGGGTCTATGAGCGCTTCGTATGCTGCATCACACCGCACACACTCTCTGGCCCCTGTGAACAGTCCTGCATAGCTTTGTAGTTGCATTGACCACGACACCTACCGCTGCTGATCTCAGCGAACTTTTTAGCTGCCTTCTCTTTCTCCTCTGCACTGCCTGAGACTTTGTCCTGCGCCAACACACCAAACTCGTCATCGTTGGCACTGATTAGATGCTACTTTCGACAGCTAACCATGCGAGTGGTCGCGTGTCGGTGCCGAGGCCGGTGCAGCGTCGAATTCAAGAGCTCGTGGTGCCCTGATTGCGCTCTCACCGGGTGGAATTGCAAAGCTAGCTTGCGGTAAGAGCGCTTGATCTGCGACTCGCTGGCGCCTCTGGGGAGGGATAGTAAGTCGTAGTAGTCCTTGCTGCAGCGTCACAGCACAGCATTGAAAGCGAGGTCGGTACACAAATCAGTGCAGATACAAATCTGTGCGGTGTTGCTGGTACCTGGCAAGCGCATGTACGCACAGCAGACCTAAAAGCGCAGCTTTCAACAAGGCACGATAAAGTGAGCTTTGGCGCATGGTCTGCAACGCAGCCTCGGAAAATTTGCGGGCTGTTGTACGTTCAGGAAGTCGCTATTGCTCCTCTCCGCGCTTTGTTGATGTCTGAGGAGACTCGGAGTCAAGTTCGAGGTCGAACCAAACTTCCTCTTCACCCACTCTTCACCCTTGCAGATTGCTGCAACTTTTTCATTCGCGCAACCGCACAATTTCAGGAACCAACCCGAGCATGCTTGTTGCAACAGACAGGACACAGAGCGTTTGCTCGTGAGCTGTGTGCAATAGGAATATCCACTGCAGATGTCGGCATTACATGGCGAGGTGCATACACAGACAAGTATAACTCAGATGCACTTCAAAGAAACTCGTCAAACGTCAGTTGCAGAACTCGTCAGAGCAGCATGCTCAAGCCTGAATGGCAGCGTCCCCAAAACACAACACCTGAAATTGGTGTGCATTAAGGCTACTGCAAGCATGCCATGAACACTCAATGCCAGTTGCTATAAGTGCAGAAGTGTCCTAGGCATGTTCTCTACTGTTCTTAGTATACGCTCTGATACTGTCAATTTACCAAAAGCTGCAGCAAGGTGAGTAGGCAAGCACTGTGTGCAAGCAACCATTGCAAACTGGAAGTCACACTACAATTTTACTCTGCAATCATGGGATAGTCTGGAAGGCCAAAAACAGATTCAAGAGGAATGTCAAGCACCAAACACAATGATCTGTCTCATGATGAAGTTGCAGCCAAAGCAGGCGCAGCGTCCAGCACCTTGTAGGCACATTGCCGACCAGAGAGAGTTGCGCCCTCCCTACATAACAACAAACAAACGGTCAATGCCAGGCCAGGCTATCTAAGCCACATAGCAACACTATTCTGTACATGGAGCATATGCACAGCAAACATTCATTACACAATAAACACGCATTGAACAACTGAATCCTCGAGCCAGCAGCTGCGGTCACAAGCTGAGATACAACAGCTGAAACAGCGCATTTGGTTCATGTAGCTGCAGCGCGCATTTGGCTCATGTAGCTTTGATGTTCAGTGCTCAATTGCTGCATGCCATGTGCTAGCAAGTCTATGATTGCTGACTCACATGGAGTCAATGTAGTCCTGCTTGGTGTAGCTGCCAGCTAAGAAGAAGTTGGGGACTGGGGTTGCCTGATCAGGCCGGTAGGGGTCCATCCCTGGCGCTTCCCTATATAGACTCTGACCAATCTTGACTATACTGTGCCACGTTGGCTCCAGGCCCTTTGCTGACGGGAACAGCTTCAGCACCTGCACATACACGAAATGTTGATCACAAGGCTTGCATACCTGCTCACTGAGGCACAACACATAGAAGACAAAGGCCATGTACAGAATATCACGCCAACAACCAAGCAGTGTAGCTTTTGTAGGGGGACACAGTGGCTGACCGTTTCCCAAAAATGCGGAGCAATACGCAAATTTAGCTTCATCAGCACCAACAAAACTGTGCTAGGTGTAAATGTAGCTGGAAGACTAGCTGTGGAGCGAATGGCACTGATGAGTTGCCAACATGCAGCACGGTACAATAATACATGTAATCTCACCTGTTGGTGGACTCGTGCAGCAATGTCCTCGTTGCGCATGGGCATGTACTGCGTGGCTGGTGTTAGCACACACTGCATGAGGGACCCTTGCCCTTCCAGGTAGTAGTCCACTGGAGACGTGACTGCCAGGTCAGCAAAGCAGCTGAAGTCTGCGTCTGCACTGTACAGCAGATTGTCCAATCCTGAGCTGCCCTGCAAAAATAAACGACTACGTTTGATATCAGTCTCACGCATGCGGAGGCTGCTTGTTGTTGACAGATGCCTGAAGCCACACAAGCAGACCAAGGTGTGCTGAATGTTGGCAACTCAATACACAGCAACTGCATGATCAAGCTTGCAACCAGCACAAAATTGACGTGTACATCAACCTTGACAAAATTGACCTGGACAACACATACGATCGGCAGTGAAAAACATGAGACAAAGAGCACGCAAAACCATACCTGTGATGTAGTCCGTGCTTTCTCTGAATCTTGCATCTCTGTGATCCAGCCATTATACCGAAGCTGGACTGTGATGACTGCAACACCATCTAGCTTGTGGATGTTGTCAAACTCCTTGTGCCTCCTCCATGCTTCAGGTATCAACCTTTTGGCCCCTGCAGCATCAGCACCAAACATGGGTCCATGCAGAAGGCTTAGCGGAAGTGCAGAAGGGGCTGATCTCATCACAACAACAAACATAAAACCGCTGACCAAGATTTACATAACGTTGAGCTGCAGACACAGGCTCAGCTCTGGTCAACACAGCCAAGACACGCTGGTATCAACCATTGTGCTTGATCATTCTTACACCAACAAGACACAATGGTCAAGCAAGCACAAAAGTCGTTACAAGCATGAAGAGCTGCAGATCATACCATGCTTTTGGGTCATGGTAGAGACAAAAGTCTTTATATATGAGTAAATCCCGGATATTTTGAACAAAACAAGGCAAAGAACCGTTGTAAGATGCGCTCGCGTAGGATTAGGTAGTGGCTCACCTGGTACATCAAGAGCTGCAATGTAGGCATCAGCCTTCGCTATTTGCTCCTTGCCAGCTCTGGCTAGCCTGAGTCCAGTCACCTTGGTCTTGCCCTCAGCATCATCTTCATACAGGACCTCTCTGCAGCCGAGCCTGGTGTGTATTCTGCCTCCCTTGTTGGTGATATACTCTGCTATGGGCTTCAGCAGTCGCTCATCTGGAGAGCCGTTTAGCATACGCAGGACTGAAGCATCGGTCTTGGTGGCGAAGAATTGGAAGATGGACAACATACACCTAGCTGAGATCTGCATAGCAGAGGCCTATCAGTATACCCATAAACTCTCAGGTGGAACTGCTCTTGTCCCCCTCTGGTGACAGGCATGAAGCATGCCTGCTGCTTCAACCTACTAAAAGCTGCGCAACACAATACATCAGAAGAACGAGCTCAGTTGTCGACACATGATGGTCTCAGCCGTGAACACGGTCATCACAACGGCAGCTCACGGACCAGTTGAGCTGATACAGCGCGTTCAACATTTTGCCTAGCCTGAAAACACAAACGTCTGATCACCTACAAGCAAGAGTGACAACAAAGTGTGGCAAAAAGGCCAAACGGAGAAAGGCCACAGGCCAAAGTTGAACACAGCAGAGAACAAGCACACTAGAGAGCAAACACAGCATACCTGGTCACAATTCAGAAAGCCCAAAGCATATGCGATGGGATCCCACATGCGCCGGATGGAACCTTCAGAGCCACCATGGCTCTTGAACCAGTCTGTGAAACTGACATTGTCCAAAGCGCGCACGCTGCGCATGCCACCTTCAGGATCTACAAGGGCTCTCACGATGGGGGATGTTCCCAAGGCTAGGGAGTTGGCAGCCTGCACATATCACAAACATGTATTGGTTGATGCACTCTGCTAGCAGATTGTAAAGCTTGCTCTTGTGTGGGTGCATTTTGCCAGCTTCACATCATTTGTATGCGCCTGTGTGCATGAATGGTTGGAGGCCCCAGCAAGGTTGCCCTTGGGTTGCTAGAGTAGATGAAGCAACACAGCAACAGGTCTCCATTACACATTGCATGCTGTTATTAGAAAGTGGAATGTATGCATCACACCCTATAACATGTTTACTATAAATGTTCAGTGTGGTATAAAGCAGACTGGGCTAACAATGTACAAGCAGAGCCAGTGCAGACAGATGTCACAGACTGATCAATTGTGCTTCCTTGTTGAACAGCAGCTCACAGCTTCATACAAAGTGTGTATAAGCAGCCAAGTGAAATGCATGCACACTTGCTTCCAACAAGCGTTCAGGCAAAGCAGCTCAGTGACTACCTTGTCAAGCACATTCAGCTGGCCAGTGGTGAAGAAGGCCTTCAACCCGTGGAATGGGGCGCCTATCTTCTTGTTGCCAGCAAAGAATCTGAAGTCCAGCTTCTTAACATCACCACCTGCATATGCACACGTCCATTGGTCCAGACCCACAAGCATGTTGCAAGTGTATGAGTGCAGGGCCTCTTACTGTTGCACAACTTGGCTCTTGATTGCAACACTGATGGTCAGACAAGCATACGCAGCTGAATAGCTCCATGTGCACAAGCACGGTCAGCATGATAACTGCAATTGCTACAGCTGTCTGTTGGTGCTGCTTGATACTAAGGCGAGGGAATCACCTGTGTTGACAAAGGTATGTGTGTGCTCTTTGAGGAGCAGGTTCTCCAGAACCCCACACTTGGCCATGAGCCTGAATAGGTTGTGATAACACCCAAAGAACACATGCAGCCTGCACATTCATGGAAGAGCTTTGTACATGCTGTGCTAAATGAGTTCTCTAAGGCACATGGCACACGTAGACTGGTGCACAGATGGCAAACTCAGCAGATGGTTTGTGAAGATGCTGACCTAGCTGCTGTGCCTTCCTGAAGGCCAATCCAAGTGCAGATGCAATTGTGTAACAAGCTGATCCTGTAATGCTGCTTGCATGATATGACAAGGCTAGTGCCTGCAGACCTCATGAATTGCAGCAATGCACAACGGCACATTGTACTTACCCCATCTCCACATGGTTCCCATCTTTATCTCTGTATGATGCCACCTTGCCACCTATGAATGGCCGCTGCTCATAGATGTCCACCTCGTACCCTTGATCAAGCAGCTCTACAGCTGTTGACATGCCTGCCAGGCCGCTGCCAACAATAGCAACCTTGAGCTTTGGCGCATCCTGCAATCAACCCTGACACTGTCAAGTGTCCAGTTGCAGAACGCATGACTCTCTTGGACTAGCATAGAGGACGTGCTTCTGGGAGCTCGCGCTGCTTGTGTGCCATGCTGAAGGGCCATTGCTCTGTCAGTTCAGCACAAGCAGTGTGCAGCTGCAGCCTTTCATGCTTCCTCTCCTCTGTGTGCCATTCCACAGAGCAGTTGCTCTGCTGGCATAGCAGAGGGAGTTCTGTGTGACAGGTTCCACCTGTAGTGCGTCTGCCTGTGTGCTATGCTGAGGGGCAACCGCTCCGTCAAGTCAGCACAGGAAGCGTGCTCTTGTGGTATGCCAGAGTTTGCTGTGGATGTCGCAATGTTTTTGGGGTGCTATATGGCCACACGTCCTCGTCGTGCACCCTGTCCACGTCTGCAGCTGGTTATACTAGCTGCAGGCGGCTGAGATGGCCATACATGGTGTTATTTCAACACCACCAATCATGGTCACAACTCCGCAAGCAGTGTTTTTGTAGGCAGAAGCAACTTGCAATACGAATACACACTGCAACAAAATGCTAAGCATAACATGTGACAGGCTCTGATTGCCGCAGTAGTTTTGGCCCCTTTCTGTTCTGACACGATTGTTTTGCCTCTTGTAGCAACGTATCACTGTCAAGAAGTCGTCAATGATGTCTCCTGTCGGGACAAGATACACAGTCTAATGCAGCTCACTAGCAGGTGCAAAGTTTGCTTGCGCATTTCCACGGCGCAAGGTTTGGTTCTGTATGTGTGGTCAGTCTTTGATAAGCACACGCATGTGAAGCAGCTGGAAATTTGCCAAGTCAAGTTTCTCCATTGAATTTGTGGCCTTACATTGAGTGATTGTGATCTCACTAGAAGCAAGGTTCTTGACCAGCCTGGTAACGCATCTGAGTCAAGAATCAGAAGGCTCAGCTGGTTGGTTGTTTTGCTAGAGGCCAGTAATACTGTGTTTAAAATAAACTCTGAAGTGCGATCGCGAGGGATCGTGTGCGGGCAGGTAATACTGTGTTATCACGGCATGCACACATCATGGTGGTGTTGGGGTTGCAGATGAACTGCACAGGCGTTTTGAACCGTCCAACCAGAGGCAACAGTCTGCTTTTTGGTTTTACTTTGAAAACGTTGACACCATGAGGTTGTTTTTTTCGAGTAAACATTTCCCCCTTTGCACGACAGAATGGACAATTTTGGGAACAACACGCCGAAACATGTCTGTGAAAACCGACAATGTGTGTTTAGGTGAATTGTGTTGTTGGATGCTTGAACAGAAGGTGCTGCACATCTGAGGTGTGCACAAGCCAGGTAAAAGCTGGCACTTTTATCAAAGCTGTACAGGAGCTGATGTTTACGAACTTCAAGGCTCAATAGCTGCTGCCAATATACATTTCACTGTCTTACTAAATGTAAATGACGCATTGCAGCAACATAGAATAGTTTCATATAATGGGATTTACAACGGCGCATATTTCCGTATCTCACTTGAGCAAGCACGTGAGCTGAGCCTAGGCTTGAACATGTGCACTCGACTTGAGGCAGGCAAAACAGTTGCATTGACCCCTTGCATCAACCCTTCCGCTTTCATCCGCCCCTTTCTTTGGCCCTCTGGCCTTCATTGACCCCTCTCAATGATCAAGCCCCTGATGAGGATATTGGGTATTAGACGCATGTGTGCTAGATCCTCCCTAGTGACAGGTGATGTGGTGTTGTCCAGTAACCAGGCCTTGATGGCAGCCTTTTCGTAGGTGTGCCCATCTGCAGCAATCACCGGCTCCACCATCACCACCTGCAGACAACAGGTGGCATTTATCCTCCACACCAGCAAATCACACATTGAGCTAAATTGACCATTGGAGATCTGCTACTCCAAAAGGCCGTTGGATATACACCATTCTAAAAGGCAATGACCCAGTCAGTTGCAGCTTCTCAGAAAGGCGATGAGCCTAGCAATTGCAATCTGCTTCTATTTTGTTGCAATGGGCGTGGGCTACTGCACTGCCAGTCAACTAAGCACCAAGCATATGCCAAGATGCATGAGCAAAAGCATTGCATTGCCTCAAGCAAAGCCAAGGCAATGGGAATGCTGATATCTGGCAGAATCAAAAGAGTGTCGTCATGCATCACAAGACAAAACATTCCTGAAGCAGGTATATATGCGCAGCAGTGATTTGCATGAGCACCAAATGATGCCAAATCTATGTGCATACATGGTGCAGGTTTGTCACAATATCAATCATCAACTGCGCAAGTCAACTAGTGCAGTCAACAGCTGGCAGCATCACAAGCAGCAGATGTGGTGCACACCTTTGTGATGGGACAGCACAGCAAGTTCTGCAGGAAGTTCTCATCATCCCTGGGCCCTTCACTTGGGACCACCTGATCCCCACCACCCTGCCTGTCATTTCCAACATGCAGCGGAGTGACTACACCTCTTGCAGGCATGTGGGGAGCAAGCTGGTCCCCAACACTCTGCCTGTCATCCCCAGAGTGTGGAGTCAGCGCAGCTGTCCCATGCAGAGGTCGCATGTCAGGGCTCTGCGGTGGAGTCACTACATCTGATCCTTGTGCTTCTGCATCAACATCATCCAAAGCTGGCACGCTGCGCTCATGAAGTCCCTCACTTGACTCAAGCTTCAACTCAGGTGCTGAGTCTGAGGGCAGCGATTGAGTCTGAGGAGCTGGCAGGGCTTGGGCATCTGCAGATGACTCAGCCTGGTGGGCTTGCTGCTTCTTGGCCTTCTGCTTCTGCTTCTTAGCCTTCTTGGCAGCTGCTTTGGCAGCTGCCTCTTCCTCCTCTGCCATCAGTTGGTTGTACGCTGACATGGCAGAGGCTTCTGTCTTGGTAAGCCGGCCCGCCACCTACAAGGAACAAGGTCACATAGTTGCTGCAAGTGAGTACTCATCCAAGAGGCACGAGCAGCCCCTTCATGAGGGCGCACAGCCTTTTTGATGGGCATGCAGAGCCTTTTGATGGGCACGCAGAGCCTTTTGATGGGCACGCAGAGTGTTTCAATGGGCGAGCAGAGCCTAAAAATAGGTCCAGCATACAGCTAACATCTTTCATTGCATGCTTGCCTCCTAGAGTGCCCAACACTCCGCATTCAACTAAGGATACTTTATCAAAACTGTGCAAGCCGGTGCTCATGTTACCGCAAGCTAGGCAAATCTGGCCATGAATAATGGCTGTGAAACAGGATGCACACCTGATGCACAAGATTCTGGTGCTTTGAACATAGCAGACAGGCCACAGTGCATCAAGATAACGAATCGGAACAGAATGTATAAGCAAGAGCATGAGAAACATGATAACAGTTTTGCAGGCCAGCAATGCAAGTGTCGGAGTAGTGCATCATGCACCTGGTCAGAACCAAGAACCTCCACTCAACACAATGGCCTGGTTTTTAGAAAAGGCTGGCTACACTGCAAAACCCATTTTTGCACTGACAATCCAGGAAATCAGCAGGTCTACACGCTGACAGACACATTGCAAGACTGAGGCCACACAATGTCACCGCCTCTGTCTCAGCAAGATCAGGTGGCTGCAGTTCAAGATGGAGTTGTGATGCTGCGCTTGCAAGGAGCCTGTGGCGCTTGCCCCTCATCCACAGCCACCATGAAGATGGGCATCGTGAGATCTCTCAGGGTGAGTCATGATGTGATGTAAGCTGACCTGGGTCGTTGAGAGCTCTCTCAGGTTGAGTCCTGATCCTCACAAGCAGTCAAAACCACAGGAAACAGGCAATGCAGCAATGCTGTCCAATGAGGTGAGTAGCAGCTCACCAGAGGGGAGAAGCAGGCCTGCAGGCGGCGAATGACATTGGCAGACAAGATGGATTTGGAGCCTGATCTGGCCAGTGCCGCCAGCTCATCCTCAAACCTTGCCGCAACTTCTGCGCCACCATCGCACCAGCTGCCCTCCTTCCTGGCAGTGATGACCGGCATCCAGAATGGGTCTTGCCGCATGTGCTCGTAGCTCTCCAGCAGATTGTCTACACAGTGCAGACAGATGTATGACTCGGGTGTGCTGCTTGATTGCAGAAATACATGCAGGCCACCTTGACAGTGCCATTTGCTTAAGACAGACAGACAGACAGACAGACAGACAGCCAGCCAGCCAGACAGGCAGGCAGACCAACAGGGCAGGCAGGCAGGCAGGCAGGCAGGCAGGCAGGCAGGCAGGCATGCAGGCAGGCAGGCAGCAACTTGGTTTGACCTCATCAACATGCAGTCAAGCATAACACATGAGTTGACAGTGAGAGGGCTGCCCATGCTAAGAACAGGGAGCATGCATCCTTCCCTTGCCTGCGTGGATGTTGGGTGGGCAGCCATGCCCTACCAGGGCAGACGGGCAGAAGTGTGTGCATGCCTGGGCTTACTTGATGCGCCACAGACAGACTGTTGACAGACAGACGCTGCTGTAGCCCATTAGCAACATAAGTATGAGTAGAAGTGATATCTTTTTGAGTTGCAAAGCTCAACAGATGTATGCAGGTTGCCATCTCACCCACTAGCGACTTGTGCTGTGCAGCATCTGCCTCGAAAGCAAGCCAGACCCGCTGAAACTCCTTTTGTGATCTGCTCTCCCTGTGAAGCATCAGCTGATGCTGCCACTGGATCAAGATCATCACCACAATATGCAGTGCCAACAAGATTGTGTCTGGCACACCCTCTGAGGCAACACCATGCTCGGCTTGCCATGTAGAATAGTTCTCTGCAACACACCCACATGGCAATTTTGGAACATTATGACACGATCTTTGGTCCTGGGCAGAGGTGCTGTGACTAAACCTTTTGGAGGATAATGACATGATCTGCCGTTCTGGGCAGAAGTACTAACGCTCGCAAAGTACAGTCCCCTCAACAGATGTGCAACTTTCTGCTGTGTTTTGAGTTCGCGGCCGTCAGGCCTGAGTTAAGTGACCAGTCTTGGCATCAGTCATCACCATGCATGGCTGAACACTTTCAAAGCGCCAACATGACATGAAGCATGCTTGTTGGTAGAAGTCAGATCCAGCCTGGTATGCATCATTCATGGAGGTACTTCAAGACAGGATGCCTTACGACATGCAACACTCTGCACACATACAACATGATACCAAACATCATGCATACGTTCAATAGGATACGCATCATACCCAAAATGCTAGTGTATGGCGCCAGATTTGGCAGCCCTTTAGTCATTGTCCCTCCAGCTCGTAGCATCAGCCGGACTTGGGTGTCAAACCAGAATGGTACCAGAGGCGCTGCATTCTCTGAGAAGTACGTGCTGGCCTCTTGTCCATGCAGGCAAATCTGCGCCAAGTACAGCATGAGAGGCTGCAGGATGACGATGATGCGATCTTTGCCCTCGTCAGAAGAAGCTTCCTCGGCAGACCAGCAGGGCACAGATGCATCCGGCAGCTGGCATTCTGGCGAAACCAGGAGGTCACACAATCTTGTTGCAAGGTCCTGTAGACACCATCACACGTCTGATCACAAACCTGTGTCGACGATTTATGTCTTGTGCAGTCATGGGGTAGAAAGACTGGGAGCGGAATGCCACAGCTCTCAATGGTCTGGCCACAGTAGTGTTCTGACCACATAAGCTTTCTCATTGCAAGTCAAGAAAACCTGATATGAGTACATGCACAGCTTTGCTAGACACTTCAATCCACATGCCAGCTGCACATTCTGCTGACTGCCACTCAAGGTCACTTGCTCATCCCCAAACAAGATCATGTGCGTCCCTGGTGCAGCTTGCACGTGCAGCGCCCGAGTCACAGTGGCACCAGTCTCCAATTGCATTGCAGTCAAGCCAGGTTGATCAGACTCCACACACCTGGGCGACAGCTTGATTGTGTGTGAGAAGTGGCAGCCAGGAGTCAGCTGTGGTGAGGATAGCTAAGGCTGCTTCCAACAAGCTGCACTGCACAGCAGCTCTGCCTGTTAACTGGCGCAGCTTTGCAAGCACCTCAGCTGCGATCACCACGTAGCCCCATTCACCCTGCAACAGCAAAACACTCAAGTAAGGAAGCCAGGTAGCAGCTGGTTGTGTTGTTAGAATGTGATGCAAGACTGTTGTGTAGAGGTTTACACGAGAGGATGACAACTACTGCAGCTGAGCAACGCATGTTTGCTATTCGATAGCAATTTGACGACCATGGCAAAGACTGTCGCTGAACTGGAAGATTGGCAGAACTTGCTATGAGATCAAAAGCTGTTAGCAAGCTGTGATCTCATCTATAATGCCAGTACTTGAACTTCACAGCTGCATGATGATACTTGTCAGTGTATGTTGCACCTGGCGGAGAGTTGGTTCTGCAACATCTGCAGGGGCTGCAATACAGACTTTGTTGATGCTCATGATGGCACGCGCCAATGCCACACACCTTTCCTCATCCCAGGGCAGGGGCGCCTGCACATTTGAAAAATTTCTACAGCATGAGGTTCGGAAAGCAAACTCTAGCACAGACATAGCATGCGAGTAGGATACCTGTATTTGCTCAAGTAAGAAGGCCAGCACAGCACTGCAACACAGCGTAGCGCAGCACAGCGCAGCACATCACAGCACGGCACAGCACAGCAGCACGGCGCAACACGACGCGGCACGACGCAGCATGGCACGGCACGGCACAGCGCAGCACAGCACAGCAGGGCAGCCTACCACAACTGCCAGCTGAATCACGGTGTAGACCATCTTGAAGGTGCACTCTCGTACGGCTTTGTTGAACCATGGTGTCTTGGCTGCTACACCCTTGCCTGCACGCTGTATCTCCTGCACCACCCATCATGAGTTGCGTCATGACCTTTGGGGGAAATGATGTATGCTGTGTCAACAAAACAGCATGGAATGACAGGTGTCAACAAAACAACATGAAATGACAGGAACTGTAGGCATGCACTTCCTCACCGGCTTTGTGGTTCATGTATAAACAAACTTTACTGCAATCGTGCTTCAATGCACAATCCACGATGAGCTACAACTTGAGTATGCTGACATCAAGGCAGCTCTGCTGATGCTCAAACCAGCTTTCTCAGCCTGGCAAGCTATGAGTATGTGGCAAGTATGTGCTGTACAACATTGCGGTACGTATAGTAAATACCGCCTGTACATGGTGTACAGTCAGAGCCTACCTCACTACACATTCTTGCCAAGCATGCACCAAGGGTGAGCCTTGAAGTCAGCTGTCCCTTCAGACCCCTCATGGCCGCATAAAACCCCCCCTCGGTGTTGCACCTGGGGCTCCCACCCACCACTGTGTGAGTGTGCAGCAGCAGGTGCTTGCACTGCTCAGGGTCGGCCAGTGCTGTATACAGCGCATTCACAGCTACAGCTGCCACTGGATGAGAGGCCTGTTCGCTACAGACAGCACCTGCACATGGAAGATCTTTCTATAATGTTCTATTCTACGCAACTGCACATGGAAGGTCTTTCTGGAATATTCTAGAATGTCACTGGTCACTCTCTTCCCCACTGCCCTGTCTAACATGTGTAACACAATTGTACAACATATATAGCGAGACATAATGTATGTAACTACATGAAAAGACATTTTGCTGTTTGTTCGTGCTCATGTAGCTAGATATCAAACGTGTTGATGTGTATTGTTTAGTCTGTCTATCACATCCATTCTGCTCATCTGTGTATGTCAGTAATGTTTCAAATGACAGCTGTGCTTGCATGCATTGCTGTTGAGGTGGATTTGGCACAAGGGTGTGCCCACAGGCTTTGAAACCATAAACTACAAAACATAGCGTGTGCACAGCACAGCACATCAACATGCTGCCTCATCAAGACATGAATGCAATCCAGTTGATATAGATCTTATGTGTGCTGACTTACAGTTAAGTGTGTGCAGTCTTATGCAATTACATGCATGTGACTTACAGCATATGGTCCAGATTGCAGCCACGCTCTCTGTCTTGAAATGCCAGCTGGGGCCATTGCAGGAAGGGCATCCCTGGCACACTGCCCCTGTGCCCTTGTGCCTGGAAATGCCCTCTTGATTGCCCTTGATCTCCTCAGGGGTCAGGGTCAGAACTGATGGGTCCCTAGCCAGCCTGCTGAGGAATGCTTGCAGCAGTTCTACGTATGGTCCATCAGATAAATTTTGGCTATCACCCAGCCAGATCACCCTTTTCATACAAGTCCTGCAGGCACCATATTGCGAAGTTTCATGTGTGAATAAGGTTGATCCTTTCCCAATGTTTGACATGCTTGTCTTCCTTATCTTTGTATGAGTGGTATAGTGTGGACACATTTAGTGCTTGAGCATCCCTATGTATCGATATTAGCAGTCATTGGTTTGACTGATCGAGGCATCAATCTGATGTCAAACAGTCACATGATACAACTTGAAACTTGTCATGGAAAACGTCGACATTGAAAGTACTACATCGCATGGAAAAACTGATTGCTTCACCAATGAAACTATGATGGGCTGACAAGGAAGGAGCTCATCATGATGCTGCTCAGCACTGTATCAGGAGGCAGGTACAACACAGCAGTATCATGACGCAAAGCTATGTCACACAACCTCACATGATGAGTGCGCGTTTTCACAAGTGATGAGCCAGCGTACACATCCGAAACACCCAAGCAGCTGCAGCAAAAGTCATAAGGCAGAAGACTGTGACAGGAGTTTGAAGATGAGGAAACTCACCTCATGATCTTGCTGACGTCCAGCTCCAAATTTGGCAAGTGGCCTGCCACAAGGCTGTATGGCATCCGTGTGAGCTGAGCCTGTAGAGATCTGAGGCCCACCTCTGCAGGAGTCAATGCCAGAGTAGTCTCTATGCTGTTGTAGAAAGCACCACACTTCAGGACCAGCTCCACAGAACGCTGAATGCCCTCCCAGGCGGCAGGGGTAGGGGTGGGGAGGGCCTTCAAGGGGTCTGAGGGTGGAGCATCACGCTTCAGTAGCTTATTGATCATGTGAGCAGCCAAGCAGACGTCTGCCAGCTGCTGCTGTCCATGCGCCAGAAGCCATTGGTTCTTCTGTAACTCTGCACAGACAAGCACATATTGATAGTGCACACACAGCAAGCCCACATCTTGGCACAGTGTGCTCTATTGCACATGCTGTGGCTGAGCTGAGCGTCATACGACAGGGCAGGGGAGCGCAGGGCAGGGCAGGGCAGGGCAGGGCAGCATGAGGACAGCTAGAACAGGGCAGGGCGGGGCGGCGCGGGGCAGGGCAGGGCAGGACAGGGCAGGGCATGGGACAGTAGGGCAGGTGCCTCACCCTCCTTTTCATCTCCTGTCCAGCCAGGAATGTCTGGAGCCAACATGTTGCAAAGGCGAGGCACGGCTTGCAGGCTGACCAACACAGACTCAGCAGCCTCCACTTGCTCTCTTGGCATCTGATCTGAGAGCAGAGTGTGGAAGAAGCCAAAGGCTCTCATTGCTGATGCCTTACTTGAGCCCAGCACCAACATCATGATGGGTATACCTCCTGCGAAAGCACATGTGGCAGTCAGCGTGTTGTCTGATGGTACAATAGTTACAATAGTTGAATCTACTGTGTGTGCTGGATGTATGTGGCAGGGGGTTCTTCACGACAATCATGGCTGGCACCTTATCAGCTGCATGCAATGAGTCAAGATCTTCTCAGATGACCATGACATCACCACATTTCTTCAGAGGATCGCAGCATTGCTGAGCAGAGTGTGCAACAAGACAGCCGGGTCACAGTTCAAAGCAACAGGGATGCAACAGTTCCATTGTGTGTTTGGTAAGTAGGCACAAATACCTGATGAGACAACTTCAGCTGCGACAGGATGCAGAAGGGAGGACCTGTTGTAGGCAAGCAGGTTGCTCATCACCCCACAATTCCACTCATGAAGAAAAGTCGTTGACAGCATCTTGCTCTTGAGCAGTTGCTTCATGACAGGCAGTGCCATCCTCACCAGGCGCACTAACATCAACTTTGACTCCTGCTGTTCATCCTGTGTGAGATATGCGCTGGGTATGCTCAGTCTGGCTGAAGCTTCGCCGCTGGCAGCTAAGAGTGCTTTGCACAGAGTGCCAAACGCTTTCTGCAGCTGCTGGTCTTTGACTTTGATGGCCAACAGCAACTGCAGTGTTTTCAGCAACAGAAAAGCTGCTCGCAGGCACTTGATGTGTGCATTTGTGTGGCTTGAGACTGGCGCTATGTTCTCCTGACGCATTCTGATCTGGGCCATGTTGTTGTTCATCTGTGTAGATGCTTTCCTGATGCAGACATCTGGCTTCTGGCCAGCCTGTTGGAACGCTGACATTTGCAGAACGTTCTGGACCAGCAGCAAGACAGACCTGGCAGGCGATGGGACACCTGACCATGCAGATGATGTGACATCACCCTTAGTAAGGACAAGATCAAAAGGGACTGTATCTTTCGCGTTTAAGGCCACAAGATTGGAGAGTGTTCTCTCGTTGGTAAGCCGCAGCGCGGTCCAGTTGTCCTGGCCAGCAAGAAAGACAGCAGAGGCTTGCCAGAAGTCTTGCGTACTGATGTCGAGCTTGGATGGGAAGCTCTGCCAGATGCAGAGGGGCACTGAGTAGTCGAAAGAAGCTGACAGATGAAAGGGCGTTGTCTCATCATGCTGCCACTGCAGACAGCAAGTGATCACTGCATTGTTGACACTCTCTCATGGTTTCTAGGAGAGAAAATGAGATGTATGTCGACTTGCCAGAACTTCAAGAGGGTAATTTGACTGACAACAACAGTTTTCTGCCAACCTGCTCAAGTGACTGGTCTGAAAGCTCCAAGCCCTGGTAGTACAGCTTGCAGGAGTCGGAAGAAATGCCAAACTTGTTGGCGTACGCTAGTGAGATGGCCTCCAGGGACGCATAGGTACCGAAGAGGAGAGTCATGTTTAAGCTGGTACCGTTCTGCAGACACAGACCCGAAGTCAAGGCACGAAGGAAGGAGACTGATGTTTGCGCCGCCAATAACGCTACAATGTTACTTTCTGCAGGTGAGCTTGTGCCTCAATCGTGACTTCAAGACTGGGGTCTTCAAGATCGCTCATGATAGCGTACAGGAGCTGCCCTCCGTCGTTGCAACTGATGTGGCGACCAAAGTGGCTTCGCAAATCTCGAGTCCGGCGCAGGCTGTCGGGAACGAGAACCAGACTATGACGTGTGCCAGCTCGCGGCCTGCGCTGATGTCCAAAATGACCCAAACGACGAGGAGACGAAGTGTTTAGTCATTCCGGCTGCTATTGCAGCCTTAGTAATGCTCGTAAAGTGTATCTTCTGTAGGACCCCTTTACAGCTGACAGCGATGATGCACGAGCTCATGGGTCTTTTCGTATATTCTAACCCTCAGGAGCGCCACTTGAACCTAGGCAATATTTCTGTGGCCTTGGCTGAGCTCAGAGACTCCCTGCTGTTAGACAACCCGATCGTGTGCGACTTGTCGGCAAGCGGTCTGACGCTGGACTGCGTGTCTGTTTTGCCCGCTCAGTTGAAGCCTTTGGAGCATGTGTATGCTCTCGACTTGTCACTGAATCGCATCCGGGCAACCTGGCAGGAATTATTGCCAGTTGTCCAGAGCTTTTTGGACGGCGACGTTGTGCAATACTTGGACCTAGGCATGAACTATCTGCCAGGCCTACAGACTCTGCAAAAAAGCACAGGTCTTTTGAATACATACAAATCTTTTGGCGAGAGGTTGAGTTTGGGTTTAGACGGAAATCCACTGACTGGGAACCAAGAAATAGATCACTGGATACAAGCTGGCAGAAGGTTCAAGCAAGAGGCTTATGGTTACCAATACAGTGTATAGAGCAATCGGATGATGTTAGCGTCAGGGCAAGGCTACGTGCTCAGGAGTCTGCTTAACATTGCTATGGAGTAGCAGATTGGTCACATCAAGCACCATGCAACAATGTACAGATAACATGAGGCATCATTTTTTGTACTGTAACAGTCTGTGCATTAGGTCAGCATGCTGTTGTCACATTATGATTGCTACGGCCTCTGTTTAAGAACATGACCTCTTTGACATCAAGTGTTTTAGCCATGCCTTGCTGGGCGATTGTCGTGAAAGCATGGATGCAGCCAGAGTCTCTCAACAGCTTTGTCAAAATGACGCCATTCTGCTGCGCCGGTGTGCCTTGAGCACCTGCGTCACAGCCACAACAACATATAAGGTCAATCAACACCAGGATGCACAACACCATATGCATAAATGCTAAGCCCTATATGGTGCAATAGTTTCAGTTGGGAGAAAACAACTCCCAGCTGTTCACTGTGACATACTAAGTGCATTCACAACTTGTAGTGATTGGGCAAAGGCAGCTGTACCAGGCTCTTGCATCAGAAAGAGTTCTGCATCCCACATTGGCTGACTCAGAGGCTGTAACAGACAGACAGCAATGCAGACATGCACACTTCAGATGCTGGTCCACAGTCAGCAACCATGCATGCATACGGCCCACCTTGATGATCCACCATGTTGCTGGTGTGGCATCAGTATGGGGGCAGGAACTCTGCCACCAGTTAGGAACAGCCTTGGGCATGCCTGGGCTGTTGTGCTACACTTCAAGACCACCAGTCAATTTGCACCTGCCTGCAGAACAACATTGGACACACACTAAACCAAAACAATTTTGAGATTTTCCTGGAGAGCCCGCCACACAAATGCAATGTCCCTCCTGCAGGAATATGAGGTGCAACACATTGCCTGACATCAACATTCCTGGAGTGATTGGCACCAAACAGGTGAGGCAGGCAGTCTGAGCATGAAAGTGGTTGGTCAAAGGCAGCACATTGATGTCCAGAGCTGCATTGGCTGCCTTTGGTGTGCAGCAACACCACCTGAGATGGTCATTGATGCAGCATTCTGGCTCAGTATCAATGTATCATAGGCAATCAGGGATGTCCAATGCAAAACTGAAAGGCAATTAGGGATGTTCAATGCAGACCTCATGGGTGTGCAGAGGGCGCATGCAAAAGATCTCTGACAAGAGTCCACACGCACTGTGAGCTGGTAAGGCATATACAGGCAGAGAGCATGCATTTCTTATTGCACTGTTGCAGAAGGAACTCTGTTTGATGCAGTGAGCACCAGCTGCCGTAGGCTTGCTTGACATGTCTTTTCTTTTGACTACTGTCAGGCAGACAGCCAGCGCATGTAGAGACAAGAGGGCAGCGCTCACCTGCTTGCAGTCACTGCAGCTAGCCACCATGTATCAGCAGTAACGCACAGAGTCACGAGCATCTTCAGCGCGCTCTGTTAGTCTGTATGGCACTCTTGATGAGGACATTGGGCACGATGCGCGTATGTGGCAGAAAGTCTCCGGTGACAGGGGAGGTGACATGGTGGAGAAGCCATTCTTCCAGGGCGGCCCTCTCGTAGGTGTGCCCATCTGCAGCAATCACCGGCTCCACCATCATCACCTGCAAGGAGATTGTCTTCTGTTTCCACTGCAAGGGGGGCCTATTGCTGCATTGCAACTATGAATGTGGATTCTTGAGACTCTTGCACACTTTCATCGACATATGCACTCCTCTAAGGTCAGGTGTGCAGACTCCTAAGTAGCTCCTGGCATGAGGACCTGTTCTGGCAGTCAGCCTACCGGCAAAGGTGACATGTACGAAATCATGCACAGACACAGTCACATGCATTGGCGGGCATGCAATTTTGCTGTTCAGTGGCAGGTACGATGTAAAGCATGTTCCCCTGTGAAACATGGGGCATGCAGGTGTGAATCTGTGATCTAACCTTGGTGATTGGGCAGCTAAAGATGCTCTGAATGAAGTCGGCATCATCATCTTGACCTGTGGCTGCTGCAACCTGCCCTGAGGCTGTTTCAACCTGCCCCAGGGCTGTACCATTCTGCCCCTGGCTCCTGTCACCCTGTGCTGCGTTCAAACTTGGTGTTTCTTCCTCCAAGCTGCCATGTATATCCAGGGCTGCTGGGGAAAGCCCCTCATCAGAGCCTGAGCACTCAACGTTGTGAATTAGCTACGTGGTCAGGCTGTATGCATATGAAAGCTGATCTGCATCAAGGTTGACTCAACAATCGCACATTAACAGCTGCTTTGAAGGCTGTAGGTACTCAGGCTGCAGTGCTCCCCATCGCCTGAAGGCAGTGACAAGGTGAGAGGTCTGGTACCCCTCGTGTGTGCTCAGCTTTGCTTGTGGCAAGCTTGTCCGCGTACGTTTGGCTGATGTGACGTTTCGCTGTACTCTTTCGCTGCTTGTCTTGCTAAAGTTGTTGACAGGATTTTGTGGAATGCAGGTGCGCTGGTTGTCTTCGTGGTGCCACGCTGCCTTTCGCTGCTGTCTTCCGCTTGGTGCACCGGGCCTGCGGTCACCTTCGACATCCACAACAACTCTGTGGTTCTCCTAGGCAGAGTCCGCTTTCTGTGTGCCATTCCATGCAGCATCTGCTGTGGTGGACTAGTACAGAAAATTTTCTCTTGTGAGCCTTCGCGTCGAGTCGTCTGCCTGTGTGCCTTGCCAAAAAGCATCTGCTTTGTTGGACCAGCACAGGCAGGGGCTTCTGCAAGCTTTCACTTCATGCATGTTCCCTGTGTGCCATTCCAATGAGTTTCTGCTCTGTTGGATCAGCACAGGGGCTTGTTTCTGTGAGCCCACACTTCCCTGTGTGCCATTCCAAAGAGCTTTTGCTCTGCTGGACCAGCACAGGGAGGGTGCTTCTGTGAGCAGTCACATGTCTGTGTGCCATTTCGCGGAGCTTATGCTTACTTGAACCAGCACAGACATTTTGCTCTGGTGACCAGCCCAGGAGTGTCTTCTGTGTGTCATGCTGAGAGAGTGCAAGCTCTCTTGGACTAGCATAGAGGACGTGCTTCTGGGAGCTCGCGCTGCTTGTGTGCCATGCTGAAGGGCATTTGCTCTGTCAGCTCAGCACAAGCAGTGTGCAGCTGCAGCCTTTCATGCTTCCTCTCCTCTGTGTGCCATTCCACAGAGCAGT
>JAABUP010003989.1_pt1 | contig 24952 bp, 20 predicted proteins | sample 5559201 | NCBI WGS metagenome assembly JAABUP01 (sample SAMN10711887, study PRJNA513373) | rock metagenome | isolation source: Antarctica rocks | place: Antarctica
CAGTACATTGAGCCTATTGGGAACCCATGCTCTGAGACTTTTGGTAGTCAATGGGGCCAAACTGCGACGTGACAACCACACTTAAGTCGGTTGAACATGAAAAAGGTCAGCTCTTGAGAAGAGAAGCATCCATTGTAGCAGCAAAGGTTGCAGATTGCAAAGTCTTACGGGCGGTCAAACTCCAGAAGTTTAGGCTGATTCTAAGGGGCCCGTTGGGGGAGCTAGCCCGGAATTCCCCGCCCGGGAGATGATGTTATCGCTAAAAGCCCCTAACGAGACCATCGACGCGCGACACTTCACTTCACTACCAACTCCATTCTTGAGGCTAAGCGAAAGCCATACCATATGGTGGCGCCGATAGCCACGAGATTCAGATGGATGCTCATCGCATGAGCCCGTGAGAAGGTCTTGTTCCTTGCCTTCATCGCTTCGCTGCTATTGGGATCATTGTACTTCTTGCCGTCTCTTGTCTCTAATGGAGGCCGATGTTATCAGCCTTTGCCAATCCATCTGATGGGCTCGGGCTTCTCCTACCTTGATGTATCCTTTCGATCATCGCCTCCTGCGTCCTGGGACCCCACGTCGAAAGATTGAGCGCAGCCATAGCTACCCCGATGCCCAGTGGGATCAGATCACCGAGTGAAGACAGTAGGGATATCGGGCCATGAGGAGGATGGGTGATAGCGGTCGATAAGAGGAGGAGAGATTGAAGACGAAAGTACACAGGGAAGACTCGCTTCTGTAGCGTGGTGAACGCGCACATGGGCAACGCGTTGAAGCATACTTTGGTCATTACAAAAGTCTTGATTGCAGTCAGCTGAGATCAGCCTTTGATTCGATCAAAGAGACCTACTTGGAAGAGCTCTGTGCCTAAGAGTGTGCCATATAGCATGAGGTGGTAGGATGTAATGTTGGCTAAAGGCCCCAGAGTGCTGAGGGAGATGCTTGAGCTGGCCATGATGTCTTCCTGATTGCCCAAAGGGACAGGAGTAATCGCTCACCTACACCGCGATCTCATTGCCTCAAGGCGGCCTCATTATAAGTAGAGACTTTGGTGTACAAAAAATGGCTGCCTACATCCTCATTCTCAAGCACTGGCGTGATAGATACGACGGAAATAGGATTCACCGAGTTCCGTTCCGGCCATCATCAAAGCGGCTGTCCGAGATTTGTTAGACGCAGCATCAGCATGACAGCTAAGTTGTAACCTCATTGTTCGGCCATTCAACCAAGGTATCCTTGGCGACAGAACGTTTCGCCCCAGACAATGCAAGAGCTCCCCAAATCCTTCCATTATCGCAGCTGCAGTCTTGCACGATGTGAAACGTTGGGAATATTAATTGAGCACTAGACAAATACACCGGAGCGAATCGACGAATGAACGCTGGATGTCAGTTTGCAATGTTATAAGACACGTGCTGGGTAGTTCAAAGGTCTACAGGCTGAGATCAATTGCAATGTATGGGAATTGCGCTTTGCACCGATGTCAAAAAAGATCTTGTCCACGGATGTCCTTGTAGAGTACATCGCGCTCTACTCATCTACCAAGAGATCTACATTATTTCGGGACTTGTCGAGAAGTTGCCGGGAATTTATCTCGAACAGGGGTTGGTTCTCTGCTTGCCTGGCTTCATGATGTTTGACTTTTAGTCGCGGCCGTGTGAATTGGTACTACCATCGCATACTGAAAATGCCATAACGTTCCGCGTCGTCTTCTTCTGGCTACCCGTTCTGACGGAAATACCCTCTCGCTGCAATGTGTCGCTGAGAATATCCGGGCAAGACATGAGAACACTTCACCGACCGGCAAACCGGGTCTTGACCCCACCATACTTCTCGCGGCTCACGTTCGTAGGTTTCATCCCCGCATGTCTGACCATAGATTAAGAAGCCTGATATAGATTGAAATTGATGGTATTTTCTCGGGGCAATTCACCGATGTAGGGACAATAGTGTAGAAGAAAAGTACAAAGGTGATAAGAAGAATAGATGGAAACCTATACAACAATACTGCGAGGTCTCAATGGTAAGATCTCAGGCTGCCAGGGAAAACAAAAAGTCTCTTGGCTGAAAATCACGCGGAATGTAAATGAGGAAGTAGCAACCCACAGGACTAGCGCAGGGCTCAAGTTGCCACAGCAGGGAGTTGCGACCCATTGGTACAAAGCTGACAGCAAGCTGAAGAAGTTTGACACACTAGATTCATGCCACCTGAGTAGCTCAGTCGCGCTTGTGGAGACTACTATTCTTTCCAACTCGCGAGTCATCTGAGTTCTGCATCATAAGCACAACCTAACAGGTACTCTACAGAGCTCACGAGCTGGAGTGCAAAGCATAGCTTGAGACAGTCAGCTAACCTAGAGACAGTATCCTCTCATTCCTCAAGTCCGCTAGTTAAAAGACCTTTCTCCAGGCCTCTAGGCTCAAATAAATGTCGCCTCGACCCAAATCTCGACAATTCCGAGTCTGCACGAATATCCAATCAATCTCCACCCGATCAGAAATGGCGACTGTTCCGACGGGGCCCCGCCCTGTGATCGATGTCGAAGGATTAGCAGCTTTTGCGAGAAGATTTGAGCAGCAAATCGCTGACTTGGAAAGTGAATTGCAGGAACTGACTCAACCACTGAGTGACTCTGGGTCCTCCAGTCCGGACTCTGGGTCCTCTAGTGACTCTGGGTCCTCTAGTCTGGAGGTCGAGGAGGTCCACTCACCAAGAATTCTCAGCTATCTACCTGCGACTCCAAAAAGCTTGCAAGGCACTCCTGACGTCGATGTGCCAGGATCCGAAGCCATCTTGACTCAAGACGAGATTTCCGCAGTCACTGACCGAGCACCAGCAAAGCTAGCTGCACCAATTATGGATATCATTCAGAAATATGGAAAGAACATCAGCTCTAAAGAATCGCCGTGGCCTGGTAGGGCAAAATTCTTACCCTTGGTCGAGTCATATATCATGAAGAATGAGCCAGTGCAAATGGTTCTACCAGCGTTCCCTTTCAAGTCTCCAAATAGGAAAGACAAAACTCTTGGATCGCTTCCAGATTTGGGCGAGGAGCTGGCGCTGATGCATTTGAATGGCTTATGCGAGAGTATTGCGGAGCTCTATAAGCATGGTGCAAACGTAGTCATCACTTCTGACGGCCTTGTATATAACGGTACGTTGCCCTTTGTTGACGCTCAGCAAAAGACGCGTACTCAGAGCAATCAGATTTGATGGGTGTCACCGATGCCGAAGTTTGGGACTACTCAACCGCTATTCGAGAATTCATCCGGAAGAGGGATTTGAAACACATCAGCACACTCCGCATCGTCGATCTCCTCGGTCATGCTAATACTAGAGAACTAGACAGAGACGAGTATTTGATCCACGCCAGTTGCTATCGGCAGGAGCTCGTGGCTAAGTTTGGACCTGTTGATTTCAATGTCCGGGCAGCTGTCTGCAACGACGAGGACACTCGCATGACATACAGGGGTTACATCAAGTTCTTGACGAAGGATCTCATGTATAGTCAGCTAGCCACTGAGATGCAAAGCCAGCAGAATCCTAAGAAGCGGTACAAGGAAGCAATCGAGACCCTCGCGTATCAAATGATTCATCGCGGCAGAGTAAGCCCCAGCCCCCAGAGTGGCCAATCAAAGCTAAAATGGAATTATTAGGCGTTTGCTGCTGCTATCGATGACAAATGCAAAGACCATGTGCGTCTTTCGATTCATCCGTCGACAGGCCACAAAAAACTTTCAGTCCCTTTGATCCCACCACCGAAGGGAGCCATTTTCATGTCTCCTTGGCACGCGTCGATTGTCGTGGGTGTAGATGGTTCTTTTAGGACAGTCCACGCGGGAGACGTGCGTGAAACTCACGACTTGGTCTACAAAGACGGCCGGGCATATCACTTCCGGGAGAAGTCGCCCTTGTATGACTTTGGTGAGATTAAAGTCACATTCGAGCACCTTTATCCTTGTGGGCTCGTGATTCGGCCAATTAATAATATCGAAACGAGACCCTCTTTTCGCGTTCTCGATATGGAAAAGCTGCGGAAGCTGGCTGAGGTCCAATCTCCTGTGATCTTACGTGGGTTCGCAGAACCCTCTGAGCGCGAGCTTTTCATCACGTCTGGAGAGCTGCAGGAAGTGAAAGACAGAAAGAGGAGGGACAGATTTGGCAACAGTGTTACAAACATCGAAGCCATGCCCATGCACTACGGTGGTAAATTCAAGTCTCTTACTAAAAAGTATTCTTATGGAAATGATGTGAAGGGCGCGGATGGAAAAGATATCAAGGTGCAAACCCCACCGAAGTAAGTCCCTTTAGTGCTGAACAGATAATCCCTCAATGATTTTCAACAGACTCCAATTCTTCACCGCGTTCGCGACAGCTCCCAATAGGACTGGATATACACTGTTCGCAGCCTCTCGTCTCTTCTTTCAATACCTGCCCGCTCCATGTACCGTCGAACGGCTCGAGGCTGCGCGCTGGCGTATAAACAATGACGAACTGTGGGACGCCAAGAAGAAAAATCTCCCCCTCGTTTTACGTCACCCTCAGACCAATATGCCTTGCGTGCGTTGGCATCAGCCGTGGGATACAACCAAGACCAAATTCTCGAAAAATCCCAAGGTTACCATCGAAAATGATAGCCAGGATATTGTGCCGCTGGTCGACGAAATGCTGTGTGATCACCGTGTTTGCTTGAGGTTTACGTGGGAACAGGGCGACATCCTGATTTCCGACGATAATTTCGCCATGCTCCGTACCAGGACTGCTCTTATGGGGGACTGCGATCGGGAGTTGTGGAGGATCAATTTCGACTAAGCCAAGGCTGTCACATTGGACTAACATGGTTAAGAGTTAGATCATGGCTTAGACCTTCGCGATGAAAGCTTTCAAAGTCGGGAAATAGACTGGCAGGGCGTATTCTGATGGCGTCTTATTGATTATTGGAAGGGTGGGTTATGAGTAGCAGTTGAGACAGCATCCTTAGATCGCCATCTGCTGCGTCGAGTGGATATAGCTTCCTTACGTTCCGCTGAACATGTGTATTCTTTGCACTCCCAAAGAGTATTTTTCCAGGGTTACTTGGGAACGCAAGAGCGACTTTCAATCATATGTACTTAGAACGTTGTATGATTGCCCACAATCACTCACTGCATACAATCCACTACCTAGTCCAAATCCGACGTTTTCTGCTTGTTCAAGGTGATCATGGAAATGACTCGACATTGGTACCTGCGAAGGACGCATTCTTTGACTAGCCAGTACAAACAAGGAGGTAACATGAAAGAATGGCTCCTTATCGTACGTGATCCATATAAACATAAGCAAAGGGTAGCGTGAAACAATGGAAGAATATCTTAGACCAAATGGCAGAGTTGCAGATCAGACAATTTTTGATACTCTCCTTCCACCTGAATCGTCTAAGATCCTGTTATCTACCAAAGACTCGCTTTCGCAACGGTCGCGATCCCATTTGTGAATTCGATGACATTCTCAGGATGTCAAGCTTCTTCAATACACAGATTTCCATGGAGGCGTAGGCTTTAGCCTCAATTTGGCTGTAAAAAGGTGCCTTCATCGATTGGCGAACCTGGATTAATACCCACTTTGCCTCCTGGGTGACGAAAGGATTGGGATCTGATACTCAGTGTGATGATCCGATCTATTCGGAGCAGAAGTTTAATTCAAATCCGAGTGGAGCTTATTAGAATTCTAGCCCCCATCATGAGGCACTCGCCCCTAGGATGTTTCTCCTCTATTCCCTGGCTCTGAGACGAGACATACGCCAGAGCAAAGAACGAGAGCTACCAAAGTACATGGCTTCTCAAGTAGAATGATATCAGCACCCAAAGAGACGGGATCAGAAGGCCCTTTCGCCGGGCGTGTCCCAAAATTAAAGACACACTGGCATATTACTAAGCCTACCAGAAGCAATCTCCGCGCCGTCGACCTCAATCTTTATCCCGATTTCTCCAAAGCGATGTCCTTCTACCATAAACAAAGGTATACGGGAGATCGTTCTTATCACCCACTGCAACTCCAGAAAAGGCGGGCTCTTGCGGAAAGGCAGAGTAGCCAGAAGGCAAATCGCTGCCTTGGAGCCGTCGTAGCCCGCGACTAGACCTTGAGTCTGGTGTGTGGCGGAATGCTCAGCCATGTCTGCTAGCGAGTCCATGATGGGAAAGAAGACGTCGTAAATGCCAACGTTATTACCAAAAGGTGTAAAGACCGTATTGAGACGCGCCTCTCCTGGGTCCACCGTGGCATCAGTGGTGATAATGTCTGTGATGTTGGTGCCGTACGTCGAAGTAGCATTTGATGGCATCACTGATCTCTTTGCGACATTCAGAGTGTCGTTGACGTGGCTCCCACCGATTGCCAAGCCCGGTGTGGGTGGATTGTTCTCGATGTGAACCCATCCAAGAATATCGCCATTCCATTTGATCTCGAATTGGGCAAATTCGAACTTCTTCCTCGAGACGATCTCATGGACGCCGAGTACGATGCCCCAGATTACAAATCGAGCTTGTATATTTCGTCTGCGCTTGAAGGTGCTGACCAGAATACTCACTTGCGGATAGCTGTCCAGTTTGTATTCAGTGCCATCAATGATTTTCGCCTGGAAGTCTCCAAGAGCTAGCTGCTTCAGGGCTTCGACGGTATTCAAAAGGCATGCCGTTCTGTGGAGCTTGGGTCCTCCAATTTCAAAGCTTACGTGGAAAGAGTCAGGTGGCTCAGGGAATCCAAGGGTCGAATTCCTCAATGATCTAAACCCATCAAGAGGCAAAAGGCTGGATGGAGCAGTACTCAATGCAGCACATGCATGGTCTAAGCAAAGAAGCGAAAGTACGAAAGCTAGACCGAAGCGCATCTCTACCGAACGGAAAGACTGGATCTGGGCCTAAGAAGAGATATGCAGAAGCATCGTTGCAATGATCATCAAAGAATCATCTATACAAGATCGCTGAAGCGTATCGGAAAGTATGTCCCGCGTTGATGGAAGCGACAGGCGTATATCCAGTGTGCGGCTGAAGCCTCGTTCCGCTCGCGTTTCACCTGATGCTCCTCTCGGTCGCTTCTTGGTATCAGGATTGTACTTCATTTTCTGGCCGAGGATCTCGTCTCCACCGGTAATTTGCCTAGCTACCCCCATTCTGAGATCGCTGGGGGTCCCTGAAACTTTTGTCAACTTTAAACGAAGAGGCTCAACGCAGCTTTAGCCACTACCTTGGGGTCTCGGAGTTCGATTACTCTGGGTCTACCCTGATTACTCTACTTCTCAGACTAGGTACACTGATCATGCTTGATGATTCAAAGTACGTTGACTTTGGGGTTCAACCCTCCTCAGCAGGCGCCGGCGATAAAGTTTCGTTCATAGAGTTGCCACTACCTTCACTTCGACGCCATAAGTCTCAAAGAGTTTACTGATGGTCCAAGTCGCGACGAGCCATCTTCCAAATTCCATATGACTCTTGACGGGCCGGACAAATGTCTCTGCCAGCTTGCTGTGTTTTGTATAAAGTACCGGGCATTGGCCGCCGTTTGTCCAGATCCTATGTCAAAACGCCGTTTGTCAAATCCAAGAAAGTAGGCCACGAGACCGGCGACCTGCACCACAAGATTAATCCACTCTTTACGAAAACCCATGGAGACATGGGTAGACTCACCATTCCTGCCGAAAATGTTGTGCCCTCGTTCAAGCCAGAGCCATATCCAGAGCCAAGTGCGCACTGGATCCTAGCCCCCGGAGCGTAAGCTGTGACGTGACTCGGACCCTGGGAGAACGGAGCAGTCACCCCGTCGTTGTCAACTGAACCTGCAACTATGATCGGGAATGCGGGACTTTCCCAGAGCGCTGGAAGCAAGTCCACATCTCTACTTCTCTTAACTTCGTTACCAGATGGGACCACAATTACAGCGTCTGAGTCCATCAGTTCTTGCATCAGCTCTCTTACACGTGACCATGGCTGCTGTAGCTCCTGCCCAGGATAGTAGGGATCTCTAGCGGTAGCGGGCACCAAAACGACAGACTTGGTTTGCCGATCGTTTGCCCGGATGTCATCGCGTGCCTTCACCAACGCCCAGGAAATATCGGCAACGTGAAGAGTCGCTTTGATCACAATTAAACGGGAGTCTTTAGCAACGCCAGATCTCGCGCCCGCTGCTTTGGACGCAACGCATGAGCCGTGCCCTGTCAGACTATCATCGGTCTGAGTTCGCTTTGCACCCGGCGCATAGTGCCAGTCGGTGGACTCGATAGGATACTTCATCAGCTCAAAGTCCTGTAATATTCGCTTAGTGTGGATTTCTAGTAATCAAGGCTGAGATCTACCAAATTCTTAACGTTGATGCCGTTATCAATGATATATATGAATGTATCATTCCCTTTCTGCTCTAGGTCTAAAGCAAGCGAAAGTCAGCCCTGGAACAAATACCGTGTTCTAGGATTATTCAAGCACAGGTGTCGAACAATCCCCATGCTATGACCTACAAGCATAGTCCTGCCGCTGCTCTGGATTTGTATGTGTGTATTTGCTCGACCATGAGACAAATTTCAAGTCTACAGGCGCAGGACTTTGCCGAGAAACACCGATAACATCATTGAAATCAGTCAAGTTGAAATCGAAGCTTGCATCGAGGCCTCCCAGGTTCGAAGACTCTGCGACAATATCGTTGCGTACGGCAGTGGTCTGACCCTCTGTCACTTTGATTCCGTGGATCTTTGACTGCAACTACTCACGTTCGGAATTTTCAACAAAGCATGGAGTTCTACAGCCGTCACAGTAACAATCCAGAACTCGATACCTGTAAGTAGGCTCCCAACCACCTCAGTATTCTCTCCAATATACGGTAGATCGTCGCATTTATTGCAGAAACCATTGAAAGATTACCAGGCCGTCTAGGGTAGATGACGTACTGATCGACAGTCATCTCGTAAAGAGAGGCTTCATTTAGTGATGCATCTGAAGCTAGCAAAGCTGATATGTTCGAGTAGTCTGGCAAAGAAGCCGGAGGCAGAGGCGTACCGAGAGCCTCCGTCAGGCTCCAAAGGCCACAGCAACAAAGTAAGGCAGCGAAAAACATTCCCAGAAAGATTGGGCGATCTTGACCTCTCCTTTGACAGTGCCTAGACTTAGTACGACCCTCCAGAGCATACATTGTCGCGAAGGATTGAGGGCGGCAACCCCATTATTCAGAGATCATCGCAAGGCTGTGAGCAAATCACAAATGACGGTCAAAAATGTGTTAAGAGATCAATTGGCCTCTCCATTGCGGATGCCGTTGCCTTTGCTAGATCTGGTGTCGATTGGCAAACTTCTTCTTGTGTGATCCGACGATTTAGATAAGTGACCCGACAATCGTCGCCACTGAAAGTTGAATTCTAGAGTACAGACTCCTTGAACTGAAAGGTGAGATGAGAGATCGAAGTAACGCAACCCCAAGACGAGATAGTGCGAAAATACAACGGCGTAAACACTTTCGCTGACCATTTACTCTCTAGTCTAAGCCAGCGCGGCAAACATGCGGATGACCTCAACGGCTGTATGACAGCCGGCTGAGGATAGTGCGACATGATTCATTCGCATGCACAAGCGTGATGGCTCTAACGTGCGGCTCATACCTTCCGCTCCCATTAGAGGGCACGCAAGATCTACTACCGAAGTTGCCTACGGAGAGAAACGTCACAAGACCTCCCTCGACGTGCCCGAATTGCCCGCCTTTGTGCAGAAAAGTTCCATGGCTATAATACGCATCATGCGTGTAGCCTTCTCGGTGATTCCTTCTCGAACCCCCACCGGTGCGACTCCAATAATATTTCTTACAAAGTCCTCGGCTCCCAAAGTCTCAATTACAGACTATCAGATCGGGGCTTTGTGAGGAATCCAATCCACCAAGATAGGCCGCGGGAATTCGCACTGAGTCAACTTGCGCGTCAGCGCACGACTCCTTCAGATAATCTCGCTGGGCCTTGCATCCATCCCACCCATATTCACCAGTGAACTCACAGTTCCCGTCGAGGGGCTCGCAATCATCCTTCCAGACACAGACTTGGATGTTGCTTATGCACCGTGGGGCCATGGTGTCGGTGTTCAGTGCAGGTCCCTTATCTCCGCCGTTCATAGCGACGTAATCGGCGCAGGCTTTGGCACCTAAGAAGAGGTTGCTACCGGTCGTCCAACCTGAGGAAAAAATGGTTTGCATGAGATCGTAATAATTCGTCGATGGGTCGGTAAGTGATAACAGAGCGTAGGCAGCATTGGTGTCAGGATCGTACCACCAAGCGCTACAGACCCCGTATTCATCATAGTAGTCACAAGAGACTAGACCTGGGGTCGTCAAGGAGCCATTGTGAGTGAGCTCGTAGGGATTCGTTTCACGAGCGAGTGTGACAATGATGTTGTTCGCAGTCAAACACTGAGACACGATGTAGGTCTCGAGAGACAGTGTGAGATTCTGCGTATCCACTTCGAGTGAAGACCGAGGGGCAATGAAAGCACCGTTCGCGGCAAAGAGACTGAACGTTGTGAAATTCCCTTGCACGAGAGCGAGGGCGGTCGAAATGTTGTGTTGGTAGGTTGTTTTCATGATGCTGAGACCGTTATAAAGGTCGTCGACCTGAACAAATTCAGAGTCGAGGGTCCCAGTTGGATTCAGTTGTTTTATAACGCCGGGAGATTGCCGCATAGCAGTTTCCGCGACCGCTTTTCCCAAAGTTTTCCCGAACGCTTCAACGAGTGTAGCAGGAGCGTTGAGAATAGGTGTCAGGGCACTAAGTGCCTGCAGGAAATCGCCAAGGGGTTGTGTCGACGGCACCTCGGGATTAATTGTCTTGACAATCTTTCCTACAGTGCCCGTGGCCGACAAATCCGCATTCCCGACTGCTTCATAGATAGATTCGAACCACTGCCAAATTGCAAATATGGTGTATAGTGTATAGGCTTCGTATGGGGTATAACCAGAAAAATCAGCAGGATAATTGCACATACTTGGTCCTGTCGTATCACATTGTTCCTGTTCGTAGCCGGCTAGTTGCTGGTAGCATGATGCGAATGTGGCGTTTCTTTGGGCGCATTCGGTCTGGTTTGCTTGCCACCAGCTCTCCAGATATTCTGTCATGCTCAGTTGATTCCAACATTCCCAGGTCAGATTCTGGTTCAGGTCGCTACAATTCCGCAACTGCCGCTCTGATATGGTAGGCTGAGAAAGTTCCGAGCTTGTCGGCCAAGCAGCCAATGAACGAATAAACAACAATAGGGCAAAGAAGGTGAGGTGCCACGGAGCGGGCATTTTTGGTTCACAAAGCTTCTGGATCTGACACAGCTCCTAGGGAGGGTTGCAAGAGAGTGGATGAAGGGTCACTAATAACGAGAGATAGAATCCATCACCAAAGAGCGGGTACAGTCAGCAGCAACTGAAGGTAGTTGTCGTCTGTTTGGGAAAATGAATTAGAGAAGCTTACCTTTATATCAATTGTACTATTGACGCAACTTAATCTGTCCCGTTTTGCCAAGGATTCTTTACCTTACCCCCTAACCACCTGCCGTGTACCCACTCAATCCAGTCCACCTCCCGCTCATGCTATTCGTCAACATTAATCGAACCTGAGACCAGTTTCCATGAGAAGATCCCCGGGTGATCATCCACGTGGGAGATAGGATTGGGTAAATCAGGTGAAGGAAATGGTGGTATTGGCGGTCGAGAGTCATTTTGTGAGTAAGAATGACGACACTCCAATCATGGGTCCAGGAGATTTTCCGTGGGATGTGGGATCATCTCAGAGTGGAGTCCGTGGATGTCTAAAGCCTGGTCCGAAATTAGCCGTGTCGAATGTCCTTTGTTCATAGAACCACGAGGGACCGCGGTTGGCCTCTGCCAGGGAAGCCGTACTAAGCGCAAGGAAGCGACTGGCCGGCGAAATCGCCAACAAAATCCTACCCATCTCAATTCTATGTTTTAGCTGTGTAGCAAATCGACTGGAATATGGCCGTGAATAATGACGTTGATGGGTCCATTGAGTCAATTAGAGTGCAGATGCGGGAACACCTGCATGATGCATGCCTTGAGGCTCTCCGTCCCGTGTCGTGGGGGTGCAAGAATGCGTCTCGCTCTACACGCGGCCTGTATCGAGCTCCTTGATGGCTGTGAAGCCGTATTACATGATCCTTCGGTGGAGACGATACAGGCTCACCCACGAACAGGAAAGAATGCTGGTAACGCCAGGCTCAGTGATATAGCACGTGGAGCAATTGATGGTCAGAGATGTACTAGCCACGCCAATTTGAAATTGACGGTTGATATTGACGCAGCGACTACAAAGACTTGTTCTGATCACCTCAATGAGGAATTGTTGATCTCGTCTGGAACGCGCGAGAGATTTAGCGCGAAATTTCAGCCTTGTAGGGCAGCTATGTAATTGCTCCCAAGAAACGTTCACAACTTCACAGTACGGGAATTGAGGATTGAGTAGGTCGCTATGAAACACCACCAGTCGTATTAAAAATCTCTAATAGCATAGCGAGGTTATAGTGGAGATTCGAAGACCAACGAGCCTCACGTATCGCATCATGAGTGTGTCCCAAGTTCTGCATCGTCACGTTCTTGAGAATCAGCTTACCTCAACAACCGTACATCGTATACCTATATACCATTTCCAACCAACCACAATCTTCTTGAATGCATCTTGACATAGTTTAAGTACTTTTCAGAGGACAGCCACAGTCCTTGAAGATCGGATTCAATTTCCCAGCTGCAAATTGAACAACCTCCAACGGCAGCTCCAAAACCCCACTCAAGCTGCTGGGTACATCATCAGTCACGAATTGATAGATGAGACAAAGAATACTGTCAGTTCTTGTATCAAGTTTACCATGCTGAATCGCGCTGAAATTCAGAGCGTCGAAGTTTCCTTGCGCAACATTACCGCCAAATAGGACTGGATACTCAAGGTACTGTGCCGCTATCTCGATAGTAACGTCGTTGTTTGAGTATGGCAACCTTCGATTGTACCAATTGGAAGGAATTTTCTCCATGTCATTGAATGTGTAGCCTCCATTGCCATCACTCTGGGCGCCAAAGAAGGATTCCATGGTTGGCAAATCAGGGGCACCGGCAGGGCCAAGTGAAGGAAACAGCTCGTACAAGAATGACGCGGCGCCGAAAAGTAGGAGGGAACTTGGACCAAAGTAGAAGTTGCCATTTTCAGAAAGCGATTGCTGGTAGCGCTGATATCGGTACAAAGCGAGGTTGTCGCGGTTGAAGTTGCCTTGGCAAGTCTACTACATGTATCCGAAAAGAGTGCCGTTGATAGTGTAGTCGTCTCCATTCGCGAGGTAATAGTCATTGCGAGTGGGTGAAGTGTCGGCTTCGAATTTCCGGATGACGAATCAGGTTTGTCTAAAGAGCAATTGGCAGCAACTCACATTGTGACCTTCCAAGCCAAGCTCATCACCAAGCAGAGACCCTGTGAGAGAAGTCCGGCTTGTAGCATGGCAACCAATTGAAAGCTTTTCCGTCACCGGATCGCCATCCAGTCCGACGCCCAGAGTGGCTAGTGTCACCGCAAGATCGTGATTGACGTTGTACAGATTCTGCTACGCGTCAACAAGCTCATCGAAGGTTGTGATGCCGTCATGACTCAGGAACTAATATTGTATGAGCCATCATCTACGTGTACCCTGACCTGACTCACATGGTGATTAGCTGCAGTATTCAAACCGGGACAAGGGCCTCTAATGTCATCAGGACCTGGCGCTTGGAATGCGTGCGCAGTATCACCCTCTGCAGGTACCATATTTCCTCCAACGCCAGTTCCTGGAAGACCAATTTGAGCTCCAGTGTAGGGATATTGGGGATTGTATGGCGCTGCTCCAGGGTGGTTAGAATTAAAAGGGCAGCTGCTCTGGCGTTTCTCTTCTAATGCGCTTTCTCGAAGCACGGAGGGATCTACTCCAGGAACATTGGCAATGAAAGGGAAAGCAGAAACAGAACATGCTGCACATGTCAGCACCCAACCCGTCAAATACATGTTCTTGACCCTTAGATCGAAAGGCTCTACCTAGAGGTGGTCAAGACGTGTATTTTCGTGTCAGATCCGAAAATGAAAGAAGAGTTTTATGAACATTCCTTTGGACAAAAGGCCAGGATGGCGGGACAGCTTCATCACATGTGCGTGAGCCGAGGCATTCTTCTCCTCCCCTATAAGTGACTTCATATACTCAAGCGAGACTAGGACAAGTGTCACAAACTGCTAGCGAATGTGACAACTGGAGTGTGAACTAGCACTGACGTAGCTCCCATGATAAATGTAACTTCCCTACTTTAACAGGGCCCATGATGCCAATGAAAGGAAATGATCAGACATTTGGCTCCCCCGCACGGATCGACTTCCTATTTCCCGCTCCGTAACCTTATTGCTAAAATAGGATATGCTCAATCGCGAGCATGTTCCTTTGAAATGATGTGACAGAATCAGGAAGGCGTTAATAGAGTCCTCATCCTTCTAGTAGTTGTACAATGTTGTCGCGGAGGATTTCACTGGATGGGCCGGCATGATCGAGATGGCGGCATATCATATGTTCCAGGTATAGGCACCCATGGAGTTGTATGGGAGGCCTGTGCGTCTGATACTTCGTGTGCAGGACGACTCTTTCATGCAGAACGAGCTAGCTTCGGCAGTTGCAAATCATTCTCGGACTGGGATGATCCCCAATCGAGGGGAAGCTCGTCGACGTTGCAGCCACCATGCCTTTTTTGCACTTCTCCTTGATTCGAATCGTGATTAAGAGTAGCTCGAGTTGGGTAAGCGGTTTGGTCGCACATTAGATGAGCTTCCAGGGCATAGTCCTCACAACCAGAAGGAGTTATTACTAAAAGAAGACTAGTGGAAAAGATTCGTGTGCATCAATGACATGTGGTCGGTCACTCACCGTTCGTAGGTTGTTCTATTGACAGGATAATTCCCGATAGAAACCGTTGCACTGGCCCTTGAACTCGTCAAGCAGGCATGTCCGTAACTAAGAAGGGGGACGTTAGGCTCGTACCAGTCCCTTATACCTCTGAAGCCGAGATCGCTCTACAAGATGGAATTGGGATGACTTGGATTCGTCACAAAAAAACCTCAGGGGCTAACCCCTTCCTCGAATACATCGGAGTTTTCTTCTCGAGTCCCGCGAGGCCGTTCACTACTTTCGCTATCATCTTCCCCCATATCTTGACTGATTTTACGGAGCATCTCTTCGATCCGCTTAGTTGATGCTTCCACAGCCTCCAGTCGACCTGCTATGTCATCGGCACCGTGTTCATGCAGATATTCCGAAAGATGCTCGGCAAAACCCGTCATTGACGCCATAGAGTCCTTTCGTTTCGCCGTATTCGTACGCTTCAGCTGAGGTTTCGGAGTCGTATCACCTCCCACACTGGCGTTTGCAGACGCAACATTGCCAGTGCTGGTGTCAGGTTCACCTGTGTCACCCAAGACTGATTGAGGTGGCTCAAACACAAAGACTGCTTGTGTGTCTCCGTGTACAGAGAATCTCGAGAAGTCCCAGAAAGCTGAAATACCCTTGACCCTTGATTTCGGTGCTGCCCACAGGTTTCGGCGCTCATACCTAGTCCTCTATCAGCAATCAAGCGCCGTTTCAATCATTGCAAATTTTGTAACTCACAGGCTAATGAGTGCTAATAGTGGTGCATTAATGGTCCTGACAGCGGTGACGTTGATCTTGTGAAACCACCGCGGAGACAAGACAAATTTGAGTGGCAAGAGGATGAATAGCGCTAATATATTGAACGGAGGCTGGTAAGCAAAAATAGCGTCACTTTTGACTCCTTCAAACGTCAGCACCGCCCGCCGAAACTGGATCTCTGCTGTCACGTTGGATGCAATCTTCGCGTAAGTGCTGCTCAACATCGATACTAAAATCGTAAGGAAAAGCGTGTTGCCAAGGAATGCAAACGTGACCATTAAAATTGGGCCGATCAACCAGTGAAAATCGGGCGACTCTTCAATACCAGTACCATCCAGGCCAAACCAAACCCACAACATCCACTCAGAGATAGTGACGGGGGAGTGGTCACCGTTACCTAGCCACATCATGCTAAGAAGAAAGCCAGCGAAGCACCACACAGCGAGTAAAGTCAAGACCGTGAAGTCGGCCATCATTGCTCTTAATGAAACAAACAACATGTTCTCAGACATCAGATTGAAGGCCAGGCGAGGGATTAGCACAGGCGCACCCGCAGACAAGATGTCCAAGGCTGGCTCGCCGGAACGTTGATCGGCGATAGAAAGGGAATGGAGGCGAAGAACGAAGTAGACCACGTAGACAATGGCGAAGATTGCGTCGAGAAATGACCAGAGATTTTGGGTATAACAATGCCATCCATGTTCCAGAATTGAGGCGAATTCATCCAATACCCATCCAAAAGCGTAGATGGAGAAAACGAGCTCGTACCCTGTGAAACATTCTCCATCTCGATGCTCCATGGTAAGCACATACAGTGTCAAAAGCACAATAAATTGACCGATATCCATGAGATTCCTGGTCCGAGGAACTTGCAGCCGGTACTGATTTAGAAGCAAAGCCTTGTTTGGATGGTACAGAGAAATTGGCTGATACTTATAATGGTCCGGAATTATGTCGATGAAAGACGATGGGGTGTATACTACTCTTCCCACGTAGATTGCCTCCATGACTTTCTGGCATGCCGGCGCGCTCAGCAGTATCTTGCTTTCCGAGATTATCGCTACTTCCAGTACAGTCGATTTTCTCTCATATCCGCCTGCTCTCTGAATATTCCAGTGAGCGGCATAGCTGTTCTCTCGCAGAATTTCTTCTGGCGCTTTCTGGAAAGGTTCGAATCCTGCCACAAGGATATTGGAGAGCAGAAGAAGACCTTCACGGCCAGGATTTTCTTCATCGACGCGGCGGAGAATCTTGAGCGCTATAAGCTCACAAAGCATAGCTCGAGTAGTATTGATGGTTTGGTGAGCTTCGAAGGCTTGTTCCCTTAGGAATTGCAGCTTGTTGACGAGCAGACAATAGATCAGAGACTCATCCTGTCGATCCCATAGGCGATTCACCAATGGTCTCACGATAGTTACACTGATCCTCGGAGCTCTGAGTTGCTCCAAGCTGTATGGGTCGTCTATACTTGCTATAAGTTCGCGTCGTACCCTATGAATGGTGGCATAGACTGGCAAGTCGGCGAAAGGCCTTGATGGGCATGGGTTGTCCTTCCATCCATTCTGCTCCTCATCCGAAAGTAGGGGATCCTCCTCCCCGTTCGTATCGAGCCTTTGCATGTTGGTAAAGGTTTCCTCCGCATCGGTCATGCATTGTTCGAGCAACGCATTATTGCGTCTGGACAATTGAGCAAATGAGATCTCAGAGCGTCGCCACGATCAAAGCTCACAAGCGGTATCGATTTCCTGACAGCGGTTGAAGTCGATATGTATGCTTACTACTACTGGAGGATGAATGGAAATTGGATGGAATGTCCAAGAGTTTCGGGAAAGGTGGCAACAGACGCGGAAGGCGCCCGTGTCTTGGCGCCGCCCTACAAACAACATAAAGTATTCGCAATTATTCAGTATGATGGTAAGAACATACAAGAGCCAAGCCATGCAGCAATTGTAGACTCGTTCCAATTGTCATGTATACATAAAATTCTGTCCTGCCGGATTCCCTTTAGTTTTCCCAGCCGTTCGATAATGTCGTATTGACATACACGACTACCTGGTCCTCCAACGAATCATGGGAATGATCGCCGACTTCAAGAGCCCCTTTGACCCGTCTACTCTGAAAGACAAGTCAGTACTCGTCACAGGAGGCGTCTCAGGCATAGGTGCTTTAACAGCAGCGTTATTCGCAAGGCACGGAGCTCGCGTTACAGTCGCCGATATCAACGAGCAGCAGGGACGAGCCTTCGCAGAAGATATTGAGCGTGCCGGTGCTCACATAAATTTCATTGCTACAGATGTGACTGACTGGACCTCCCAAGTCCAGGCTTTCAAGTCTGCAATCAAGTTTTCCGGGCGCGATAGCATCGACATCGTAGTCGCTGCAGCTGGGCTTCCAGGCGCATTCTTCACGTCACCAGATGAAGAATCAACGTCTTTAGAGCGAGATCCCCCAGAGCCAAAACTCGCGGGCTCTACAATTGACGTCAATGCCAAAGGTGTATATTTCACAAGCAAGCTCGCTCAGCACTACTTTGCGCTTCCAACGAACACTAAAGACGTTGACGTTGGGCCCCTACGCAAGTCGCTGATTCTCATAAGCTCATTAGCAGGCTACCTCGAGATAAATGCTGCAGATTACACTGCTTCGAAGTGGGCTGTGAGGGGCTTGTTTCGCTCTATAAGATCCAAGATGGAGGACTTGGGTTATCGGACGAATCTGATAGCGCCCTGGGTGATGGATACTCCAATGTCCAAAGGCCTTGCAGGAATCTGCCGCCAGCAGGGATTTCCTGTGGGCGATGCGAAAGACGTTGCGCAAGCGGTCGTTAGATGTGCTGCAGATGATTCCATTTGTGGTTTGTGGATGGCTTTCTCTAATTGTCAAAGATTTGCTGACAAATTTACAACAGGCAGAGCTATAGCGGTGGGTGCGACTGAGACCTTCGATCTCAGAGACGATATTGAAGGTTTGAATGGAGGCCTTGTGATGAAGGATTATCTGAAGGGAGAAGCCAAAGACTTCATGGCTTTCTTGGGTCAAAGACCTTAGCGTGAGGCTTTACGAGTGATCTGGCGCAGTGAAGCTTTCAGCGTACCAAGATCTCGATGTTCGAAATAGGGTAGTTTTGTTCAGCGATCTAATTATACAACGTATGAAGTGTAGTGTCGCCGTCTCAGCACCATCTTCTAGCATTCCCAGGGAGTGGGAAAGCGGCGATCTCTTTGTAGTATGGAAGTTTTTACATTAACGTCCCGCTACATCCAGGGCCCAATGATTGGACTAGAGGTCACCTAAGGCGGAATTCAGAATTATAATGTGACCTTGGGTGGCTGGGAAACTCCCGAAGCCTCTGTCACTTATTTGTACGACTTATTTTCTGTGGATCTATACTCGCGAGCATGGGTCCTGTCTTTACGATTAATGTCTCCCCCATAAGCCCAATTACCGCAGAAATTGTCGAAGAGGTTCGTATCAAAGGGATTTGACCGTCATGGAAACACTATTCTAGCCTCTAAAGACCCTCCAAGTCAAGTCAGTCACCTAGCATGCTGGTACGATCAAAGCATCGAAATGGTGTTAACAAAATTGCTGTCCGTTCCTTGCATTTGTCCTCCAGAACATAAGGAAGGACACAACATTTGAACCAAATGGAGACGAAAAGACAAGCCAAGAATTTGGCCAGAAAAAGAATGTCGAATGCTTTTCGAACTGAAATGAAGAAGCAGAACTTATAGACCGCTCCAAATCCCTCAATCAAGTCCACAAAGGCCCCGCGAATCGGACTTCTTCCAACAACTTCATCACAAGATTTTGCCTTTCGCGCAAATCCAAGTCGATGAGTAGTTCACCATTTGTCCATTTAAAAGCGATACAGATCGATAGAGCCTAGCCTGTAGCGACATCTAGCAGCGGAGGAAAGCACCACTATGGCTTACTTAGTATTACATGCCAATACATAGCCTCTGAAAATTTCGAGCCACATTGAGGTGACACGTTGGGAAGGAAAACCCACTAAAGCTGTTAAGGTATTCAATGTATTCAAAGTAAGGTGCAATTTCTGTGGAGACGCTATGAGTCAGACCAAAAAACCCTTTTAAATGCTTAACTGGCTGATTTTCTGTTAACCTTTTTCCCCCTTCTTGTTCCCTTCTCTCATACATCAGCTGACAGACTATTTAAGGCAGCGTTTCGTCTTCTAGTTTGCCAAAGCGACTCCGTAGACATGGACTGCACGAACAATCCTACGGTCTCCCATGGATACAGCAAACCCGCATTCTCAATATGCGACAGTAGCCCAAATTGGATTCTTGATACATGGCCTGCACTGCTGTTCTCTCTCGGCACACTGCTCGCTTTAGTGGTCCTAGCACTGAGGATATTTGACTACATAGATCAGTTTGATCCTGGTCCTTACGATCCTAACAAATCGATGGGACGGATATTCAAAGAAGGACTGATCGAATTACCTCGCTATATTAGATGGTTAATATGGCCACCATCAAGGCCGTACTCGAAGAATTCCAAGGCAGCCATGCTCGATCTTGAGAGTGGGAAATGGGAGGAAAAGGCTAAGGCGATGATCATCGAGAAGGATGAGCCTTGCAATGGGAAAGAAAAGAATGTGGGACATCAAAAGGATGTCGCGAGGAATCTGACGGCGTCAGAGAGTAGATTGTCTACCCTGAAAGGTGTCAGTGACGGGGAGGATAAAGAACAGAGAAGGAAGCTTTGGCGCAAGAAAACTTTAGAAGAATTGAACGAGAAGGCAAAGAATGGGAAGCTTTCAGGGAAAGAAAGGCTCAGGCGCATGGCCCTCGAAAATTTGGAGCACGAATATCTCCTCTACGTTCCCCACAGACCGTCGTTTACCAAAGAAGATTTAGAGGAGATGGAACGTATGACTAAAAAGGCTGAAGAACGTCTACGGGAGAGGTATAAAGATCCAGCATGGAGGGCTCGACATCAAGAGATGAAGAGGCGGATGTTTTTGCCTTGCGATGGCCTGGTATCTTGTCCCTGCGAGCAATGTTGGAGGAAGCGAAAGCAAGAAGAAAACAAGAGTAAGGCCGAGAACAGCGACGGTTGCACTTTGACAAATATTATTCGAGCTTAGGCTGGGGAATGCAAAGAAAATGGCGCGGGTCAAGGGGAAGATTAGGACGCGATGTTTAAAATATTCTGATTCCACTTCTAGAAATAATGATAATTCCGTCACCTAGCGCTATGCAGAAGTCCGATGCCAACTAAACGTGCATAAACGTAAACGGTCAGACCTTTGAGTAAGGTCCACCTCATATGCTGTTAACAGGACGAGGAAACTTGCTCTCTATGGAGGTTCGGAATATGAGGCGGATGGTAGAGGTAATGAGTCCAGATGTTGGGATTCGTGGGAGGAGGCATCCTCTAGACCACTATCTGGAGCTTGCACAATTTTTGCCTCCGAAACGTCCTCCTCGACAGACAGGGAACGCATTTGCCTATCCAAGTGAAGATCGAAGTGGCCTCCAGCAAGGTAGCGGTCAGCTGGTGAATCCAGTTGCGTATCGATAGGTGAAGACGGGGCCGTCGACAGGTTTTCCGAACTCAGTGTCGGCGAACTTTCTATCGAGCCTACGCTTGAGTCGAAATGCCTCAAAATTTCACGAGCAGCAAAAACGCAGCCCCCGAAACTGAAGCGGATGAGGGAGTCACCAGTCAAGCTCCCGATGGCAAACACATCAGGAGCAAGCTGCAGACTGTTTTCAACATTGGGCCTGAGCGTATTCCCAGAAATCAAAGTTTCATTAATCGGTAAAGGATCTCCCGACGCATGGAACTCATGTGCGATGTCATCGCTGAGATAGCTCAGGGATCCACGCCTCCCAATCACATATTTCATGCAAGAGACCTCTCGTTGTATAATACCTCGATCGCATGTTTCTAGCTCCAGGAGAGCGCTTTCATCATGCATATGGACATCTTTGATATAAGTGTTGGGCAGCCCTTCGTACATGTTGTCCCAGTCCCGATCATGGAAGAATGGGTTCGACTTTCGGCGTCTCAAGGGAGACGTCACACCAAGTGGAACTAACGCCGCTCTTGCAGCAAGTTTCATATGGCGGTAGACATTGGCATATTCGGGATAAGCCCGCGGATGGCAGGCTCGAAGCGGCGAAGGGCGGTTCTCAGGGTCCCATTTAAATATATGTATGATCTTATGCCCAGGCGGAGCAGATATGATGACGTCTGCAGCAGTGAAGCCCGAACCAACCACGAGGAGAGGTAAGTCATTTCTGCATTTTGTAGACTGCAAGACGCCCAAGGGCTGAAGCAGTGGGCGCGGAGGGATGAGGTTGGAGAAGACACCTGAAGCCAGGACGAGATGTTTACAGACCAGGTCATGCGAGCCAATGCGAAATCCTTCAGGACTTCTCGAGATCTGGCCAACCTGAGTATTGGTATGGACAGCTCCCTCAATTCCTACTGCAGCTGGGTATGCTGCTAAATAGCTGGCGACTTCACGCCGCCTAGGCCTGTGAAACTCTTGTAGAGGCTTCCCATGCAGCTTTTGATTGTGGTCTCCAAGAATGTAACCCGGTAGTGATAGCATTTCTGAGTAGCTCAGTGTCCCAATGTCCCAGCTGGCGGAAACTGGATTATCGGCCCACTGCCCCCCTGCTTGTGGAGTATTTCCTAGGACCAGGTGTGATATGACTTTCTCTTCTTCAAACCGCCATTCGACACATGATCCGAATTTGCCAGGATCCGTGTCGTTCAATGGACGTATGAGGGTATCAAGGAGGACGTTGATCGGTAACGCTTGAGTAGAATAGGAAAGTCGAGAAGCGGCAAAGTGGGCTGTCAAGTCGTTGACATCGACGTCTAGGAGACATGGAGATATAGAGAGCTTTTTGTGTAAGATAGGATCTGGGTGAGGCGTTAACGGATTGTAGTATGGGATGTTGCCATGAAGGATGAAAGATAAGATTAGAGCGGATGGTCCATTGCCAACGATGACAGTGTCGACAGCTTCAGAAGGAGATCTGTCTGCCATATTCTGGGCAGTGCGAATGAAGATGAGGGCCGTCAAGGCTGTCTGCATCCGGATCTCAAAGGCCCGTCAAGGACGAGGTGGGGTGGCCCAACCTCTGGAGTCGCTAATAATAATGTCATGTTGTGACTGTGGTGAACGTAAGGTGTCTGCAGGAGTATCACTGTGAGGCCAAAGAGTTTATTCTCGCACAGTCGGACTTCCACGGCCTCTCCTTCCCCGTCACCAAAGGGTTGACCGGGTCGATGAAGGTGGGCTGTTTTGGGGTGAGAACAAATCCTTCGACTGGTAATCGATAAGCCTCGGCACTTAGCTTGTATTTCAAGTCTAGTGGCAGCTGACAAAGCAGCCTTGGCCGCTTCGGTGCACATACTTAAATTGTATTCCGACTGCTTCGCTCTCTCGCGCCTCCAGATTCTGCGTCCTGCACCATACACATCTCGAGCGATCGATCGACTGAAAAGGAGCGCTCACCAACATACCGCCTCATCCAGGAGTCTTCCTATATTGCTGAAATCGCTATGTCTAGAACGGATCAGTCCGTTGGATGGCAAAGCCACGGACAAGATGGAACATTATGCATGGCTCATTGAGGTAATACGATTTATAAAGGTCGTACTCATCTCGCTGTTTATTTTCGTATTGTGTACCGTTTTTCTGGCTTTCCTTCTCAATTAAATATTCCAAAAAAATCTCCTTGAGCCAAAGCCTATCTCACAATTTCACCATGTCTCAACCATCCGGGTCCCAGCCCTTTACCAAGGTAGTGCATAGAGAAGTTTATGATGCCATCTCTCCCTCGCAACCCTCACTATCCATAAAAGGAAAGACGCTGCTTATCACCGGAGCGACTCAAGGCATCCGATATGCAATTGCGACAGCCTACGCTGCCGCAGGTGCTTCTAACTTTGTCATTACGGCTCGCGACCAGTCAAAACTTAGAAATGCGAAGACAAACCTCGAGAGAGCATATCCAGCAACCAAGATCCACACCTTTGTTGCAGAGATGGATGACAAGACTAGAACATCTTCACTATTTGCAGAAATACGTGCCAGCATCGCCGAACCAGGTGTACTCGTGCTCAACGCAGGAAGTGGTAACACGCCAAGCCCCGCCCTGGAACTATCGGACGACAGCCTTGTCAAGGACTTCGATATCAACGTCAAAGGCAACCTCAGTTACGTGGCCGAATTCCTCAAACCTGAAACCCTGACTAAGGAAAAGACAATCTCGAATGTCTCTTCTATTGGGGCACAGCTCGCCTTACCAGGCGTGGGCTCGTATGGTGCTACTAAAGTAGCCATGGTCCACCTACTCACACATATTCAAAGCGAGCACCCCGACAAGAATGTGCGGATCGTGAATTTCCACCCGGGCACGATATTCACTTCTTTAGCAAAGAGCTCTGGATACCAAGAAGACAGTTACCCCTGGGACAACGGTACGAAAATCCCGATTCTACATCTATACTAAGCCTTTGAAAATCTTACTAACGCCTTGCTATAGCAAACCTCCCCGGACAGTTTGCACTATGGCTTGCTTCGAAGGAAGCTACTTTCCTCAAGGGGCGCTTTGTCTACGCCAGCTGGGACGTCGATGAGCTCAAAGCCAGGGCTCAAGAGATCGAAAGCAACGATCTCTTAAAACTTGGACTGTTTGGCCAGCCCGCAACTTGATACGTTAGCCGTTGGATAGAATAAATATCACTATCTCACCTGTTTTTCCTGATGTCGATGTCGACGTCGTAAGTTTTCTAAACGTTCATGTATTCGCTTCCGCTGCCTACTTCTGAGGTGAACCGCTGTTTTGTGCCCTTGCCGCACACGCTCCGAAACCGGCTATTAGAACTTGATCTCTGAGAGTGGCGCTCAATGTTCGGCTGTAGATGCTTGCTCGTCATTATTCAAATCATCAAGACATTTCAATAAAACAGTGCCAATCTTACTCACCTCAGCGCATTCTGTCAACCTTGACTGTGATACCGCGGTCTGTGTGCTCAAGCACTTCAGAACATATTTTCGTGCGAGGAGCAGTCATCGTGACTGGAAATCGAAGAATACCGGCAGTCTACATCGCTGTAGAAGTACACAAGAGTCTCGAGGTCTCAGAGATGGATGCTTGATTGATTGAGTTGGTTTTACATAGAGAGAAGGTATCCTGTGTATTGTGTCTTGGCGCTCGGCTTCCACTTTGTGTCAACGAGAGATCCGACAGTCCAGTTTCCGAAATCCTGGATA
>JAABUP010003990.1_pt1 | contig 24951 bp, 21 predicted proteins | sample 5559201 | NCBI WGS metagenome assembly JAABUP01 (sample SAMN10711887, study PRJNA513373) | rock metagenome | isolation source: Antarctica rocks | place: Antarctica
TGATCTTTAGTTCTGTTGTGATATAACTTCTTCATACTATACTTGCTGAGCAAGCAGAATGAGAGAGCAGATGCTCTATTGAGACAGAAGCAGAATGTGTCAATGAATCTCTCAGACAACAGAGTACAACATCATACAATACAGATAATACATTCTGAGATGATAAGCAAGCCTATACAGGCTGCCTCAATGACAGTAGCAGACATATTGATCTCTGTGCTCATACAAGATCAGAACTTGTTCAGTGAGATCATGAACCTTGAACAGATGTGAGTGAATGCTGAAGCAAAAGATGAGTTGTACAATGAGCTTTGTCAGACAATTCATGAGAAACAAAGATCATTTTCTACTGTTTTAAGAGTGAGGATATTCATAACAAAATGCTTCTTGAGTGATGAAGAAAAGCTACTCTTTCATAAAAGACACTGAGTGTTGTCATCAGAATCTCTTTGTATGAAACTGATTCAGTATACACATGACTCAACAATGACTGAACACTCAGAAAGAGATGTAACTGATGCTCTCTTATTACAACAGTTCTTTTGACTTGAGATGCTACAGAATGTTCATACATTCTGTTAAAATTGTGACAAATGTTGTATGAACAACAGCTGAAAAGATCGTCAGCAAGGCTTTTTGAAGCCTTTACCTGTATTAAAGCAAATTTAACAGAAGATATTCATCAACTTTGTAGTAAATTTACCATCAAGTGAGGGTTGTACAAACCTTCTGATAATTACAGATTGTCTTAACAAGAAAGTAATACTTGAATCATGCAAGAATATGACTGCAGAATGAGTGGCTCAGACATTCATACAATGTTTCTATTGAGCTCATGAGCTTTTTATCACAATAGTCTCAGATTGAGACACTCAGTTTGTGAGCAGCCTATGAAAAAGAGTCTGTCAACTTTTGAAGATCATACAAAAAGTGTTCACAGCATACCACTTGAAAACTGACGGGGCAACTGAGCAAATGAACCAGAATGTTGAGCTGTACATTTGTACGTTCTCAAATTATAGTCAGAACAATTGAGCAAGCCTGCTTCTCATGGCTGAGCTAGTCATAAACAATCATGACTTCATCTCAACAGAAGTGAGCTTCTTCTTCTTGTCTCATGAGTATCACATGAAGTCTTTACAACTACTTGAGAAGTTGAAGTCTGTATGATCTGCAAAAAGTTCAGTACAGAAAGCTGATCAGATTGTACAAAAGATGAAAGAAGCCACAGAGTGAGCACAGATGACTATGACTCTTACTCAGCAGATACAGAAAGAAACAGTGAATTGAAAGAGACAGCAGTCTTATGACTTCAAGAAAGAAGACAAAATCTGACTAAACCTTAAGAACATTCATACAAATCATCTGTGCAAGAAGTTTGATGTGAAGAATGACAAGTACATCATTGTTAAGAAGATCAACTCACATTCTTTCTGTTTAAACACACTGTCAGATATTCATAATGTGTTTCACTTTGTCATGCTTCAATCAGCAGTCATGAATGCTCTTTCTTCTCAGCATATGACAGACTCACAACCCTCATCACAAATTGTAAGCAATGAAGAAGAGTTTGAGATAAAGAAGATTCTGAAGAAGAGATTTGTATAACATAGAGAAGAATTCAAGAAGAAGTACTTGATGAAATAAGTTGATTATACCTGACTCACATGAGAATTAACATTTGCTCTGAAAGACACAGTGATGTTAAATTGATGAGAGTTAATGCAATCTGAGTTGACTAGATCTTAATCATACACAAGAAGGTTAAGATGCTTCATAAGTTCAGAGGATTGTATGAAGTTCAAAATTTAGTGTTGAATTTATTTGATTTATTTCTATACTAATTACTAACAGTGCCTTCTTAATTTCGCTGAAGCTACTTGTTCTGAGCATTGCAAAGAGATAAGACACACTGCTCAGATGTCACACACAGCTCATACAACTAGGCTCTATAAGTGTTGCACACAGCTTGTACAACTAAACAAGCACAGCATAAAGAAGAAAGAAGAGTTGTATGTATTTAAGAAGCAACATAGATGATAACCATTCTCATCAGCAACATCAGTGTGATTCTTCTTGACTGAGCAGCAGGCTCATTCTCATTGACATTGTTATTGTTCTCATTGTTCAAGATGACAATGAGAACATCATTGTTGCATACAGAACAGTGAACAGTGTGATCACATCACTTGCAGTTACTGCAACACTCACTGAAATGTTTTGATGTACAACGACATTTCAGAAAGAGTGTCATACTGTGTGTCTGACAGTTGGTACAACTGTTAGAAATCAACACATCTTGACTCTGAATTAGAATTGCATTGATGTATGACAGTCAATGAGTCCTCACCTGGTTTGACATGATACAGAGTCATACAAATGAGACATTCACATTAAGCAGCACAAGAATGCCTCTTATCTGAGAGAAGTGAGTGTACTGAGTGAGCTGCTGCTGATCAACAAAGAGAACTGAATCTTCATCAGCAGCCACAAGGGTGAGGGTGACAACATATGCATTGTAAAGAATGAGAGCTCTGTGAGCTATCAGCTTTGAGATATGTATCTGTATGACACTTACATTGTTGTTGTTGTTGATGTTGTGACTGCTGAGCTTGTCATACAAGAGTCAGTGTTAACATATTCAATCAAGAAAGATTTCACATACAAAAGTTATGAGTGAAGAAGTTGAAGAAGAAAGAAAAAGAAAAGTCATATGTGAGGTGAGAGATTTATAACTCACTTCACTGATGAGTAAACTCAAGTGAATTGTTGAAGAAAATCACACAAATGATGAAAAAATTTTCATCTGCAAACCTTACCCATACAAAGCAGGCAAACATGTGTCAACAGACATTGACAATCATACAACAATCTTTTCAGAGACTTAAAGCACAACCTTGAAGAGAAAGAAAGAGGTGATGTCATGAGTTAAACTCATACTAAGGTCTTATGGTCTAGTTGCTTACTAAGACTTTAAGACTAAAGCACATTGTCTTTTTGCTTCTGTACAAAGCTCTTCTTTTTCTCTTCATAGTATTCTTCTTGTATTTAGAAATTATTAATTGAGTGTCAGTCTCATTGCAAACTTATGACAACCTCATTCACAAACTAATTGATTTAAGTTGCTGTATGAGATGTGACAGTGATGTTGACCTGAACTTCATTGAAATTTGTAAAGAATGTAAAGAGTGAAGTTGTTGACTGAGAAAGGTTTAAAGTAATAATAAAAGAATCATATAAAACAAGTTTAGTAGCTCATCATGCACTAAGAACATTTTTAGTTGTAATAGCTGTTGATTTAACCTTTTAATAATAGTACAGAAAGTTTACCTTACTAACATTAACAGTATTATAATGAGAGTGCTCATACACTAGTTTCTTATAGGCCTTAATTAATGAGCTAAAGACTTTAACATTCAGTGACTGTAATAAATGAGTTGAATGAGGTGAAAGACACAAAGCAATAATGCTATAATCACAGCAGTACTGAATAAAGTCACTAGACACATGACTTTCATGACTGTTCAGTATTAAGAGTCAATAGATTTCTTGAGTTTATGTTATAGTGTGTAAATCAAAGGCCTTTAGTCATTGAAGCCCTAGTTCATTGATGGTTCAGTCATTTTCACTGACTGATAAAACAGTCTTATTGTTCTTAATAGGGTTTAGTCAAGCCTGCTGTATGTTCTTGTTCTTAAAGATAAAGTGAGAAAAAAGAACATTATTATTGAAACACACACACTCAATAAAAGACACTCAGTTCTGATTGTCAGCTTAAACACTGAAAGCTTGTCTTTTTATACATTGTACTAAAACTTTAAAGCTATCAGTGATACTCATAGCAAATCTCTTTTCATTCATGTTGTATATATCTGACTTTAAGATACCATGCTGAATTCAGGTAGAGTTGTATAGATTAAATCATTTCTGAATGAATTTGATGTTTTCAGCATTCTTTTAATCTTAATTGAGATTGTGACTATATTGAGTCTTAAATTCTGAATGTCAACTTAGAAAACTTAAATATCAGTTATGTTCTAAAAAGTTTTGATCATTCTTAGCCTTCATAAGCTGTTTGATCATGAATTTCAGCTGTTCAATTTGTGAAGGCCACTCTCAGGCTGTCATAGTATCAATTTACTGAATCAGAGCATTCTTCTCATGCACTGACAGTCACTGTTGAGTGATATGAAAGGTCTTTGTGTTACATTCTGATCTGAGATGCCTCAAATATTAGGGCTAGAGATTTGTGCTTGTTGATATAAAAGTCTCAGTGTGCGGTGTAGGGTAAACCAGTAGTTGATAACTTGTATTGAGTTGAACACAATTGTTTCCATAAAAGAAACAATCCTTTCTATATAGAACAAGAGTTGACTCTCAAAGAATCAACTCAACCTGCTAAGGGTTGACTCAACATTCTCATGATTGAGTCAACGCTCAATCTGTTGTCTCATGTCAAAGATCACACAGTTCTTGTGTTTGATTCATTCTGTTAGTCTTAACTGAGTATGATTATAACACTATCTTTTCTCTTCATGATCCCTGTTCTCAGAATTCTATTTAAGCAAGGGTATAAATAAAACCTCTCAACATCAGCCATGTCTTGAAAACCTTCTCTCACCTGTGAGTACAATAATTGCCTTTGCGCTGCAAAAGAGATCACTGTAGCTGGCAGTTTCTTGAACATTGTCTGCATTTACTGTTTCAATCACTCTATTTTCTGTGTGATGATGAAGTCACATTTCAAATGTGCTGAGTGTACTCATCAAGATCATTCATGTGTGAGTGTGATGTGAGAATCACTAAATCATGTTCACAACAAGCTGAAGTCAGAGATTCTTCAAACTGAAGAAGAACAAGCTTGTCTCTTTGCAAAGCTTTCTCAATTATGCAAAACATTGCATCAGACTCAAGATTGTGCTAAACAGAAAACTCTCTGTCTGTTAAAGAAAATGAGCAATGATAACAATGATGATGAGAAAACTCCTCAGTCTGAGATCTTGTTTCAGCTTTTTGATAACATGTCAAATGACTTTTAACAGTCTAATCTTGTCACCTTTCCCTCTCAAAGTGCTGAAGTGTTCTCACACAACTGTTGAGGTTTTCTATGAGTTTTCATGTGTTTTCAGAGATGTTGTACCCCTTTCATTTGATGAGATAGTGAGCTTTTCCGCTAATCATTCATTTTTCTAGAATGTTCTCAACTTGATATTCTTTGTCAGATTCAACAAACATTTTGATAATTTGAAGTGGTATGAACTGGTTGCAACACTGAAGCATGAATGCATGAAATACTGAGTGTATCTGCATTTCCTTGAGTAAGTTTAGCTTATAGCTTAATTCTTTGATGTTTCTCTTGATTTCAAATGGTTTTATGCTCTTGTTGTTCAACTTCTTGCTTCTTTGCTTTACATGAATGTTGTTTGTTCTTAGATAAACTCTCTCTTCAATTTTGAAAGGTTTTATCTCTGTTGTTTGTCTTGATTGCTGTTGAATTCTGTTCATCAGATTCTTATGCAACTTCTTGATCTCTGTGATGTCTAGTATTGCTTTCTGATTTTGTGATTTGTGCACTTGTGGTTCTTGTCATACCTTTGGGTTATATTCATAATTTGCTCAAAATGGTGTTTCTCTCATGGTTTTGTTTTGTGTGTTGTTATACACAAACTGTGCTGTTGACAACAGTTGTACTCAGTTGTTCTGATTTTTATTGATGTAGTGTTTTAAGTACATTTCAATCATTTGGTTCATTTGTTCGCTCTGCTCATTTGTCTGTGAATGATATGCCGTCAACATCTTATGATTTATTCTGAGTTCTGCTGTGAGCATTTCTCAAAACTTGCTTGTAAACAGCTTGTCTCTGTCAGTGATAAATTTCTTTGATAGCTCATGATTGTTAATCAATTCTTGCAGTATGATGTACATCAATACTGATGCTGTTGTGGTTTTCTTGAATGAAATGAACATGGTGTACTTGATCAGTCTATTAACTATAGTCAATATACTGTTGAATTTCACTCCTCATGACAAATTCTTTGATGTTAGTAACTTTGTTATGAAGTTCATGGTAATCAATTCTCATGACACATTCAGTGTGTTTAGTTGTGTTATTCTGTCATATCTTTTATCTCTTTGAATCTTGTTTCTGTGACATAAATTGCATCTGATGATGTACTCAGTGATTCAATCTTTAAGGTCACTGATATTGTGTCTTCTTTGTATGAGGTTCTCAGTTCTTTTGACTTCAAGGTGTTCACTGACCCTGTTGTTGTGACATACTTGTATCAGTTCTTCATCTGTCAAGAAAGTTTGCTTCACCTTGTATGTTGCTGCTAAGTCTTTTATGAGGATTCCCTTGTTGTCTTCACTCAGAATTTTGACATGAATCTTTTTCACTTCTTTGCGGTCAGACTGTCTACTTAAAGCGTCTGCTTCATCATTCTCATTATTCTTCTTGTAATGGATTTGAAATTTGTAATTGACTAACTGTTTGACTCAGTGAACCTGTCATTGATTCAACTGTTTTGTTATTACAAAGTTTCTCAAATTCTTGTGATCTGTGTAAATCTGAATAGACTTCTCAGTATCTGTGAGATAAGATCTTCAATCTTGCAGTGCTTTCACTATTGCAAGAAGTTCTTTGTTGTGAACCTCATATCTTTTCTCAGGTTTTGATAGTTTTCTAGATTGATAGACTATGAGTCTTTGTTGCTTATCTTTGATCTGGTACAAGCATGCGCCTACTGTGAAATCTGATGCGTTGGTTTTCAGTACCTTTTTGCATGTTGAATTGAGTATCCTCAGATGTGCCGTTTCACTAAGGCTTTTCTTTAATGTGTGAAACACATTCTTCTGCTTCTTATCTCAATGTCATTTCTTGTTCTTGCACATTAGTTGTGTGAGGGGTTCTGCAATCTTTGCATAATTAGGTACAAACTTTTGATAATAGTTCATCAACTCTAGAAAGGCTTGTACTTTCTTGACTCATTTTGGCAAAGGTCAGTTCCTGACTGCATCTGTCTTCTTTGAGTTCTTCTCAATTTGCTCAGATTGAATTATATAGTTAAGGAATTCAATTTTCTTTGCTTTAAACTTGCTTTTTGACTTCTTCACATACAAAGCCCTTTTGTTGAGCTTTCTCAGTACCTTGTGCATGTGGCTGCAGTGCATCTCAAGGTCATCTGAATATATCAAAATGTCATCAAGGTATGTGATCACAAAATCATTGAGATATTCTCTTAATGTGTCATTGATTAACCTTTGAAAGGTGACGGGGGCGTTCTTGAGCTCAAACGGCATAACAGTGTATTCATAGTGTCTGTATCTTGTTCAGAATGTCATTTTTCATTCTTTGCCTTCCTTCATTTGTACTCAATAATAGGCTTCTTTCAAGTTCAGACTTGTGAACCACTTGACTCTGTCTAACTGATCTTGTAACTCTTCAATCAATGATAAGGAATAACTGTCTCATTTAGTTATCTTGTTGAGTTGTTTATAGTTGACACATAGTTGCTTTGTGCCATCTTTCTTTGATACAAACAGGATTGAATATTCTGTCAATGACTTTGATGATCTGATGAATCCTCTTTTGAGATTCTCATCAAGGTAAGTTCTGACTTTCTTGAGCTGGTCTTCACTTATTGAGTACAGCGGCATTCATTTTGACTGCTTGTCATTCAATAGCGGTATTTCATGATCTCATGACTTATTGTTACATTCTGATCTGAGATGCCTCAAATATTAAGGCTAAAGGTTTGTGCTTGTTGATATAAGAGTCTCAGTGCGCGGTGTAGGGTAAACCAGTAGTTGGTAACTTGTATTGAGTTGAACACAATTGTTTCCATAAGAAAAACAATTCTTTCTATATAGAACAGAAGTTGACCCTCAAAGAGTTGACTCAATCTGTCAAGAGTTGACTTAACATTCTCATGGTTAAGTCAACACTTAACTTGTTGTCTCATGTCAAAGATCACACAGTTCTTGTGTTCAATCTGTTCTGTTAGTTCTAACTGAGTACAATCATAACACTATCTTTTCTTCTCATGATTCCTGTTCTCAGGATTCTATTTAAGTGAGGGTATAAATGAAACCTCTCAACATCAGCCATGCCTCAGAAACCTTCTCTCATCTGTGAGTATGACAATCATCTTTGCACTGTGAAAGAGATCACTGTAGCTGGCAGTTCCTTGAACATTGTCTGTGTTTACTGTTTCAATCACTCTATTCTCTGTGTGATGATGAAGTCACATTTCAAATGTGCTGAGTGTACTTGTCAAGGTCATTCATGTGTGAGTGTGACATAAGAATCACTAAACCATGTTCACAATAAGCTGAAGTCAGAGATTCTTCAAACTGAAGAAGAACAAGCTCACCTCTTTGCAAAGCTTTCTTGATTACGCAAAACATTGCGTCAGACTCAAGATTGTGCTAAACAGAAAACTCTCTGTCTGTTAAAGAAAATGAGCAATGATAATGATGATGATGAGGAAACTTCTCAGCCTGAGACCTTGTCTCAGCTTTTTGATAACATGTCAAACAACTTTTGACAGTTTAATCTTGTCACCTTCCTCTCTTAAAGTGCTGAAGTGTTCTTGCACAACTGTTGAGGTTTTCTATGAGTTCTCATGTGTTTTCAGAGGTGTTGTACCTCTTTCATTTGATGAGATAGTGGGCTTTTTTGCTAATCATTTGTTTTTCTAGAATGTTCTCAACTTAATATTCTTTGTCAGATTCAACAAATGTTTCAGTAGTTTGAAGTGATATGAACTGGTTGCAACACTGAAGCATGAATGCATGAAATACTGAGTGTATTCACATTTCCTTGAGTAAGTCTAGCTTATAGCTTAATTCTTTGATGTTTCTCTTGATTTTGAACAGTTTTATGCTTTTGTTGTTCAACTTCTTGCTTTGTTGTTTCACATGAATGTTGTTTGTTCTTAGATAAACTCTCTCTTCAATCACAAAGAGTTTTATCTCTGTTGTTTGTTTTGATTGCTGTTGAATTCTGTTCACCAGATCCTTATGCAACTTCTTGATCTCTGCAATGTCTAGTATTGCTTTCTGACTTTGTGATTTGTGTGCTTGTGGTTCTTGTCATACCTTCAGGTTATATTCATAATTTGCTCAAAATGGTGTTTCTTCTGTGGTTTCATTTTGTGTGTTGTTATATGCAAACTGTGCTGTTGACAACAGTTGTACTCAGTTGTTCTGATTTTTATTGATGTAGTGTCTTAAGTACATTTCAACCGTCTGATTCATTTGTTTGCTCTGCTCATTCATCTGTGAATGATATGTCATCAACATCTTATGATTTATCCTGAGTTCTGCTGTGAGTGTTTCTCAAAACTTGCTTGTAAACAGCTTGTTTCTGTCAGTGATAAATTTCTTTGATAGCTCATGATTGTTAATCAACTCTTGCAGTATGATGTATGTCAATACTGATGTCATCATGGTTTTCTTGAATGAAATGAACATGGTGTACTTGATCAGTCTATCAACTATAGTCAATATACTGTCAAATTTCACTCCTCATGCCGGATCCTTTGATGTTGATAACTTTGTTATGAAGTTCATGATAATTGACTTTCATGACACATTCAGTGCATCTAGTTGTGTTACTCTGTCATATCTTTTATCTCTCTGAATCTTGTTTCTGTGACATGAATTGCACCTGACAATGTACTCAGTGATTCAATCCTTAAGGTTGCTGATATTGCACCTTCTTTGTACAAGGTCCTCAGTTCTTTTGACTTCAAGGTGTTCATCAGCTCTGTTGTTGTGACATACTCATATTAGTTCTTCATCTGTCAAGAAAGCTTGCTTCACTTTGTATGTTGCTGCTAAGCCTTTTGTGAGAATTCTCTTTTCATCTTTGCTCAGAATTTCGGTGTGGATTTTTTTCACTTCTTCATGGTCAGGTTGTCTACTTAAAGTGTCTGCTTCATCATTCTCATTACTCTTTTTGTAATGAATTTGAAATTCATAATTGACTAACTGTTCAGCCCAGCAAACCTGTTGTTGATTCAACTGTTTCATTATTGCAAAGTTTCTCAAATTCTTGTGATCTGTGTAGATCTGAATAAACTTCTCAGTATCTGCAAGATAAGATCTTCAATCTTGCAGTGCTTTCACTATTGCAAGAAGTTCTTTGTCATGAACCTCATATCTTTTCTCAGGTTCTGATAGTTTCCTCAATTGATAGGCTATGAGTCTTTGTTGTTCATTCTCAATCTGATACAAGCATGCACCTACTGTGAAATTTGATGTGTCAGTTTTCAGTACCTTTTTGCATGTTAAATTGAGTATTCTCAGGTGTGTCATTCTGCTAAGGCTTTTCTTTAATATGTGAAACGCATCCTTCTGCTTCTTATTTCAATGTCATCTTTTGTTCTTGCACATTAGTTGCATGAGGGGTTCTGCAATCTTTGCATAATTAGGTACAAACTTTTGATAGTAGTTTATCAATCTCAGAAAGGCTTGTACTTTCTTGACTCATTTTGGCAAAGGCCAGTTTCTGACTGCATTCGTCTTTTTTGAGTTCTTCTTGATTTGCTCAAATTGAATAACATAATTAAGGAACTTGATTTTCTTTGTTTTGAACCTGCTCTTTGATTTCTTCACATACAAAGCCCTTTTGTTGAGCTTTTCAAGTATCTTGTGCACATGGCTGCGGTGCATCTCAAGATCATCTGAGTATATCAGAATGTCATCAAGGTATGTAATTGTAAAATCATTGAGATATTCTCTCAATGTGTCATTGATTAACCTTTGAAAGATGACGAAGGTGTTCTTGAGCTCAAACAGCATAACAGTGTATTTGTAGTGTCTGTATCTTGTTTGAAACATCATTTTTCATTCTTTGCCTTTCTTCATTTGTACTCAGTAGTAGGCTTCTTTCAAGTCTAGACTTGTGAATCACTTGACTCTGTTTAATCGGTCTTGCAACTCTTTGATCAATGATAAGAAATAACTGTCTTGTTTAATTATCTTGTTGAGTTGTCTGTAGTCAACACATAGTTGCTTCATGTCATTCTTCTTTGATACAAACAGAATTGAGTATTCTGTCAATGACTTTGATGATCTGATAAATCCTCTTTTGAGATTCTCATCAAGGTAAGTTCTGACTTTCTTGAGTTGATCTTCACTCATTGAGTATAGTAACATTCACTTTGACTGCTTGTCATTCAATAGCAATATTTCATGATCTCATGACTTATGCTCTGATAAGCTCATTTCTGGTTGTTCAGGGATCTCATACACATCTGCCGTGGTGTATAACTCTTTGCTGATTCAATCAATTCTTGAGTTCTTTTTGCGTAATCAGAACATCTCTAGTATGGTGTCATACTTGATTGAATTGAGAACATCAAACATCAACTCTTGTGAATCTTCTAGTATTATGGCTTTGATGTGAACCTGGTCTGTTATTCACTTGAATTCTTCATTGACTATATATACCTGCATAGACTTCAGCGCTCACTGCAGTGTTAGTTTTAGCATTCTTATCACTTGCTGTGAAATATAGTTGTTGATTGCTTCTGAGTCTACCATTGCTTGAAGAAGTCTATTCCGCTCAACCTGAATGTCAACTCATATCTTGTGGTCATTGCTGTTCTTTTGAGACATTAAAAGCTTCTTGTTCTCTAGTCTCTTTGAGAAAGCTTGCAGTTTTTTGACTGTACTGCGTTGCTTGCTCTTCTTCAGAGATTCTGAAACCATTTAGGTTCTACCTTTTGTATGATCAGTTGTATGTATTTCTTGCTGTCTTTCTCAATATACTGTTCTGAGTGTAGGCGCAGTTCATACTGATTATATTTTCACTGAATCTGGTTCTGAAGTGCTTTCACTTTACTCAGAAACTCAGGTGACATGTAGTCTTCTGAAAAGGTTCAACAATCATCACCTGATGTCAGGTATTCTATGAGTAAATGAATCTTGATTTTGTGACTCTTAGTTTTTCACACAAGTTGTTTCAGTACTGAGTTGATTGTTGTTCATACATCTTTCATCAACTTGTTGAGTTTTAAGCATGCTCTTGCTTCTTTTGTTTCTTCTTGTTGCTTTTTAAGATCATCAACTTTCTTCTTGAGCTCTTTCTGCTGTCTTTTTAGCAGTTGTTGATGCATCTTTTGACGCTGATTCTCAGGGTGCTCATATCTCATTTTGAGTCTCATGTTGACTTCTCAGTTGTTGACATTCTTTGAGTCTGCATTTGAATTCAGAGCTATTCAGGTGCTATCACTGTAGTCTTCTTCTACCTGAGTTTCACAAGTATTGATTTCTTTGATCTCAGCTTTTTTTAGAATAGCTAATCCCTTCAGTTGACCTGTTGTGTTGTAACTGTTTTGTTTCTTTTTGAGTTTCTGTGAGTATCATTCAGCTTCATTCTTGCTGCTCATATGTGTTCAGCACATGTTGTCATAGCAAACTGTTCAGCTCAGAGTGTTGTGCACTACATGTGTATTTGTTGCTGCAACTTCTTTTCTCTTTTGTTAAGGTTTCTTGCAGGTTCTTGCAAGGTGTTTGAGTTTTTCACAGTTATAACATTTGTGAGTCTCTGCTCATCAAGGTTGAGGCTTATAGAGCTTGCTCATGCATCATCTTTGCTTCATTTGTGATTGCTGCTCACAGTGCTTCTCAATTGCGTTGAGATTCATAGGGTCACCTCTTCTGAGAGTATAATGTCTTTTTCACATCTTTGATGTGTAGTGCCTTGTGCGCTTCATTCATTGTTTTCATTGATGACTGTCAATGTTGATGAAGATATTGATTATATTCTGAAGCTCTTCAGGTCAATTCATTCTGACTATCTCATCTTTAATAGTCTTGTTGAGTCCTCAATAGTATTGCAATACTAAAGCGTCATCATCTTAATCTGTTAAGGCTGCAATTCACTGAAACTCTGCTGCATACTTGACTGCTGACTTATTCATCTTTAGAATGTGAAGTCATCTTTCTGCTGCTTGTTTCTTGTCAACTACCTTGAAGGCTCTTTGAAGCTCATTCTTGAACTTCTTATAGTCATCAAATATGAATTTCTTATTGTTCATTTGTTTCTTCAGTGTCTTGTTGAGAAACTCATGCAGTTTGAGGTCAACTCAATCAAATGCTGCATTCTTGAGGTACAATACAGTAAACAGACCTTTGTTCATCTTGAACCTGAACTTTGCCTGATTGAATTCAATATATAACTTGAGCTTGATCAAGAAGGCTCACAGCTTCTCTCTCTCATCTGTGAACACATTGAGTGCTGATACCTTAAGTACATTGATTGTTTGCTGAAGGCCTTGAAGATTGACTTGACTTGTTGAAGCTGACTTCTGCGCACTGATTGTCATTCTTATATTGTAAGAATGTTCAAAGTGTTACGTCCTGATCTGAGATGCCTCAGATATTAAAGCTAAAGATTTGTGCTTGTTGATATAAGAATCTCAGTGTGCAGTATAGGGTAAATCAGTAGTTGATAACTTGTATTGAGTTGAACATGATCATTTTCATAAGAAAACCAATTCTTTTTATATAAAACAAGAGTCAACTCTCAAAGAATTGACTCAACCTGCTAAGGGTCAACTCAACATTCTCATGATCAAGTCAACACTCAACTTGTCATCTCATGCTGAAGATTACACAGTTCTTGTGTTTAACTCATTCTGTTAGTTTTAATCAGGTATGGTTGTAACACTTTGCTGATTATCTTTCTTTTCATTGAGCTTGTAGATGTCACAGGTTCACAATGAGACTGACACTTAATTGATAATTTCTAAATACAAGAAGAATACTATGAAGAGAAAAAGAAAAGCTTTATACAGAAGCAAAAAGACAATGTGCTTTAGTCTTAGAGTCTTAGTAAGCAACTAGACCATAAGACCTTAGTATGAGTTCAACTCATGACATCACCTCTTTTTTTTTCTTCAAGGTTGTGCTTTAAGTCTCTGAAAAGGTTGTTGTATGATTGTCAATGTCTGTTGACACATGTTTGCCTGCTTTGTATGAGTAAGGTTTGCAGATGAAAATTTTTTCATCACTTGTGTGATTTTCTTCAACAATTCACTTGAGTTTACTTGTCAGTGAAGTGAGTTATAAACCCCTCACCTCATGTATGACTTTTTTCTTTCTTTTTTCTTCAACTTCTTTACTCACAACTTTTGTATGTGAAACCTCTCTTGATTAAATATGTCAGCACTGACTTTCATATGACAAGCTCAGCAGTTACAACATCAACAACAACAACAATGTAAGTGTCATACAGATACATATCTCAAAGCTGACAGCTCACAGGGCTCTTGTTCTTTACAATGCATACATTGCTGCTCTCATTCTTGTGACTGCTGATGAAGATTCAGTTCTCTTTGTTGATCAGCAGCAGCTTGCTCAGTACACTCACTCTTCTTAAACAAGGGGCATTCTTGCGCTGCTTGATGTGAATGTTCTGTTTGTACAACTTTGTATCATGTCAGATCAGATGAGAACTCATCAGCTGTTGTACATCAATGCAATTCTGATTCAGAGTTGAGATGTGTTGATTTCTAACAGTTGTATCAACTGTTAGACACACAGTATGATGCTCTTTTTGAAATGTTGTTGTATGTCAGAACATTTCAATGAGTGTTGTGATAACTGCAAGTGGCATGACCACACTGCTCACTGTTCTGTATGCAACAATGATGTTCTCATTGTCATCTCAGATGATGAGAATGACAACAATGTCAATGAGAGTGAGCCTGCTGCTCAGTCAAGAAGAATCACATCAGCACTGTCAGCAAGGGTGGTTGTCATCTATGTTGCCTCTTAAATACATACAACTCTTCTTTCTTCTTTGCACTGTGCTTGTTTAGTTGTACAGACTGTGTGTGACATTTATAGAGCCTAGTTGTACAGACTGTGTGTGACATCTGAGCAGTGTGCCTCATCTCTTTGCAATGCTCAGAACAAATAGCTTCAGTGAAATCAAGAAGGCATCATTAGTAATTAGTATAGAAATAAATCAAATAAATTCAACACTAAATTTTGAACTCTGTACAATTCTCTGAACTCATGAAGCACCTCAACCTTCTTGTGTATGATTAAGATCTAGTCAACTCAGGTTGCATTAACTTTCATCAGTTTAACACCACTGTGTCTTTCAGAACAAACATTGATTCTTATGTGAGTCAGATATAACTGACTCATTTCATTAAGTACTTCTTCTTGAATTCTTCTTTATGTCATACAAACCTCTTCTTCAGAATCTTCTTTATCTCAAACTCTTCTTCATTGCTTACAATTTATGATGAGAATTGTGAGTCTGTGATACACTAAGAAGAAAGAGCGTTCATGACTGCTGATCAAAGCATGACAGAGTGAAACACATTATGAATACCTGACAGTGTGTTTAAACAGAAAGAATGTGAGTTGATCTTCTTAACAATGATGTACTTGTCATTCTTCACATCAAACTTCTTGCACAGACAGTTTGTATGAATGTTCTTAAGATTTAGTCAGATTTTGTCTTCTTTCTTGAAGTCATAAGACTGCTGTCTCTTTTGATTCATCATTTCTTTCTGTATCTGCTGAGTGAGAGTCATAGTCATCTGTGCTCACTCTGTGACTTCTTTCATCTTTTGTACAATCTGATCAGCTTTCTGTACTGAACTTTTCGCAGATCATACAGGCTTCAACTTCTCAAGTAGTTGTAAAGACTTCATGTGATACTCATGAGACAAGAAGAAGGAACTCACTTCTGTTGAGACAAAGTCATGATTGTTTATGACTAGCTCAGTCATGAGAAGCAGGCTTGCTCAATTGTTTTGACTATAATTTGAGAACATATGAATGTACAGCTCAACATTCTGATTCATTTGCTCAGTTGCTCTGTCAGTTTTTGAGTGATACACTGTGAACACTCTTCATATGATCTTCAAAAGTTGACAGACTCTTTTTCATAGGCTGCTCACAAACTGAGTGCCTTAATTTGAGACTATTGTGATAAAGAGCTCATGAGCTCAATAGAAACATTGTACAAATGTCTGAGTCACCCATTCTGCAGTCATATCCTTGCACAGTTCAAGTATTACCTTCTTGCTAAGACAATTTGTAATTATCAGAAGGTTCATACAACCCTCACTTGGCAGTAGATTTACTACAAAGTTGATGAATATCTTCTGTCAAATTCGCTTTGATACAGATAGAGGCTTCAAAAAGCCTTGTCAGTGATCTTTTCAGCTGTTGTTCATATGACATTTGTTACAATTCTGACAGAATGTACAAACATTCTGTAGCATCTCAGGTCAAAAGAACTGTTGTGATAAAAGAGCATCAGTTACATCTCTTTCTGAGTGTTCAGTCATTGTTGAGTCATGTGTATACTAAATCAGTTCTGTACAAAGAAATTCTGATGACAGCACTCAGTGTCTTTCATAAAAGAGTAGCTTTTCTTCATCACTCAAGGAGCATTTTGTTATGAATATCCTCACTTTTAAAACAGTAGAAAATGATCTTTGTTTCTCATGAATTATTTGACAAAGCTCATTGTACAACTCATCTTCTGCTTCAGCATTCATTCACATCTGTTTAAGGTCTGTGATCTCACTGAACAAGTTCTGATCTTGTACAAGCACAGAGACTGATATGTTTGCTACTGTCATTGAGGCAGCCTGTATAGGCTTGCTTATCATCTCAGAATGTATCATCTGTGTTGTACAATGTTGTACTCTGTTGTTTGAGAGATTCATTGACACATTCTACTTCTGTCTCAATAAAGCATCTGTTCTCTCATTCTGCTTCCTCAGCAAGTATAATATGAAGAAATTGTATTGTGACAGAATTAAAGACCACCTCATTTGTCACTCTGTAAGCTTTTTGACTGTTATAAAGTATTTCAGATTTTTGTGATTTGTACAAATCTGAAAACTTGACACACTTCTCAATTCTGCATCTCACTCTTTCAAGCATTGTATGATGATCAGCATCTCTTTATCATAAATCTCATAATTGCACTCTGCAGATGCGTTCTTCTTTAAATAGTAGACATAGAGTCTTCACACATCATTCACTAACTGCAACAGAATTTCATCTATGCATCAATCTGAGAAATCTGTTTTCATCACAGTCATACATGTATGGTTAAACAGGACTAGAATTGACACTGAAATGAACATAGTCTTTAACTTCTTGAAATCTTGATCAGCTTTCTCAGTTTACTTAAAAGATGTGTTCTTTTGTATGAGAGCCATCATTGACATAACCAGATTAGAAAAGTTCTTAATGAACTTTCAATAGAAGTTTGCAAAGTCTATGAAACTCTGTACACTTTTTACTGATTTAAAGGCTTGTCAGTTCATGATTGCCTTCATCTTTTGAGAATTCATTTGTATGCCCTTTCTCACTTTCAGAATGAACTTTAGGTACTTGATTGACTTGACTTTAAACTCACATTTGTCAATGTCAATTTGTAGGCCAACTTCTTGAAGTCATAGTAGTATCTTTTATACATGATTTTGGTGTTGATGCAGCAATTCATCAGTGAAAATGAGAATATCATTCACATAGGCTGAACAGAACTCATTTAGAAAGTCCTGCAAGGCTCAGTTAATATATCTTTGAAAGATGCTCAGAGCATTGACTAGCTCAAAAGAAGTCATCATTCATTCATACAACCTGTACCTCATACAAAATGTCATCTTTCATTTGTCTTCTGCAGCAATTCAAATCTTGTGAAATGTCACTATAACATTTAACTTGATGTATCATTGAGCTTATTCACTTGTTCAATGTTTCACAGAGTCTCATATATCAATGAAAAAGGGTAACAATTCTTCTGAGTGATTCAATTCAAGCCACAGTAGTTTACACAGAACTGAAGTTCATCTTCTGACTTTCATATGAATAAAACAAGCACTGCAGCAGATGAGTTACTGACTCATATGAACTGCTTATTCAAAAGTTCTGTTAATGTCTTGTGTAACACTAGTAGCTTCTCTCTTGTCATATTGTATAGAGGACTTCAGGGTACTTTTGACTCTTTTTCATTCACTTCTTTTAGTTCAATTTGATGATCTGTGCCTTCTCTTCTTAAGAACAGCAATTTCTCAGTCATTATATGATTGAACACATTTAAAAACTCATGATAATGATCAGAGAGTATAGTTCTCAGATCAGTCTTCTTTTGTGAGGTTAAGACTTTTTCAATATCAGTCATGCTGACTGAGAACACCTCAATCTTCTTCTGTTTCTCTTCTTTCTTCTGTATGAGGTTTGTAAAGAACATAGCTGACATCATAACATGATTGAACTCACTCTTAGCAGAAGCTTTTCTGTTTCATACAATAGTTTCTGTGAATTCAATTATAAGAAAGACTTTGTCTGCATTCAATATGACCTCATTCTGCTTCATTCATGATAGACTTAGTATAAGGTTGTAGAATGCTATCTTAAAGACAATATAAAAGAATGTTCTTGACTTCTGATGTCTGTTAATATCAATTTGTGCAACAGCTACTTCATTTACTGATGAATCTGAAGGTTCATCAAACTCTGTAATCATACAAGGTCTTATCTTCATGCACTGTAGATTGTAATTTCTAGCAAAGCAAGAAGTGATTATTTTATAAAATAAACACTCTGTGTTGTACAAGGTATGTGCATATGACTTCTTATTGACTAATGTTGACATAGTGAAGAGAGCACTGTTCATCTGTTTCTCAAACTCCTTTCAGCTTTTATCACACCTCATACACTTTCAGCTGTGACTTCTGCTAAAAGCTACTCTTTTTTTGAGTTCTTCTCTTCTTCTGTTGCTTTCTTCACAGTCTTAGCAGCAGTAACATTGATGATGCAAGATTGTACAGCAGGCAGAAGTTTGCAGTTCTTAATGAAGTGGTCATTGTCTTTGCAGTGCATGCATAGTTGTTTCATATGACGTTTTGCCACTTTCTTCTCTGACACTCATTGTGCTCTGCATCTCTCTTCAGTTTCTGTAGCTGCAACAATGATGTGCTTGATGAGTTCTCAGTTTATGTTGTCTGTGTGAGACTGTTGTGTGATGATAGCTGTTGTCATACAACACTCTTGAGTAACAGTCTTCTGAATGAAGTTTAGATTGTGACTGACTCACTGCAGTAAAGTAATGTACTCATTGTATAATGCAGGGATTGATGTTGCAATCAGGGCTCATGTGAGCATTACATCTAGACTGTTACTGAGAAATGTCTTTTTAACAGCATCATCTTATTTTAAGCCTTTTGCTTTCAGCAATGTTTGTTCAAAGGTGGTCAGGTGTCTTGTGAATGGCTTTTCTTTCTGTTTTAATGCTTTTAAGGTATGAGTTGCTCTCTCTCTTGATTCTGAATCATTATACACATGTCAAAGCTGATTGATCAGCTTCTCAATGATTGTATAATTTAAAACTTTGTTTGACTTAATACAAGCCACAATTCAAGGTGTGACCTGACTTAAAGCCAATCCTTCAAGTCAACTGTGTAAGTATCAGAACTGCACACTGACATTGTTGTTCAACATGTTCACATTCAATTTAACAACAATTTGTTGTAGTCAAGGTCTGAATTCCACTCTCTTTTCTTCAAATCTGAGTGAATTAAAAAGACATCATTTTAAGTGCTGATTCACACTCATTGCTGCAATGAGCTGCTTTAAGATGAGACTGTTTGTACAATTGACTGATTTTTGAGAAGAAGATGATGTTGCAACAGCTGATGTTGAAATAGCTGTATTTACTGATGTAGCTGACATGAAGTTGTCTCAATTCATCACAAAGGTGTAAAGAAGATCTATACAAGTCTTTATGTTCTACATGTTCTCTTTTGTATAACTCTTTATACTGTGTAGTTTTGTTATAAGTATTTGTGCTCAAGAAGAAATCTTCTCAGCAACAATCTTCACTTTATCTATTATAAAGGTTTCTGTGCTCATTCTGCACTGATTTCAACAATTGTACAGCAAGGCCTTTAGTGTAGGCCAGATCTAATTGAGAATAGTATTTTAATGTTACAGGTTTGCAATGAGACTGATGCTTGATTGATAATTTCTAAATACAAGAAGAATACTATGAAGAGAAAAAGAAGAGCTTTGTACAGAAGTGAAAAGACAATGTGCTTTAGTCTTAGGGTCTTAGTAAGCAACTAGATTATAAGACCTTAGTATGGGTTCAACTCATGACAGTAGGGTAGATTGAGATAGATCATAGATTCAAGTGATTTTGCAAAGAGAGACTGATGAATTACTATTCAAATCAGCTAGGGCTAAGGAGTATCAGGTGTCAATGTCAGAAATTGACTTAGTCAGTTCAACTGAAGTCATTGTGGATGTGTGACGACAGCGAGGTGAGTGGCAGTGTTTGCTGCGACGAGGTGGCCCGAATAGGCGGGTGGCTCGGGTAACAGGGAAATTCGTTATAAGCTGTGTGGCAGTCGGCCCGCGGGCCGGGTCACACACTAGTCTCAGGCTAAGGAACTTCAAAAGCATGCATTTATCATTTAAAGCAGTGCAATGCAGCGGTTCTCGATAATTAAACCTGTAAACGACTCCCAATAATTACAGTACCGGTACCTCCACCAAGCTCGACAAATCTCCTAAGAAAGTTCTTTCACAGCTTTGAGCAGTGACTGCTCAACAACTCCGTAATGTGTCGGTGAGTAGTCAGTATATGAAGTGGAAAGCAGCCATGGCACCTGATTGATGATGGTTGTGACAGATGGTTTGCATACGTTTCGGAAACTGAGGAGTGTTTACTCGAAGATGTGTTGATTACACCAGTAAGCTCATTCCCAGACGCCAGTATGAGCCAGCCTTTATACTGAGATATCTTAGGCCCATTCTCTCTCGAAGCAAGTCCATGAGCACTACCTACCAAAACTCCTCTCCCACGACCCACACGAGATCACCACCGAGCATGAGATATCCGTACGCAACCGACTCTTCAACGTCGACGGCTTCGGCTTAGCATGGTACACCTCCGCAAGAGCAGACTTCAACGCCGACCAAGGCGAGAGACCGGCCCTCTACAAGAATATTCAACCTCCTCTGAATGACACGAACTTCCGGAGCATCTGCGCCAATACAGCGACCAAGACCTGCTTTGCTCATATACGGGCTGCGACCGCGACAGCAACTACTATTGTGAACAATCATCCTTTTGTCTTTGGCAGACATACTTTCATGCACAATGGATATGTGGCGGACTTTCTCGCAATAAGTAGGGATGTGTGTGAGCTCATAGATGACGACGCATATGCCAACATCAGCGGCACGACCGACTCGGAACATGTTGCAGCGCTGTACATCACTTACTTGACCAGTGGCAAGGGGAAGGCGTCATGGGAGGAGCAGTACTCGACGGCAGAAATGAGCGCAGCCTTACACAAGACGATGGGCTCTATCGTGAAGATACAACGAGAGAAGCTGGGAGACAGAGCGCAACCCAACAGTCTAAATGTCGCCGCGACAGACGGCTCACAACTGGTGGCCTTCCGCTGCCGCAATCACGCCATCGAACAGCCTCCGTCACTATACTACTCCACGAAAGCAGGCGTGACGATGAACAGGAAATACCCAGACCATCCAGATGGATTGGAGAATCCCATGGCGCGTAAGAAGGCAGAGGAGCACGGCAATCATATTATTGTTGCAAGTGAGCCATCGACGTACAAGAAACAGGATTGGACTTTGATCGAGAAGAATTATTGTATCATGGTGGAGAAGAACGGGAAGGTCGTTGTGGAGGCGGTAGAGTATCCGGAAGAGTGGAATGCTACGGTCAACTAATCACAAAGGGTGCCCCTGGCTGCCCCTTGCGGTGTAGCGGTCACTATTCTTGATAGCTTCCACGACCATCGAAATCTAGTTCTAAAAGTTATGGTTTATAACGAGAACATCCCTCTGAACATAAGTCTGGAATTTGAGAAAAGAGAACGCAATGTCTGAATGTTGTGATAATTATATCGTTGTTACAAGGGCTCGCTCGAGCATCAGACCTTTGCCATATCCGACAAGTTCGAACCCGAGCGCCTCTTCATCATTCGACTCTTGTGACCATGCTACAGCCACTTCGGATGGAGTTGCCGTGGTGTGAGAGGGAGGAGATGATGAGTGTTTTAGTAGTCATCAGTGTTGGGTTAGGTGCATGGTTCGCGGCGCTATTGGGGCGTGTGTATGGTGTGCTCCTGAGTCGAAACACATTATAGGGTCTATGAGTACTCATGCAGAGTCAGTGACAATGAATTTCTATCATGTGAGAACTATCATAGATACAGAATAGAACAGAGCACTCTCTCCCACGGATGTAGATAGGATCACTACAATACAATATGAGTAGACTAGATACACACCTAAATGCTTGGGGTTGGTATTGGTTGATCGACCTACACTTCGTTCTATCATTGTATGTAAGCGAGACTTGACTTTTGTCCTCCGACTCGTGGAATACCATAGTATGATTGTGCCTGCTCTGATCACTCTACATTTGATGACAGCATACAATGAATCAACCATATCCGAATAACATGTGCTCATATCTATTGCGTCATCATTAAATTTCCCAACTCCGTACTGTGTTGTGGTCAATATTGACGCTTCTCATCTTTACTGCCGCTTCTCATATGTCCGAGGGTCACCTTGTAGAATACAGCACTGTAAAGAGCTGATATCCAAGTACTGAGCTTTCTAGTCATAGACAAAAATGGACTCTTAACATCTCTGTTCTTACTGCGACTATATGAGTCCGTTCACTCCAACTTTCTCCAGTTATATATATATATGGCGCTTGGTCACGTCGGACATGTTGAACGGGAGCTGCAACCTATACCAGGGCTGGACATCGACATCTCCCGTCTCATCCAAATTCCAATCAAACTAGCAGACTACACACAACCAAAGCGTTTCCGCTTCATCGACTGTGACTATCTCCTTCACAAAGACAAGCTCCGTCTCTGGGAAACCACCGAGCTTCCCACGGGCCGGTATGCAACCATCTCCTATGTCTGGCAAGGACTCCCACCCACTACGGATGAACAGACGCTCAGCTTTACCTTTGCCTCCGCTGGGAACGCCAGCCGATTCCAAGTGGACGTTCTCAAGTCTGCGTGCGGGCTAGCCTTGCACAAGGGCGTGAATCTCATTTGGCTAGATGGGCTGTGCATCCTGCAGACGAGTGATGAGGACCAGGGTTGGCAGATCCAGAATATGTATGATGTGTATAGCAGATGCCATCACTGTGTTGTACTCCCGGCTGGCATGACGCGACTTGCGACCCTGGAGGTGACGAATACGTGGATAGGCCGCAACTGGACCCTCCAAGAGGCCGTGGCGCCCAAAACTACATATGTTCTATTTGCATGGACACATGGTACTTGCTACTTTGATGGTACTAGTCTCGGATGGGTCTTTGAGCTTGAAACAGGTGAATCATCCGTAAGGTTAGGGTTATATTGAGTTGCAAGGCTCATTGATGATCAAGGGGTTCTTCTGTAAGAGAACTGATATTTAATAGGTCGATCCGGCTACATCGAGCTCACACAGCTGCTCGGGGCTAGGAACAAGCAACTAGACTTCAAGCAACGTGTGGCGACCACCGGACTACAAGAGGATCGTGCAGAGGTTATCTGGCGTGGAACTTTTGCGAAATTCTTCCCCTTGCACGGCCCCACCACCGAGCTCAAAGCCGCCATGCAAGGTCTTTCCACATTTGAAGCTTCGAACGCACTCTGGAAATCCTCCTTCATGCGGCAGTGTTCGTTCCCGGCCGACGCCGTGTACAGCGTGATGAGTATGTTCGGCGTGAACCTCGACCCGCTACAGTTCAAGGGGATGAAGCACGAACGTCTGGCTGCCACCGTCAGGATAATGCAGGCCATCACCGCTCGTGGAGATCGGGCGCAGTGGCTTACGCTGATCCGTCTGGCGCCGATGGGGATTCTGGATGAACGGATGTGCACCGTGCCGAAGATGGTGGAGCTTCATAACCTCCAGGAGCGATCCGAAGAGTGGGAGAAGGTCTCAAACTATGACGTGCTGCTGTCTGACGCACCTCGGGGCCGCGTCGACGACCAGGGCTATCTGAACATCTCCACGAAAGCACGACCCATCAGTCCCGGCGAAGTCCTGCACGGAGTTGGACCCGATCGGAATGGAACGTATGTCGAAGACCACCAGCCTGATGAGAATGAATTCGGTGGTCTGTGGGCCGCTTACATCGGCCAATTGAAACAGTATGGCTCTGGCGGTGTCCGTTGGCTCTACCGGAATCCCGTCGAGCTTCTCGTCCTGCAACAGCATGCACCGGGCAAGTGGCTCGTCAAGTACCCGATCGAGGGGCCTGATATGGCTATTGTCGATGGGTGGGAGACAAAGGAGTTTGCTATCGGAGGCCCGCGACCCGTCGAAGGCCTGTTTGAGGGCGCGGTGGTGAGCTGCTGAACGCCAGGCTTGCATGCCTTCTTTACAAAAAGTGAGACAGAAAGTCTCTGTGATGCTGAGTGCAAGACCAGAGTGGCAGATCTGCTCAGAGTGCTCAGAGTGACATTTCATGTATTTTACTTTATATACTAGATAATTTTTATTCAATATTGATTCTATATAATTATGACATACATATAAATAACTAGCTAGAAAGAACTTAATGTGACAATTAAAAAGAACTTCATGTGACAGCTAGTTAAACAGCTAGAAAGAACTTAATGTAACAGCTAGCTAAGAAGGAGAATAAGAGTTGAAAGGTGAGTCTGCAGTACTATCACTTCCAGTTACATCTTGTGAGTCAGCAGTTCTTTATCTTTCAACTCACAGCAGATCTTTGATTACTTTCTTGATGATGACAGCCGGGCTTTGTTTCAGCGGAACAGCATCATCAATCAGTCTTCTGTCTTTGATCACTCTCAAGAAAGTCTCCGTTCGGGTCTGGAGTAGTAGGAAAAATCGAAATCCTTGGAGTGCCTGGAAAGAAGCTGCCGCGGCAATGGAGGC
>JAABUP010003991.1_pt1 | contig 24939 bp, 25 predicted proteins | sample 5559201 | NCBI WGS metagenome assembly JAABUP01 (sample SAMN10711887, study PRJNA513373) | rock metagenome | isolation source: Antarctica rocks | place: Antarctica
ATCAGCATGCATTTGAGTACTTTGCAGATGTTCAGCACAGCAGCTTGATGTTATATAGGACAATGCAGCCTGAGTACAAATCTGCAGAGTATCTGTCTGTTGTCAAGTGTGCGTCAAATAGAAGGCTTATTAGTAGATTTAGGACTGGATGCCATGGTCTGCGAGTAGACACAGACCGCTGGGCAGACGGTGTTTACCTAGATAGCACAGACAGGCTGTGTCTAGTGTGCAAGTCATTGGATTATGTGGAGGATGAGCAGCACTTTGTTTTTGATTGCCTAGCGTACAGCCACATCAGGTCACAGCATTTGGACCTCCTGCAGCACTGTTGTATTATTGCAGACTTTATGATTTTGTGTGAACCAAATGCATGTGGTGGTTTCCTTAGGAATGCTTTGCATGTAGGAAGCAAATCTTGTCTGTATGAATTCACTGAACTGAACTTCTTATCTGTTGGGTTCCAGTTGCCCCCCAGGAGATTAAATATATTGATTGATTGATGGATTGATTGATTGATTGACTGATCTGCAGAGCCTGGATCATAGAGGTGTTGTGGTAAAAGATATGTATTTGCAATCATGCAAGGTGATGTTTTCAACAGGCTGCGCGATGCATTGAGTGATGCTGTCACTCAGCAGGCGGTGACACTTTGTGGAAGGCAACGTAAATGGCAGATTGACTGCATTGCCTCCTGACATTGCTAACATCAGGTATGCTCTGAATGCGTGCAGCGAATGCAGCAGGTGGAGCCCACATGAGGCACATGGGCAAAACAACTCGCCGGACAGTGACTCACTTCCTGCACCTGAGCAGGCACTTTTGTCAGTGCATTGGGCCAGTTTTGCGTGACTGCATCGAGCGTACGTCAAGACGTGTGCTGTTCATTGCTTCATTTACAGAGGCTCTTGTGTTTGTTGGCCCAATCGAATACGCTTGCCGCCCGGCAAACGACAAACCATTTCCTGTCCTGACTGTCAAAGTTTGCTTTTTCCAGCCTGTGCTGCCTTGGGCGCGAATGGGTGTGAATGCATACAGCGACGAGTACGGTGATGGCGAAGGGCCCTACAAGAGCGTAGCACAGATCTGGCAAGAAGCAACTCAACAGGGTGCAAGTTACCGTACCTTGTCTGCAAAGCATAGATATAACGTTGTCAAAAATTGCTCTGGCGAGGACTTCATACCAGAAAGCGAGTTGAAAAAAGTCAAAAGTGTCGGACAAGGCAGCTTTGCTTCAGGTACCCGACCGTACACCAGCCTCCGCGGGTTCCAACGGTGCAACTTACTGATGCCAACAGCTTTTGACCTATGTGGTGCCTGCAGTCGACATCTGTCAGTATAAAGGCGGCCTAGTGGCCGTGAAACACTTGACACCTACTGCCAACCCTGAGAGTCAGGAACAGCTAGAAAGCTTTGCAAGAGAAGCCAGCTTGCTCCGTGTTCTGCATCACAGGTACAAATGCACACGTCCGCCACACTGATGTACAGATGGCATCATCAGAAAAATCAAGGATGTACACATGTAATGTGACTCACTGTTTTGTGGTCGCAGGTTTATAGTCAACTACATTGGCTATGGCCATGACAAACCTGACAGTACAGATAGTGAGGTCACAGCAAAGCCAACATTGTCTGCATACATAGTGACAGAAAACTTGGAGTGCGGCACACTCAGAGACTGTGTCCTGAATCAGGTAATCTTGTTGATCCAGCCTCGTTTTGCAGCATCGAAGGCGTGTGCATACAATGTAGCCACATATTCTGCAAGGCTCCAACTTTGCTTCGATGGGTATTGCTCAGGGCATGTGCAATGTCTTAAAATTAAGGCTTTCACTTTGACTGACACTCAATAGTGCTTTCATGCTGCAGATGGTGAATCCAAGCAAGAGCTTGTATAGCACAGAGCAGGCTGTACAATGGCTTTCAGAAATAGCTGAGGCTCTGCAGTACATGCACAGCCTGACCCCAGCTGTAAGCCGCTCATTCCACACTCTAGCATTTGCAACATATGCTTGCACTGCCTCCTGTCACCTGCTGTGATGCCAATCAACAGTATTGCCGTATTTTCCAGGACCTGCATTCTCTTCTGAAGCATGTCAGGAGTGGTCAGTGTAGTGTCACTTTACATGATTGAATTGTGCCCAATTGCAGGTTGTTCATAGAGATCTCAAGCTAGAGAACATTCTACTACGTGAGTAAATGTCTACAATGTCAGCTGACACGTCTGATTTGCTGCAATAACAAGACATGCACAGAAGTGTTAGCAAGGCTGCATTGCTTCAGGAAATTCGAATGGCAAGGAAGAAGCTGTTCTCTCAGACTTTGGTTTGCACACACTCCTGAGCAAATCTGGTGCACACAGCCCCAGCCCAGACACCACCATGTAAGCTTCATTCCTCAGGCAGAAGCTGCAAGGTGTAGTTGTGCAACTGTCATCACATCTGATGTTGCAACTACATAGCTAGGTGTAGGCTCTGTAATGTTCTCATGTGTGTATGTGTGGTGTACAGACACACCTTTGCCACCAGTCAAGACTCCCAGATTGGGTTACAGCAAGGACGTAATCATCATCTGGAGGAGGCTCTCTCCAAGACCATGACAGCAAATGGCAGTCATCCTGAAGCTAGCAGGCGCGCCGGCACAGCGTACCTCAACATGCATAAGGCTCACACCTTTGATTTGACACATAAAACAGGTTCTTTCATGTACATGGCACCAGAGGTGTTCAAGGAGCGCAAGTACAATGAGAAGGTATGCATTGCATTTGCAGTTTGTAACAGCAAGATGGACACGGCCTGCTGCAGTCTTTGTTGGATTCATATGGATTGTGCATGTGGATGCACAGCATCACATTGCTGCATGCATGAACACAGACACAGAGACAGCAGCAACTCCAGCCCACCACAGGCTTGATAGAAATCTTGTAGCAGGTTTGTGCAATGGTATGTCTGAATGCAAGCATGTAGCAACAGCCTTTTGCGTACACTGCTGACCGACAGCTGGTGGCTCAGGTGGATGTCTTCTCGTTTGGATGTGTCATCTACGAGCTTCTGTCTCGCCAAGTCACGTCTGCAGTCGTGTCCCAGTCAGGAGACGCCAATATGGCTGAGATGTATGCTAACAAGGTAAGCCTGCATAGCATGGCAAGGCTGTTTGCTGCACAGACAGCTGCCTGTTTCATGGTCTCGGAAGCAAGTGCACGCTGAAAAACTGTATTGGTAAGTGACATCAGTCTGTCGCATGTGCACATGCAATTTGGCAAGTCTGTTTGCGCTAGTAACAATGTGGATACGTTGAAATGCACAGGTAGCAAATGGGTACAGGCGGCCCATACCCTCTATGTGGCCCTCTGCACTCAGAACTCTCATTGAGACCTGCTGGGCAGCGCAGCCAGAGAAGAGGCCGGGCATGAAGCTTGTAGTCAGGACTCTTACAGATCTGTCAAAGCGACCAGATGACCTGCAAAAGCTTTCTCCACGAGGCTCTTCTGGCATGAGCAGAATGGGGTCAGGACTGTCTGGTTCGAAGAAGGGCTGCTGTGTGGTCATGTAGACCTGGCTGTGGCCAAACAAGTCACCTGTTCTGACAGACTGCATAGATGACTGGGCTTTTCACACTCTGAGCAAGTGTGCACTGAAAGGGGTGTCAAGATGATGATGCTATCAGTCAATTGTCGTCACCAGTTCATCTTGACCTACCTGGGGCTTGCAAATGCGCCTGCAAAGACCCTGACTGTTCTGATACCCTCCCAAGTTTCATTCCCTGCTTAATGTGATGTGGGAACCTGCCTGTAAGGTCTGCCTGACGAAACATATGGAGGCATTTCCCCCTGGAAATATTGTCATGACTAGGTCAATCAGATAATGACTGGAAGTACAGGTTTTGACATGTCATGTTTTACTACGTCTTGTGTTGCTGTGTCTATGTATGTGTCACACGGCCCTTTTTTGGTGTGCTGGAGTACAAGAATTGGACATCTTTGATTTTGGTATGTTGTGTTTGAAACTGGGCAGTCCAATGCACAGTTGTCATCTTTTCCTCACAGATGAAGCTTTTTAGGCCAAAGAGACACACTTGCTGTGATAGGTTGCTATTTGCACTGTGCAATATAACTTGCAACATAAGTCAGGTAGTATGGCATACGAAGCAGCTGAGGCCTAGTAAATATCCTGGATACTACTCTTTATATAAAGCAGCACAGTGTGTGGCTGCACAGATGTCTAGTGGTCTGCTGGTTGCATATACACATACAGCAAGTGTCTGAACACTGCTTTGTCAGACAGACAATCTATGGGTCAGCAGCCTGTTCGTCTGTTGCAGCTGCCTCTTCATTTGCAGCAGCAGCTGCAGCTTCTTCAGCCTGTTGTGCTGCAGCAGCTGCCTTGGCCTCTTCCTCTGCTCTGGCAGCTTCAGCAGCAGCTGCTGCTGCAGCAGCGTCAGCATCATCCACAGCCTTCTTGGCCTTTGTTGCTTCTGCTGCAGCCTTGTCTGTCCGTCGCATCTGTACACCATCAATGCGTCTGCTCAGACAAGGCTGAACCAATGTGTGTGGGCAAGGCTGTGTGTGATGCCAAAAGTTGTGAGCAACAATACAATGTACACTCACACAACAGAAGCAGGTCATGCAATGCCTGCATGCACTTCTGCAAAAGCTGCGTCAGGAGGAAGAGCTTGCTGGTATTGGGCTACACTCCTGAGTAACATTATGCATCCCAGCTCAACTTAACATGGCAGTGACATGCTAAGATGATTAGCTTGGGCACCCTTGTCTTTACAGTATACAGATGTGCACTGAGCAACTAGCCCAATAGAACCATGCTGTCTGTGGGCAGAAGCTGACAGTATGGGCAGACTTCATATTCACAGACAGGTTGCCAGATGCAAGGACAGTTGGAGCGGACCTGCTGCAGCAGCATGGCCAGAAGGGCACCGATGCAGGAAGCAGGGCACTCATCAGCCAGGGCCTTCCTGCCTCCTGCAGCAGCTGCCATGCGACCCCTTACCTCCTTCCAAACAGGCTGCCCTGTTGGTAATGGCCCTTGCTGGCTGGATGCCTCCTCAAACAAGGCCAGGGTGATGACAGCCCTGCATTCAGGCAACTTTACCACTGAAACAAGCGGTGCACAGGTATGGCCAGACAGTCTGTGACACCATCTTGACAAAGCAGTGTTACTGCACACAATGAGCTGAGCTGTGAAGGTGCATCAAGGGAAGCATTTCACGGATTGCTCCGCTGACTTGACAGATTGCCTGCTGGCAAACAGCGATCTGCAGCTCACCCAATACAAGTACATGCCGGTTTTGACCAGCTTATGCATGTCATGAGTGCAGCTGACTGCGCAGTCAAAACACCGCAAATGCATGAGAGACACTTGACCAAGCACCAGCAGATGCTGCTTGCAGCCTGCATGCATGTGTCATGATTTGAAAGCAGAAAGTGCTGCTCAAAGGGTAGGTGCTTGTCTCCACTGGCTGACCTGCACTTGAGCCAGGTGTCTATGTCGTGGGGGGGCTTGCCCATGACCAGCAGCATGGCCTTCAACACATTCCAGGTCAAGGGAGGAGCGCAGGGCAGAGCCAGCAGCTCGCTCACGCCACTTCCTGCCGCAGACTTGACCACCTCTTGTATGGCTGCCAGCTTGCTGTTGGCCTTGCTCAATGCGGCCTGTGGTGACATGTGAGTGCGGACAATCTACAGCATCAAGAGCTCATGATGCATACTACAGGCCATGCGACTGAACGTGGTGACTGATGAGAATGAGGCGTGATTGTTTATGTTGAAATCTGGCATCTGACCATGCAGCATGGAGGAGAAGCACCATGGTCAGGGCAAGTGTTGTGCATGACATTTTGCAATGCTGCTTGCAGAAAGCGAAGTACGAGGTTGTTGAGGGCGCACAAGCCTGTTGAGGGCGCAACAAACTTGTTGAGGACACAAGGTATGGTGACAAGTAACAATAAAGGCCAATGACAGAATATGATGCATACCTCTGAAGCTTTGAGGCTTTCCTTGAGATCTTCCCCAGTGTAGGGCTCCAGTACAGTGCCAGCCTCCAGCTCAGCCAGCTTCTTCTCCAGGTCATACACAGCTGCCTTGCCACTGCCAGCTGCTGCAGAAGCTGCCCGCTGCCTGCCTAGCTTTGCCATGTTGGCTCCCACTATTACTGCCAGCTTCTCCACAAACTCCCTGCATGCATCATTGATGCACGGTAGATAAGATGCGGCAGCACTTCTCTCAAAGATGCTGGTAAACATGTATCCTGTCTAACTCATCAGCGTTTTGACATCTTTCTGTCTGCTTTCTTTGATGCTTATCATCCTAAGGGGAACTCTGACATTTGTGTCAGGTTACAACTATGTGCTCTGTGCTTGCACACTAGTCAATGATGCTGCACACAGACTTGCTGGCCTTGTGGTGACAGGTGCAGTGGGTGACCTGTCCTGGTGAGACAAGGGGCGTCCATTGCCAGGAGGCATGAGGGAATCGGCTGCCAGGATGGCCTCCACACGCTCCCCACTGCCCTTCAGGCCACAAGCCCAGTAGGCACCCACCCTGGGGAACTGCCTGTACACCAGTCACATATGAGTGTTGCGCAGTGTAACATACACTGACATGCACACAAACAATGTGTAGCATGTGCTGAGCCGCTGTTAAGGATTGCTGCAAGTTGCCAAGTCAAGTGCACATGGCATGCTAATAGCATACTCAATGGTTGCATGTGTATCAGTGATTGACGTGCACAGCACACATGGCACATTTGAAATCTCCTGCACACAAATGAGGCTGGCAAGGCATGCAACATCAGCAAGACAAGGGCATAGGTCAAGTGCTGAAACAGCAGCTTTTGTGAGCAATAACATCATCGCTGTTTCACATGAACATCACCATCTAAGAATGTCCTCACACTCGTACTGCTGAGAATCTGATGACATGCTGCTTGCCAAGCTTGCAAGTTGCCTATGTATGCCTGTGTCAGACCTCACACATATAGCTACATATGGTGGGCACCATATCATCCTGCACATATGGTCACGCACTACCAAATGTGTAGCCACATACTTACATGAAGAAGACCATGGTGCGAGTGTAGGCCACATTGGGCAGGTACATGTTTGGCAGGGCTTCATCCAGCAGGCGGAAGGTTGGAGCAGCAGGAGGGACAGGAGCGTCCTCGCCAGCATCCTCACCAGGAGGAGGCGGCCTTGTCAGGGCTGCACTCCTTTCTAGCAGCCATTCCTGTCATGGGTGTGAACATCATCATGTGAACCATTGTGGATTGTGGTGAGTATGCCACACTGGGAGCTGTGGCAGTAGACATGCCAGGCTGAAGGCCAGCAGTGAAGGTCACCAATGCTATGGGCATTTTGTGGTCACAAAGCCACAAGTAGGAAGAGATGGTCTTCCTCAAAAAGAATTCCAATAAATGTAGCTGAGATGTGCAGAGGAGCTATGCTGCGGCAAGGTCTATACCTGTCCTGAGCTAGTGACGACATATTCCAGGGAGTTCTTGGAATAGTCAGGTTTGGGAGGGCCTTCCTCTCCTTCACCCTCCTCACCTTCCTCTGCTACAGGGCTAGCCTCAGGCGCTGCCTCACCTTCTGCTGCACCTTCGTCGCCTGCCTCCCCACTCGCCACAGCCTCTGCACCGCCATGGCAAAAGTCAACAAGAAGACAATGGGTCGACGTGTGACTCATTGCAGCTGCATGTGGGTGTGTCTGAAGAGTACGCTGGCTGGACTGTTGTATATAACAGGGGAGCCAATGCAATGCCGTTTTATTTTTGCCTTTGCCACAGCATGCAAGCTGGGTGTGCATCATATGATGATGACATGATTGCCCAATGGCTGTTACAGTGGATGTGATGTACATGCTGGGAGTGGTCCCAAGTAGTCTTACGCCGGGGGGTTTTGTGCAAGTGTTGCAGCTATTTACAAGCAGCTTGCTTGGAACGCCCATCCAGATGAGTGCAGCTGCTTGGATCCGAAGGTGCCCTGTGACGCAGCAACTGACCTGGTGGGGCAATGGGAGCTTCATCAGCAAGCTCTGTCTCCTCCTCGACCTCAGCAACTTCAGGCAGAGGTGCTGCTGGCTCTGTCACCACAGCTATATATGCACCTCCTACTTTAGCCTCGGCGGCGCACACAGCAACTGCCTGCACAGCAACACGTGCAGGGTCAGGACATCATTGCTTTGCGTATCTGATGCAAGGGATGTCATCCAGACCTGCACTGCCCACATACAGCAGACCATCGCTATCAGGTACAGCTCTGTCCTTCAAGGACAAAGCTGCCAGTGAAGGAGTTCAAGACACTGTGGAAGCAGACAAGGGCGCAGTGCAACAAGCTGTCTGAGTCTCTTGCAGCTGAGATATTCTATAACACAAAGCTTGCGTGGCAGCCTGTTGCTGGCAGTAGGCTCAATCTGACATGTGTTACGCACAGCAAGACTTGTTGAGTCGCAGCAGAACCCAGCTGACCTTTTGCCAAAGCTCCCACAAATCTGATGTAAAAGACGAGACGTTGATCAAAGCTTCTTGCTGCTTGGACTGCTGCAGCTGTAGCGTCTCCAGAGCAGCTGCTGCTGAAGCCTGCAGTGCATACGCTGCCTCAGTCTGACAAACAGCTTGACTGCACAACAAGTTTTGAGGTCCGAGGCTGTGTGATAAGCGACAGCAACATGCCAGTGAGCAGAGCCTTACGGACCTGCTCGGCCTCCTCAGCCTGTGAAGCAAATTCTTGCTGCTGCTGTATCTGGTCTTGTATATCTTTGACCTTGGCCTGCCTGCATGTGAAAAGCAGTCAAACCACACGCAAAGCCAAGCGCCGGCTACAACAACTAATGGGAGAGTACATACTGCAGCAACCACTGCCCCAGGTATTCCACGGGGTCAGTAGGGTTTGCTGCAACTGTTGCCGCACAGCCTTTAGCAAGGGTGTCCCCCACCATGCGTTTGATGTAATCTGTATCGGCCATCGGAACGCCCATCGCCATGAAGCCGCTGGTTGCAGGTTTGAGGCAGCGCACCACTGTTGATTGTGACCAGGCCTCTGACTACAATGTACGCAATCGTGAAATCGGTATTAGGGTACTCAAAACCCTTGCAGGCAGATAGGGCAGTCTCTGAGGCACATTACTTGGTACCCGCTCCAGCGTTGCATGCTGGCCGTAAGAGCGTGATCGCCTGCTTCAAAGGCAATGACGCACATGCATTGCATACACAGCAGTTTCAATGGGCGAGTCGGAGCGTTCAGACAGCAGCAACCCCGACCGCAAAACTTACGATCAGTAACGCCAGTCACAGAGTGCAAAGAGTCCCGTATCGGAAAGGCCCCAGTACCCATACCAGCAGGTGTCACTGTGACAATAAAAGGGTCCCATCTAACAGTCAAGGTAGACACAGTTGCCACTGACCTTTCACACAGCTGACACTGTGCAGTGAAGTGTGTGCAGCACAGTGTCCACAGTTGCAAGTGCTGCTATGTCGAAACAAACCTGTCTGCCTCACTTCAATCACCCCTTGCCAGGTGTCAGCAACCCCACAATTTGCATGTGTAGGGCCCAAAGGGACAGCTTGAGAGGACATTTCCAGACTTGTGCGACATAGTTCAGGTTAGTCTATTGTAACGAGCAAGCTTGGGTAGCAGGCAGCCTAGTTGTGTGTAATCACTGCACAGCGCCTCGGCTCTGCAGGAGGACAACTCATTGAAGGTTGTCAAGCGTGCTTTTAGCGATCCATCCAAGAACCGGAAAGCATATGCGCAGCATGGACTTATAAGGTAGGATTTGTCGGTTGTGACTTGCACGCCCACTTCTTGAATGCGCTGCTGTTACTACGTCTAGACCTGACACACACAACCATTCATCTGCCTACTCACAGCGGATTTATCAAATCACTCATATCAGCGTAGAGCAAATTGTTTGCATACCATGCCAGTGCATCATGCATCATTGTGTCCTGCAGTTGTGCTATGTCAGCGCTTGCATTGCATCATATGGCGCTGCACTGGCGTGAATCCAGAGATGCACTAGTGCAAAGCAGTAGAGCAAACATAATCCCTCAACAGGTTTTTTGAACTTGCATGTAACATGCAGGAGTCTAGCAAATGGTATGGTTGTGGGTGCCAGCGAAGGGTTTGCCAAGGACCTGCAGCTGATTGGAGTGGGGTACAGAGGGGCTGTGGCGGGCAACAAGCTCACCATGAACCTGGGGTTTAGTCACCCTGTGGAAATGGAGATTCCTCAAGATGTTGAGGTCAAGGTGTGCCCACATATGCCACATTCATACTTGGCAAGGCTGTACTCAGTGCTGCAAGGTGCATGCCTGGTGTTCAACACACGCATTTGCTTAGTTTAACAAACCTGCAATTTGGGCAGAGCAGATGTCACCTTACTGTGGAGATTAGTGTCCTTCAATAGAGCATGTGCCTTGTGGCAGGCCCATGTTGTTTAGCACAGATGCATGCGTAATTATGGTTTTGCAATGCTGGTTGGCTTCGGTCATCAGGCATGGTGTCTGCTCTGTCTTAGTAAGTGCTTGTTTGTGCTGTGCAGGTCACCAGGAACACTTTCTTGAACATCTCCAGCTACAACAAGGAGTCTCTTGGTGACTTTGCAGCTGCGGTCAGGGCGTGGCGACCGCCTGAGCCTTACAAGGGCAAAGGCATCCGATACACAGATGAGGTTGTACGCAGAAAGGAGGGCAAGCGTGGCAAATAGAGCATGCGATGGAACAGCAGCTCTACCAGAGCTTTACAAGCCACACCACAAGTCTTCTTCACAATTCTCAAGTTGCAGGCCTCAACTTTTGTTTCATGGCAGATGATTGGAGCACAAGCATATGTGTCATTGCATTTCATTGGCCGACGCGGGTTTGCAATGTTTGCTTTAAGTCATCCTGCAAAGTTTGTTGTGTTTTGACTGACGTCTGCAATTCAACACTGTGCAGAGCGCTAGGACTCTACAAAACCGTGATGGAAGGATTTGAATTTGCTTTTCGTGTTACTCTTTGAGCAAAGCAGTCCGGCTGGTCCTCAGCCCTGTGTTCACGTAATATTGGATATCAGCTGCAGCAGCACACGGGAACGGTTTGGGCACCAGACAATGCATGTCAGGACAAAAGTCGACCATGATTCAGCACTGCTAGAAAATCATCACTCTAGATCACCACTGTACTTTGGAGCGTACGCAACTCCAGGCTCTGCAACGGTAGCTGCAAGACCGGCGAAGCAATCTCGCCAAATTAAACAAAGCATCAATTGTAGCTTTCAGCAGTCTCTATGAATCGAGAGGCAGGAGCCTCACCAGGCGTTGAGAACACTACCTACTAAAGTGGTCGAGAATAATGCTGATAACAGCATGGCATTGTTTTGTATGCGATTCAGGGAATCGCATAGACATTCACAGTGTCGGGCCAGTGCCATTAGGCTGCCAAACAGTTGTGCAAGCAGGTACATTCAGTAAACTCACAGATGTTTTGAGGAGAGCATGCTAGCAGCAAAAGGTAGCAACCGAATCCAGTTTAGCTATGACAGTAAAAGATTCAACAGTGTAGACGCCCTTTGTAGTGCTAAGAACTGGCACTCTTGCGTCTTGTGTTGGCCTGTAGACAAAAAGAGATTTGTGAAGGAGGCTACAGCTACTATTGAAACTGTAAGACATTTGTCTGACAGGAGCACATGTGCAACATAGATGACCAAACAGGCGATCGCAAATGAACAAGAAGGCAACAACACGGGCAATACATGCTGGCACACATAAGCCACCACAAACCAAAGCTCTCTCCACTGTGCAGCTGCTCACCATGGCTTCAAGGTGAGCATTACAATGCTCCTGTGCATCCTTAGTCCTTTTGGCAATGGCCACAACATCCACATACATCTGTGTTGCATGCTTGCGATCTTCCTGTGAGTTGTTATCCGAGCGCAGCTCCTGGGTGAAGTTTGCAGTTAGCTCCAGTATCTCCAGGCAGACTTGCTGCAGCAGTGCACCGGATATTGACAAATCTCTTGGAAGAAATACATGAGAAAATTTACTATGACAACAGGCATGCATTCACCGCAAGCATTGCATTGAGCTAGTCAGCTCGCTTTATAAGACACTTGATGATTCACACGCTGTGAAGCAAGTCACCCCAGGCCTGTTGCAATGGAAAAAGTGGTTTTGCAGAATATGCATGTCACACCTGGAAGCGCCTAGTGGTCTTGACTTCTGGTCCAAGCAGCTGCTGTTGACTCAGCTCCACATGCTCTTTGATGCAAACGGTATCTTCAGCCAAGCATACATCGTCTGCACATTGAACAAGCACAAGCAATTATGTTACAGCTGCAACTGAGGGTACCTGCTGTCTGCCACAGCAACTAATGTTTGCAGAGAGGGCTGTACCCAGTGTGCTTGGAGAAATGATCAAAGAAAACAATCTATGGGTGCAGAACATAGAGGCAGTTGCCAGCAGCAACGCATACCACTGGTGAGCCACGTTTTGTCTGCAACCTCTGATGGGTGTTGGGGATTGAGCTGCTCTGTTGAAACGGTGGTGCTGTTGCCTTGACTCGGCTGTTGCTTGGGTTCTGAAGATCCTATCACGCATGGACGGTCAGGGCCGTCCTTACTCTTTGGTGCTGTAGCAGATGAAGCCTTGAGTGCTGACATGTCTGGCGCTTTGAAGGTGGTCAGCGCCTGACTGCTACTGATCACCCTTGGGGAAGCCTGTTCAGTGCCCAGGGATAAGTTAAAGGAGACTTTCCTGGGCTGGCCTGGCTCAAATGCAGCTGCATTGGGGTTCAAGCTGTTCTGCGCATTTTGTGCTGGAATATGTGATAGTGTCTTCTGCAGCAATGTCAGCTGCTTTAGTGCCTTTGGGTGTGGCAGCTGCTTTGATGGCTGATGAAAGGCTTGTTCTTGCACAAGCAGCTGTGCATACTGCACAGGCTCTGATTGTACTGGAGGCAACAGCTGCTTCAGGTTCTGCTGTGATAATGCTCCAGCTGAAGGTAGCTGCAGAGATGGCTGTTGCAGCAGATCCTCCCATGGTGGCTGCTGCTGTTGCAGAGATGCATAGTGTGACAGCATTTGCAGTTGTGACTGGCGCTCAAACTGCTGATTGACTGTATAAGCCTTGGTCAAGCCTGCAGAAAACTAACAAACAATGGATTGGTCTTTCACAACCTAGGCTGCAGCCTGATCATGTATATTTGTCATGTAACAGGCAATCACAGATGAACGGCACTGTTGAATGTTGTACATTACAGTGAACATGGAAGGAGCCAAGGGTGTATTGTTCACATTCACACCTGGTGGTTGCCTATTTGGACTCGAATTCTGGTGCATGGCATCAGCTTGCAGATGAATACGTTGCTGTTTCCTGATGGCACTGGTCATTCTGTCAACAGGCTGTTGTAGGTAAGTTCCCGAGTAGGGAATCTGCTGCCATGGCAGACATGTCCTTGGCAAACTTACTGATGCTGGTCTACGTTGGTGAATCTCAAGTTGCTGCTGCAGTGTCTCTGCCTTGGACTGAGAGGCTGACATCCTAGGGTGTATGCCAGCAGACACAAGTCCGCTGCTTCCGAACAAGATGCTCTGATGATGGTGAAGCAGGGGTATTACAGCCTCAATCTGTAGTGTACAGCTGAAATGCGACTGACTCAGGCATGTAAGCTCGAAGCCAAACGTGCATGCAGCAGAGGTGAGGAGTGTATGCCACCTGACAGGGCGGAGTGTATGCCACCTGACAGGGCGGTACGGTCCGTCTGATCTGTGATAACTATCGCTGACATAAACGCAGCACTTCGGACAATTACTGCCGAGGTACTCTGTGCGGCTTGGCGATGTTGAATAGCTACCAGAGACTGATCAGCTTCGCTCTACACCATGCTCGAATATTTTTGCATAGCGAACTCCCAAACTGCCGTGTAGATATGGCAATACAACTGCGGCTTGTCTCGTCCGCAAAACCGCGTTTTAACTATTCAGATCAGTTCTAGGTGTACGCAAACAAGGGTTGGGGACCTTGCATCACCTACATAGGCCCTCATGCAGCACGACTGGCGTTGAACGGAATATGTTAGCCATTATGTTCATCTGCGGATGCGTAGTTGGTTACAGCAAGCTGAGAGAAGAAGACCAGCTGGTTTCGCATTGCTGGCGTGAGAATATACTGCGAGGGAAAACCTTGCAACTGAGCTTGCTTCCGGTGCCGGACCCCAACATTTCAATTTGTGGCGGCCCCGATTGGAGTCATCATGAGCAACACGCAAACAACAGCAGGAGGTGTGGTAGGGACGTTCGCCACACTGACAAGTGTCACTTCGTCAAAGTATTAACTACCCTATAAGATAGGTATGCACCCCCGGGACGGACTTGCGGCATTGATGACAACCGAGTGTCGGCAGTCCTCCACATGTTGACATTGGGTTGTTGAGCTGCTTGTGCCACGAGGGGTGTGGACTGCGAGTAGCACCTAGTTGATCAGCATCAGTCCAGATCGGGCTTTGCGTCCTGCAGCCTTAAGCCTCGTTTCCTCAAATGCCACAACATTGTGCATGTTGCAGGAGCAAACAACTTCAACCACTGATGTCACAGGCAATGATGCCTCTTTGCTCAATTCAGCCACCTGCTGAGTCATCCCCACACATGAGTCAGCACGCCATGGTTTGGACACTTCCTGCTTTGGACACAGGACAGGCTGTTCTACCCATGGTCTCTGGCAGTCACCTAAGCCCAGCTCACAGGCCCTTTGGCAACAACCATACAATGACACAGCCTCAGACAGCTCCAGGTCCAAGGCAGCCAGCCATACAGATACACCTCAAAACCCAGCCACCTTTAGCGCATGCACTATATGTCACTAGTGAGCAGGGCACCTTTTGGATGTTGCATGGCTCAACAATGCCCATTTGGCATGCAGATCCCAGTCGCAAGTCAGCCTCAGATCACGCGCCATACAGTATCTGTGAGCCTGGTACCAGGCATGCAAACGCCCACTCACAAATACCTGCCCTCAGCCTACGTGCCATGTGGCAGTCAGCACAGACCATCAGTTGATGTAGGCATGGGGCAGCCTATGCCATCTGTAACCCATGCTGAGCAATGGTCCCCGGGTCTCATGTCATATCTTCAGCGACCAATGACACCGCCTACAGGTGCTGGGGTCAACACATGGTCTGGTCTGCCTATGTCATACATGCCATGTATCAGTCAGCACAGCGGATCAAGGCCATCCCTTGTTCCGGCCAACATGCAGGCTTCTCCTTTGAGCACCAACCAGCCACCTGCAACCAAACACTCACAAAATTGGCAAGAAGCAACACAAGCACCACTTTCTTCGCCCAAGGAGCCTTATAACACCGAGAGGTTGAAACGACAGCCATGTTCCCAAATGGGTTTGGGCTTTCCTGGCAGCATCATCCCAAGGCCCTCTATGTCGCACCTACTTTCCTACGGCAATCAAAGTGATCCTAAGGCTCAGGCTTTAGCACCACCTATCCACCAGCAGCTGTATCGTCACATGACAAGCCTCAGCAGCGACCATCAGCACCATCCTGCCAATTGCAGTGAGATGCTCACACATGAGCTTTCAGAACTTTAACAGCCAAACCTCTCTTTGGAAGACGCCTGCTCCCAAGACCTGCCAGGTGATAAAGTCTTGCCATACCCACTCAGATCCTGCTTGACCGTTGCTGCTGCAACAAAGCCAATCATTCCCTTGAGCAATGTTTGCTGTCAAAGTTGATGCTAAGTCATGTTGACTGTTGGGTCTGCAGGTACATCTGGCATACCTGAGCCGCTTGCAATGCATGCCAGGGCTCCAATCCAGCACTGTGACTTCAATGCCAATGCTATACCTTTTGAGCCCCTCTCGCTGAACAGAGGAGCAGCAACTCTCAATGCTCAGTACACCTTCCAGCACACGTCAGGTGCACCGCTTTGCAGAAAGGAGCAGGCAACAAAGAGCCAGGCAGGCAACAAGACCTCATCTGCCAGACGCCAAGCCAATCAGAAGCCTGGGACCAAGGTCCCAGAATGGAGAAAGGCTTCAAATTCTTCAGGTGCTGTCCACCTCTGCAACTTGCTGCCTGCATGAGATTGTGGCGCACCTACATGCATGTTCTTGTGTCTGCATGCCACCTTGCAGACATGAGTGTGACTGTTCATTGCCTGCAGTCCCAAGCAGTTGTATCTTTTCTGAGCCTAAAGAGACCTGGTCCTGATGATGCCATGAGTTACTTCATACTCAGGAATACAAAATGGGTCACAATTCAATTCTAGCTTGCACGACGATGATGCGTTTCCATTTTGTGACTGCTTCTGGTTGGTTGCACCTGGGCTCATTGTGTCCCTATGTTCTCTACAAGCAGTTCTCGATGCTTGCTTTGCCGGGGCTATAAGAGTTCAGCATCTATGCAGGTGACACTCACAGCTTCTTTACAGGTCGTGTCAATGCCTTTGCCAGCAACAATTCACGAGAGCAGACGCTCCTACAACATGCTTGACAGCACAGGATGCCTTTGCAGGTGGGCAATTTATCTTTTGCCTTATGCCTGCATTGCAATTCTTCTGCTGTATGAGTGCTGCGCATTTGAGCTTGTGCTGCTTCGTGCATGTAGCGTTGGCATTTACTGTCATGCAATTCTTACACTATGCAATCTTCTGTTGAAATCCAGTGCAATCTTCTGTTGAAATCCAGACAAATCCTGAACGGTTTCAGGCAAGTCACAGCCTGGCGGGTTTTTATTGTCAGTTTGCACAACTGTAGCCTGCTTGGTTGGTTCCAGAACAGATCATAAGACTCCCAAAGCCTCTCCAAACATCTGCGTTTACCATTGCCCATATGTGATGTTCACATGCTGTTTGCACTGCGGCTGTTAGGCAACTTGTCATCAGCAGCAGCTGCTGTCAACTGAGCTGCCATGAGCACTAACAGGCATGACAGTGTGATTGCTGCATCAATTTATTCTGTGCCAAAGCAACAGTGACCCACATGAAGCCCTGTGTTCGTTTCTGCAGGTCAGTGTTGATTGGCTTTGAGACAGGCTGCAGATGCTGGCACATCTGGTGTCTGTCACACGGACCTCCAAGTTGGCAGCCAATGGTCGCTTTGTTACTGTCTTGTCTAGTCCTTAGCGGTGTTGGGGAATCGAGCATGAAAATTGGGTTGCTGCAAATGTTGAAATGTTATGGAGTCAGACAGCAAATCACTGACTGACTGATGTAGACCTCTCACAGCGCTGATTTGTTTGAGCTCGAAGGTTTGCAAAGAGCACGAAGTTTCATTCCGCAGTACTGCCCAGCCAGTGTCTGGGAGACACTGTCTGCGGGACACAGCACAATCTGGGCTATAGACTCGGCTGCTCTGCTAGGTCAACCGGATTGCTTGAAAGTGCATCATACCTCAGCAGTCAGTGGTAATGTTCTACTGTACACCTTGTAGACCAGCCTACATGGCTAGTAAATACTGTAACAAACCTGGCTAGAACCCCATTCTGTTCCTTGCATGCTCATCATTACTACATCCACAGCATGCAGGTATTGACCCACGGTCATGGTATCATGTAGACTGCAAAGACTACTGCCAAATGGTACTGCAGCAGGGTGCTGCAGCGAGCAACAGACCAACCTGACCAATGTTGACCAGATTTCCAGCAGGTGAAAAGAGCTGGTGAGTTTATACAGGGTATCTGCACACAGTGAGGATGGTATAGCAACAAGCACTGTAGGCTGCTATGGTGGAGAGGTGTTCCAGCAATAAGGCATGGAACGAAGACAGACAAGAGCTTTGTTACACAGAAGAGCATTCTGTCCATCAGCATGTTGCTTCATCACTTTGTCTAGTCAAAGAGGGAGAAACCCATGTCCTGCAAACAACGAAAAGAGCAAATCATTACAAGGTTGCAGCACAGCCAATGATATGCTCAGATGCCAGCCAAAATCTGGTGTCACACTGAAACCAAGCATGTTTGCTGCATGCAACTATATACATGTCACATAGAAGACAGCTTTGTCTTGAGTCCCAAACGCAGTCTGTGTGCAACGTCATTGTTGTGAATGCTTGATATGATGGAAGAAAGGAAGGGGAGTTGGTATTGTACCTCATCAGACTCCTCCTCGGGCTCATCCTTCTTCTCCTCAGCCTTCTCCTCAGCAGCGCCGCCTGCCGCACAGACAGCAGCACATCACACAACACCGCCATTTGATGGCCCTGTCCTCTGATTGGCAAAATAGTGGCATTTGCAATGACAACAGGCTGATGTCAGGGTTTCCCTTTGGTGTCCCCGCATGTACTAGGGTGCATATGACCTTTCAAGGAAACCTACATAAGCGTGTGCCACCGGCAGACATGAGCAAAAGCAGTACGCAGTACACACCTGCAGCAGCGGCGCCACCGCCTCCACCAGCAGCAGCTCCTCCACCTCCTCCTCCACCAGAGGGAACGCTGGCAAGCTTGCTCACACCGGAGGCAATCACCTCCTCAATGCTCTTGCCCTCAAGCTCGCTCAAGAGCTGGTCTACCCTCTCGGAATCGGCCTCGATTGAGACTGCAAGAGACAAAGGAACCCAGTGATATGTCGTACTTGCATAACAGGGTGGCAACAGTGTTGTGTAATTGCGGTATGCACCTGAGTCCAGAATGGTCTTGATATCATCAGCGTTTGGGGATTCGTTACCACCCAACACAGCCTGCAACAGCAGAGGATGTCACAAACTATTGCACATGCTGCAACGTTGCTGACCCAAGCTGTGAGAAATGTGCAAACTGGTCTCACCAACAGGTAAGCGGAGATCACACGCATCTTGAGATCGTGTGGTCAATTTAACCGCAAGTTTGCTGACTCTCTTTGTCTTGAGAGAAAGGTACATGCACTACGCAGGCGGCTTCTGTCTCAAAACCCTCGTTGGTGACAAAGGGTTTTCGCTAATTTCTGAAACGCTCAGCGAAGTACAATCGTCTTCTTCTTTGTGTTCTTCACAATCGAGACCGACCACTTTACACAGCGCCTGGCATCAACTGGACTTGGTTGACAACTCAAGTGTTGCTTGCAGTGACGTCTGCATGGCGCTTGTGACGAGTATTGTGAGCCAGCCGGTGATGTGCAGGACACAACTTGTTTCAGCATAGCTTTGACTCTCGTATGCCCTCGATAGGCAAGTCTTCCCCGCGACATACCGACTATGAAGCTATAAGGCACAATATGCACGCAGACCAACCAAACTCGCCGCACTCCTCAACCCCTCAGTTTGGTTCACCAACCTTCGCACGTCAGCCTTCACCAGCCAGCTCGAGCAATCGTCACAGTGAGTCCAAATACAAGCACACGCTGCACAAAGACAGCTAGAGCAGTTTGCAGCTTGCAAACACCTGATATGCTGGGGTCCTGCAGGTCCTAGAAAAGGAACCACTTCAAATAACGCCAGCCCTTGCTCAAAGCTGTCATACACTGGTGAGCCCTTGCATACGTGTGTTGCATCCTGCATGCCCTCACACTCAGGCTGACACTGCCCAGAGCCGTGCTCACATGTTTGCACGGAAATTTAGACGCTGCAGGTTTCTGTTGCTTTTTTTCAGATCAAGCAGCGCACTCTCAAGACACGACAAAAACACACGAGAGCTTTGCAGCTCAGAGCTCATGGCCACACCCTTTTGGCAGCTTCGAGGAGCAGGACATACAGAGGCAAACATCAGGCAGCAACAGACAGGCTTTGACAGATGCCACAAATGGTTCTGCTCTTGGGGATGTTAGGGACTGGCAACCTCCACGGCAGGAGCTTGGGCGCTTTGTACCTCCTGGAATGGTGAGCTACCAAACATGCTCCAATTGCATGCTCCAGTCTGACACAGTGATCTACATGTCGCAGACAGCATGCTTGCAGCAGGTGATCAGCCATGCATGTACCAAATGACCACATGCATCGCTCTGTGTTGCTTGGTCAGTATCAGCACGCTTGCGACAAGCGCACCTGAGGCAATGCTGGTCTGACTTTGCATGCCTTTATAGTGAAACGCTCTGCTGCGTTTGCACAATACAGCATAGATCTGGTCAATGAGTGTGAATGCTGTCAGCCTGCCAGGCCTCATTCACAGACAACCAACAGTTAAGAGTCAAGGCATCCAACGTACACCGGGTGCACTGCCGATTCTAGGCAAGAGCAACAGGTGTACCGATAATGGTTCATCTGTGTTTTCAGGATGAGGCATCTTACATTGCTGGGGAGCGGGCAGCCCTCCTGAGAGCCTTCAGGGAGACCCTGCCCAGTCAGCAGGCCCTGGGGTCCCTGTTCCACGCTGTGCAGCACCTCACCAAACGAATGGATCAGGACGGCCATGATGTTCATCAGGTTTACCTGTCACTTTTGCCCATGCATAAGTGGGCACAGAATTGTGGCTTCTTGGGGTTGTCCATGCGCAGGTCATTGTGTATGTTGTGTGGTGCAATTGCCATTCTGAGCATCTGAAATTTACATGAGATCCTTCATGTTAGCTTGAGCTCTGGCACAACAGGCCGAGCTGGTGCTGAAGCAAACATTCATTTGCAAATATACTGGCTTCTGCCTCATCAGTGCCAAGCAAGACTACGCACTCCTTGCAGATGCTGATGTGGGTGGTGCTCTTTCTCTTGCAGGTCCAGATAGCCTTGTCTTCACTGTCAGCAAGCCTGCAGGCAGCCAAGGGGCGGCTGGATGCACTGGAGCAGATGCGAATACCCACTCTTGAGGAGCGTGTTCAGGAAGTCAGCAGAACTAGTGCTCAGGTGTCCTTACGCGCTCCTGACTTCTTCCCAAACTCATACACTGCTTGCTTGACACCACGATGAATGGGGATTTACAGCAGGGCTCTGTCATTGAAATAGCTGACATGTTGTATGGGCATGCATAAAGAGTTGCAGAGATGTTGCAATAGTACCAGAATGTGTCTGCATGCTGGCTGTGCTTCTGCACTCCCATGCATGGCAGTCTTTGTAGACACCTTGTCTGGCTGGACATTGCTGCAGCACCCTGTGCATGGTCTGTGGCTGGTCACTGTGGGCTTCTTTTTCATGGCAGCAACTTAGCCATGAGGAGGGCCAAAAGCCTGCTCACATTTGCCTCAGCAGGGCATGAGTACCTGAGGGAGTCCTGACTTCTCTGCTTTGCTTTGTCATCCTGTACTCTTTATATACCTTGCAGGGGCTAGCATGACACCTTGCTTTTGATGCTGTTTTTCCCGCACACCCTTGTGTCAAACGCCGGTCCTGTTGTTGCAGGACTTCCAAACAGCCCTGAATGCATTTGGTGAGACAATGGCAGCAACCATGTCACACTGTACTGCAGCCCAAGGCAGCTACCTTGCAGCCGGCTTCCGCCAAGTACAATGGCTCTTTGCCACTTTTGGCTGCTATGCACAGAGGGCCCTGTCCAAGACAGACGTGGCTGTCATGTTCATATCGAGGAAGATCCTTGTTGATCAAGTTGGCTTGGCTGCCATTGGATCTTCCTTGCCAGCATACTACAGACACCCACAGCAGCAGATTGGAGCACAGAACTGGCCTGTCATGTATGCTAATGGGCAGCTAGGGCATTTGCAAGAGCCTAGGTCTGTCAGGGCCATTCTGGGTGCCCTGCTGTTTCTTGCGGCAGTGGAGAGCGGATGGCAGATGCATCACAAGGCTGTGCAGTATCTGCCCAGGAATGTACAGGCTGCCATGTCTCCCATGCAGGTCAGCATCTTGCTATATTGCTTGCACATTGAATGCAAAGACTTCGTGTGTCTGCAAACTAGTTTGGGCTGTAGTGTGGCTGCAAGCACTGCGCAGAGCCTTGTGCACAAGTTAAGCTTCAGTCTGCAAGCTTACTCTAAGTAGTGAATCCAGGGCATTTTCTGGTGTCCCAGTCATTTTACATTCAGCTGCTTGCAGAACCTGCTCTGTTGAGTTTATTCATGTCTAAGCTCATCCATACAGGCAATAGGCAGCACATGTTGTCTGGGAGTTGCTTTCTCTTACAAGCATTCCATGGCACTCAGTCAGTCACTATGTTCAACACGGTTTTGCAGCTGGGGTTGCGAATATTGCGAGGCGCGGTGTGGGCAGCAGCCCTCACAGTGTCAGCAGTCAAGACTCGGCACGCTTGCTACAGTACAGCAGATGCAGTCATCACAACTATCATTCAATTGAAGGGTCGCTACAGGCCTGCCAGACGAAAAGCAGAACTGACTAATGCTGGGAATGGCTTGGCAGACAGTGTGGCAAAAGGCAGTCCAGCTGCACAGCTTTGCGCAGTGGGTGTTTCCGCCGGTGGTGCTGGGCTAGATGAAGCAAACAGTCCTCACAGCCCTGTTGTAAGTGAAGTGTAAATACAGTAGCCGCAGCAGTGCTGTGTTGTGTACCATCATTTACCAACTCCAATAACTTTTGAGTAGAGTCTTTATAAGGCGTATGTCAGCACTGCATTGGCATGCACCATTCATGGCAAAGGACCATGTTGTGGAATGCCATTTGCAACTGTGGATGGTGATTTACTGAACGAATGTGTGAGTATGCAAGCCTTTTGCTCTACGTTTGATTTGCCAGGGTGTGTGTGGGTAGATGCAAAATGAGATGTTTCTTGTATTTCTAGTATCAGAGTTGCTGCGGTGCCCATCTGTTTGTTTCTTGTCTGCAATAAAACGGATTATTACTACGTCAAGAGTGCATGAGAGTCCAGGACCAAATGTGTTTCATGTGCGCATATTATATGCGCTGAATTATCACTTCTGTCTATAATAGACAGAAGTGATAATTCAGCTTAACTATCTGCATTCTTGTAAGTGATTTTTCACCTGTGTTACAAGTGAGTCAGAGGCCCTCGCTGGCAATGAACTCAGTGCTCAAACACCGGAAATGCTTAATTGGACAAGAAACTCACAGCTGTCGCCAGCCACGACCATTTAGCCTACCAAGCTAGGCCACACGCAAAGCAAATTGATCTTGATGTTTGTGTGGCACCAGACAGCATGATAGTGCCATGCCCCAGACATGCCACAATGTCAGAAGCACCAGAACACCCAAGCAATGCTGCTTCTGCAGCACCAGATGGTGTTCATCCTGATCCTAAAAACTCTGACACAGTCATGATGTCACAAATACAATAGCTAGCTGGCAGGTCTACAATATGCTCAACAGTGGAAAAGTCTGCAGAGGTGTTCACATATCTCCTGTAGTCTGGGGCTCCTGGCAATAGCACATTGTCCGCGACAACAACAGAGCCTTTTCTTAACATGCCATTGTGTTGCAGAAGCAGGAGGTCTTTCAGAAAGCACCAGTACACATGGTCAATCAGGACATAGTCGACAGTAATGACTCCGCGTTTGTGCAGCTCCTGCAGAGCATGGCAGCATGGTGACCACTTTGGCATGACAGGAATGAGGCAATGCTGCTGACGGGCAAACAAACAAGGTGGAACAGACTTGGCATGCGAGTGATGTGCGGAGCTTGTACTGTATATTGACTGGCAGTCTTGTGGCCTGGTTGCAAGCAGACTCAAAGTGGACCTGCTGTGTTTTGCATCTGAATTGCAAAAAATTAAGGAGGACATGCTGGCATGCTGTGTAAGCAAGCCTACCAGAATTGATGACTCCAAGTCTCCTTTGAGGATCTCAACCTTGTGACTGAGGCCAGCATGCTGAACCATTTCTTGAGTGATACGCACATTTGTTGGGTCCAGCTCAATGCCATAAAGCTTCCCGCCAGCGGGCAATATGCGAGCTTGAGTGATTGCTGAGTAACCTATATAGCTTCCCAGCTCTAATGCTACCTGCAGACCAGTAGCAGATGTGTCTTTGCAGTGCTGCGGGTACCGAGATAAGCTAGTCAAACTGTGATGTGCACAATGGTGCAAGGCCTGCTTTGACAGACTAGAGGGAGACTTCAGGGCTGAGATTGAGTGAGCGGGACAGTCTTGAAGTAGAACAGAGATGCTGATGGATACTTGAGCATTGCGCTGCACAACTGAGTCTGAACTGAGTGCGTACTTTGCCCATCGCGTTTCGCATGGAATTATTGTTCATGGCATGGATAACATAGCAAATTGCACTGCATCAGATGCTCAGCAGGTGGCCTGAAGGTGAGGGACAAATTTGTGAGAGTGTGACCTTTCAAGGACCTGTCAATCTGTCACCGCAGGCAAAGCATGACGCATGCATGCACAAGCAAAGAGGCATATCATTGACAAGCTCAAGCCTACCATTGGCTGATGCTGGCTGATTACTGACTCAACAAGTCTGCCTTTGTTCTTGCCTATGTTGATCAGCATGCCTTTGTCAGAAACGAAGCTGTCTATAGCGTCCAGTACTGCTTGAGAATCTCCTTGAGGCGCGCTCTTTTTCACATAGTCCAGCACCTGTTGCTCCAACTGGCCTTGAATTGTCTGCAGAAATGACAAGTTTGCATCAAAACCGATGACTTGAGTCCTCGACACTCTACGGGTGCTTTCAGATGGTGACACGCAGAATTCAAGAGCAGGGATACACCTTGTCCGGAAGCTTGAACCCAAATAGCTTGGCGAATGTCGGAAGAGTGCGATCTGACAGCAACATGCTCAGCAGGTAGACCAGAAAGACTCTGACTCGAGGACAGGCACAAAGCCATTGAGCCAAGAGCGGTTTTGACTCAGCCATATACGTATACACCAGCAAAGTTGATCGTGTTGATGCGTATACTGTCCCGCGCAGGCTAAGCAACTACACCCAGCGTTGATCTGCCAATTTTCAGGAATCCAAACTTTACGTCCAGTATTATGTCAGTTTGTACGTAAAGGGTTTTTGGCTGCAAGCCTGTAGGGCTTATAGGGATACTACCGGAATTGCATTATGTCATACATGTCCGTCGCTATTCAAAACCAGTCCTTGCTTAGCAGAACAGTTCGTGTGCGATGACAGCTCAATCTGACTGGCGGTACGGCCAGGTAGGCCTAGTAAACCATCGAACGCGTGT
>JAABUP010003992.1_pt1 | contig 24932 bp, 22 predicted proteins | sample 5559201 | NCBI WGS metagenome assembly JAABUP01 (sample SAMN10711887, study PRJNA513373) | rock metagenome | isolation source: Antarctica rocks | place: Antarctica
GGTTTGGGTTTGTTGGGGTCGGTGGAGGGGGTGGTTGGGTTACTGGGGGGTGGAGGGAGTGCGTTAGTTTGTTGGTTGAGGGGAGTGGGTGGTGTATTGCTTTGTTTGGGTGTGTGTGTGTGTGTGTATGTGTGTGTGTGTGTGTGTGGGTGTAGGTGGGGGGTTGGTGACGTACCATGTGCTAGTAGGGCTCTGACAGCTACCCCTTTCGGCAACCACTCTTCTTTATCACCTTTACCAACCTCGTCGATACCAAGGATCTTCTCGACGTAAATCTCCAGTCCTCCGATTCTGTCATCTTCGTTCTCCATCAGGATACAGAACGCTTTCTGATAGCTGCTGATCTCATGGTCGGCGAGGTTCTGGGAACGCGATTTGAGCACGTCGTAGTCGTGTTGGGCGACTGTTGTGAAGAGCGTCTTTTGCGGGCCTGATTCGAAGAGGGTCTGCAGGAATGGGTGTAAGATCTCGACGGATTGGTATTTCTGCACGAGTGAGTGGACGATGGGTTCGAGTGTGGTGGACGGTGATTGCGTGTTTGGTGGAGTGCGGTTGGGATCCATTTCGGCTGGTGAGAGTGGATGAGAGCGAGACGTTGGGAAGAGATGAGTACTTGGGATCAATGCTTCGCTGGTGAAGTGCCAGATCGGTAGAAGAGAAGAAGGGCGCGTTGATGTACGAGGTGGCTCAGTATGATTTCGTTGAATGCGAGCTGAGTGAAGAATTTAACACAAGTCTAGAGACGCGTTGCAGCTCGGACGACCAAGTAACTAAGGTTTGGAGCGATGAAACCGGATGGGAACTCGTGCGCAAGAGTTTGCGTGCAGAAGAAGTGTTGCGGGGCGAAGAAACGACTTGGAAAATATCTGGCGATGCTGAGCCCTAGTGATATCATCCACGTCAGGAGTAAGGTTGCCTTTGAGGTGTGTAACACTTCACTCCACGATGATGGTTGGATGGTGACCAACAGTATACGATGATGGCTTCAGAAAAGCTCCTTTAAGACGGTTGAGCATGGTTCCCGATCTTTTTACTGTTAACTCCACGGTGTTGAACCCACTTCACAAGTACGTGGTGCTTGATTGGCCTATCTCTGAATATATCTGCTAAACCTATCAACGCCGTTGTGACGATCGGTAAGGAATAGCCAGATTCAGCTATGCTGGGATATTTTGCCATTAGCTCGGGGAAAGTATCTTTTGTTGCAGCCGACGCATGATCATACAAATGGGTAAGATGGCAGGTATGGAAGCTGGAATTCCCTGGGCTAGAGACGTCGGAGGGTAGAATCGCGACTCCGCTTGACTCTTGGCTCGTGCCACATGGGCATCTCAATGCTTCCCAATGAGGACTTGGATTGACGCCTGGGAATTTCCCGGAAGTCATTTGAAAGGCAGAGTCCTTTACCACAATGGCGGTCACAGCAGGCGGCCATCAAAGGTAGATGATGGAGAAGACAGTCGAAATACCAATCCTCTTGACTATTTCCTTTGTTCGGGATGCATATATCAATGCTTTGGCAGCGTAGGTTCGGCATAGGATGTATGCTGGTATTCTTTGTATCTTCCAGTTTGTGTGTTGTATCTATGTTTCTCTTTAAGAGCTGTCCTTCACCTGCGAAACCTCAGAAGCGTTCGAAGGCGCGGTTTGAAATGTGATAATGGCCCTGCAGAATGGCGCCCATCGTTCATTTTCGAGTCGTGCGACATGCCAGCTAGGGATCGAAGCAACAAATGAAGAATGAGCGTAACAAATATGAGAGAAGAGAGAAGAATACGCGGCCATTGGCTCATAACAAGGAAACAGGAAAATGGGAGAGCTATGCAAGTGAGTAATGTCTCTTCGCTCCATGCGGACTCCTCTTTTCTCGTCTTCCTCGGGACTGAAAGGCAGACATGCCATACCAAAGTGCATGACGTGCTGCTTGTAGTAAACTTAAGCAGGGCGGAAGAGAAAACTCGCTGATGCTGTACGAGCAAAGCAAAGATCACAACAATACGGTATCAAGGAACATCAGGCCATCATCGGAGCACGGAGAGCTTGACTAAGACGACCGAGAGTGACCACCATTTTGGACAGTCTCATATTCTTATTTTAATGTATACGAGAAGAAGTGGTCCCCTCAGCACAGGCTTCGGCTAATGGGAAGGAGTTGCAAAGCTTAGTCAGTCGACAAGGGGGCCTCGGGGTTGACCTCAAAACTGTTTATAGAGTCAATATGGCATGAGATTTGATGACCAACCCGAGTTCTATTCAAGATTCTGCCTGTGCTTAGAGGAAATGGGATCCTCTCGTACCTTAAGAATCACCAGACCTATACACGGATCACAGTTATCACCGAAGGATCGATCCTTACCGGACGGGAGGATTTCTCGTAAACAAACCTTTTTCTTCTCTCTCTGCTAGCTTCTCTTCGACAGCAAACGCTCGATGAACAGCCTTTATTGCGTGACAGCGGAGACTCTCAAGCTCGCGAACACTAATCAAAAGGACATTAAGTAAATACTCATTGCATCTCAAGTGAGCATTTCCATGGTCTTAGAGAATTACAATGGTTAAGTTCCCTAAATACATAACGCTGCCCTGGGTGCTATTTTTACCCCTGATCCCATACGTAAGCGACCACCACCCGAAGTGCTAACATAAGCCTCTTAGGTCTCGATCACGTTAGATCTCTCACCACAATTTACTTCTACAGGAACAGCTGGCGCATTTATAGAAAACCGGCGTCGAGATGGGAAGTGGCTTATGACTGAGTTTAGTCCATCTTGCACACAGCACATTGCTTGAGGGTAGCGGTGCTTTTCAAAAAAGTTCATTTATTGTATAATGTTTCAGCATCCATCCAGGTCTCTGTGATTGATCTATTATTCTTTGGAAGTACTCATTTCAAGGTACTGTCAAGCTTAATGATCTTGGACGTTTGGAGTTATCCAGTATCTTCACCATGTCTACAGTCTTCATTAGTCGCGCAGGCAGGCCAATATCCTTATCCACAACCCCACCTTCTTATTCTTTCCGCCCTGTACTGAACCAAGCTCCTGTTGACCAATCTCCTTCCCAAGAACCGAAATTCATCGTTGGAGATTTTGAGACTACAGCCTACAACAATCCCTCCTACGGCACAGAATCCGGACACACATCTTACAATCCCAGTTTCCGCATCGAAGTGACCCACATCCAGGAGAAAGACCTTCTCGAACCACCCACTCGAGGGCAAGCGTGGTCAAGGTCTCCGTCTCCTGCGGGCTACGGATTCAACAGACGTTTAGAGCAGAACAATATCCCCTTCGATGGATCCAGATGGATGGGCATACTCCGCTTCACTCTCCGCTTGCTCATATTGGTAGCGAGTGCTGCGATTATAGGGTTATTGACACATTCAATGTCGATCTACTTTTGCACCCAGACCATCAACTTCAGCGGTGTGGAGGCTGCGTGGCCGACTCAAGTCAACCTGTTTCCTTCTCATTTCCTCCTAGTTGTCGGCGTCATCAGCCTCGCATCTTCCTTTGTTACCCTTGTACAGTCTTTTTGGCATAGAGTTGCAGTACCCATACCTCTCGGTGACAAGTTTGCGATAGTCTTGAGTGGAATGTTAATCGGGTTATGGATTGCAAGCGCATTTGTCTTCGAGGGATACAAGAAGCCAGACAAGGCAAGCCTGGTGTGGTGGGCTTGTTATCGAGAAGGGGGTCCGGCGGATCAGCTTGTAGGTTATGATCTGGTCTGTGCTGAGCATGTAAGGTTCCCATACAATGTCATACTTTGGAGTCTCTATACTGACAGCTCCAGAACGCTGCTCAAGACATAGGCATCGCGTTGAATGTTCTAGAGCTTTTCGCCCTGTTGACCTTTGGTGTCACCGCCTATCTGAACAGGAGCACTTCTTCGAGCGTGGACAACAACTTCACCAGAGCGAGGACTGGGAGAAAGGACTACAAGCGTACATCTCATGTTTGAACCACACACACATATTTAAGGCATCGTTTTGGTCTTGCACGATATCGTAGCGAGGAGTTGGCGGAAGTATGTTTCAAATGCCTGTACATTCTCGAAGCTATATCGCTGTACCCAATGTGTCTGCTTCAACAGCCCCATACCTGTCTTTGCTGCTTGTCAAGAGCGAAAGAATTGGCCTGCCAGGCTTATTCGAGTCAATCCGACATGTCTGTTGGGGCATAGGATTAAATTAGAGCCCCCTATGTATTGCTGTTGGCCGATCTCGCAGCTGACGGATCACTACTTCTACGTTGACCGCACTTTATCATACATCGATCCTCATTTAGCTGTACGAGGTATAGAATTACCTAGAAAATTGGACAATGTGAAGCAGTGATTGACCAGACGCCAGTAAGATGATATCTGACGCGGAACCGTATGTAGCTTCGGAGTCACACTGTAGGGACCCGAATTTCTACTTCGTAGATGGTCACCTTACCTCTCCTGGGCACGATAATAGTGTAGACTGTTAATACAGCAGTCCTTTGCTGGCAATCTCTTTGGATATCTGTCCGGTAGATTGGTGATGGCTCCTTAGGATGGAAGGAGATAATCAGACCCTTGGTTAGGCCGACTTGGCGGTTGAGCATTCTGCGCTGTGTTTTGCCTGCAGCAATCTTGCTTGCTGCCATCTGTTGTGAGGGCGACTTCAGTGGGATGAATTTCTAAGGTCTACGGGTGGGGCTACTACTACCTATATAGTGCCTGGAAAAGGGGTCTAAGCGACCCGTTCAACACCATCCACCGAGATTACTGAAGACTAAAGGTGCCCAACCCTGACCTCAGTCCATGTACACGAGGTACTCCAATCCACAGCTTCACGAAGAATTCATGAGCCGCCAATTGCCCGCATCAATGGCAGGAGGCATCACTTCTCAAGCCGCTCAAGGCGATCATCAACGAATAAGGCTGGCTGGAAAAGCTTTGTCACTGCCAGAAGCTCACCATGGAGACTCCACTGAAAGTATCTCTGAAGCCGTTCACTTCGGGAAAGTCGCTCAAATTAGGTGATTGGAGCCGACTTCTGATTTGCTGTCTCCCACCTAAGCTTCCTTTAGTGTTCGTTCGATAATTGGTATACCACTCTGTTCTATGCTTTTTTCATGTTCGTCGCTTTGTCCGTTGCCAATTCATCTCACGGTGGCGTTTATGCCCACGATGTCCAGTGCTGAATTTCTGTCCGGATGTCGAATCGCGGTACAATACCAATGGGGTTTTCATGTCCAGAGTTCCGACTTCACGAGTGGCAGGGTCCTGTAGCTAAAACAAGAGTTGGCGTAGCCCTAGTCCCCTCTAGGCTTTCGGAAGGGAAGGCCACCGCTAGTCAGCACCCTCTTTGTACCCTGCTCGTATGACATGTTTTGTACCTTTTCTGATATTATCTACCCACTCCCATAATCTCGTGCCATTCTTATACCCTATATTATCCAGAGTAAACATGAAGTCATCTCTCGTGTTCCTCCTTTGCGTTGTGCGGACTGTTCGGGGCACCTTGTGTCCCGCCGATAATTGTGCTAGAGCAGCCACTGGCGCTGCTCCAGGCACGTCGCGGAGGATTGCTCCGAGGTCCGATTGCAGCATTTTCTTTCGAAGACTGTCACACCGACAACAGTGTAGACCATTCCTCATTGAGTGATGGGAATGAGAGTGCAGCTAGCCCGTCTTTGTTCATCCAGCACTTCGCCGACCACAACGACCACAATAAGCATCATTGCTTCAACAACTACTGTCATCTCGAACACCAACTCGGTCATTGGAGCTGTTAGACGCAAACGCAGCGCAGTTCCTGAAGCCGCTCCTGATGCATCCGCAGCGAGGATTCCCAATAGGATTCCCAATCCGGTTCCGCCCTCTGCCACGCTCCTCAAGCCTCGTCAAGTCACCCTCACTCCCAGTACCATCCCAGCTTACGCTTCGCCTTGCTCTGGCGCTGTTCGCTACGCCAGCGCCTGTTCTTACTTGGGCGTCACCGCGGGCACCACGGCCGCTCCCGCACCGGTTTGGTCCTTTCCTTTTAATCAATCTCCTCCAGCCCGTTCGAGGGAGAGTCCGACATTGTGCCTAACCAGCTTCAACCTGCAAATAGCCCTCTCGGTCATTCCAGACGTAAGGTCAACGCGAGGTTGTTGCGCCAAATGCTCCACCACCCCCGGCTGCATACTCTACTTCCTCGACACCTCCAACACCAATCCATGCACTCTCTACGTCGAAACTGGGGGCGACACCACCACTCCCTTGCGCATCTGTCCTTATGGCGTCTTCAATGAAATCTCGGATACCGAAGTCGGTTAGTTTGGTGCTGAATCTTGTGCAGTCTTTGTCGGGACGCCTTAGTAGGTATGTTGAGGCTGCGAAAATGGATTGGCTCTTGGGCTCTGCAATACCAATGATCTAATACCAGACTGTCCATTGCATTCAGTTGTAGATAGCTTCTAGTGTATGGAATTTTGATGATAAACTACGACTGTTGCCCACGCTCCTATTGGATTTCAACGCCGGAGACATGAGTCACATAACGTGCCGTGGAGACTTCGTGTCTGCACGAATGGCTTGGGATTGCGGATTGGAGTGCTCAATTGACTCCTATTGCGAATCTTGTGGATCGATTACGGATGGAAGTTTTCAGGGGTACTGCACCCTCAGACTGCAATATCCGCCGTGCTATTGTAGCGCCAATACCCAAGTATCAAAACCACTTCCTTGCACAATACCGATCCACGACAGCCAGTATTCCATAGTATGTCTTGTGTTATCAATATCTTTCATCCTTCAACCAGTCACTCCTCATGACCGGTACACGGACCTACCCTGATTACAGTCGCTTTTGGTGTACTGGCGGCGATGCTATGAGTTGAAGGCGCAATCGTGACCTGGCTGTATCTTTTAGAGCTGCACCCATGTTCCTCGAATTGAGTCCACAGATCGCACACATGAGATCGTTGGACTACGAGCCTAAGTTAGACATGAAGAAGCCTGCTGTACATGGACTCGATTTCTGGCTGTCGTTGCAATTAAAGCTTCATGGGTACATCATTACAAAGGCCTCGCGATGGTCCCCTCCGTTCACATTTCAGTCCTCCATGCTTTGGACTATACCCACGATTCAAGTCACGCTGGAGTACTTGATGAGATTGCCTTCATACCCTGTGCAGGCCTATCAGACTAATCGTCACTCTACTGACAGCCTTGATGATATAGTACTGCCACTTGTGATGAAACCTATGGTCTGTGGTTTTGTATTCTTGCTGGCGCTGCCTCGATTCTGTCCCGATCATCAACACATGAACCCTCCTTATCCGTCCGTTGGATCGGAGTCGTCATAGCCTCTTTTCGACATTGAATGTTGCAGGGCTTACGTTACATGGACCAATGCTGCCAAAAGTCCAGAAAATGAATGCACACTGCCCTAATCACGTGTGGTTGGCTTGGCGAATGTCAACTCGTCAGCACCCGCCCCACTCACCCAATACTTAAGGCTCCACAACCTCATCTTTTCACAAAGTCTTGACAAGCGCTCCACCTTTCTACAGTCGTTTCCTTCCGGGGTGCTATCTGCGTAGCTACTTATTCTGAACTTTCGTGCACTCTGATTGAGAAATTCCTTCGCGATGTCGGATTTGGTTTCATTCATCTTCGCTCTCTTAGCATTCCTAGCTACCTCTGTGCAAGGTTTTGGCTGCGACTCAAATGCACCTCTCCTCCTATCTTACGATTATGTCGTCGTAGGCTGCGGAATAAGCGGCCTGGTGGTCTCTAATAGGCTTTCTGAAGACACTTCTGTCACAGTCCTCTGCATAGAAGCTGGTATAGCGTCAGTACCTCCATCTAGATTGACTCTATACCACTCTCACTGACATACCTTTAGCGATCATTATGAAGCGATCGTCCAAGATCCAGTGTATGTTGGAGCTGATATTGGTGGTATCTACGACTGGGACCTTTCTACCGTGCCACAGACTCAACTTGATGGCGCTACACGACCACTGCCACAAGGTAAAGTGCTGGGTGGTGGGAGTATCTTGAACGCCATGTGCTGGAACCGTGGAGGCCAAGATGACTATGATGTTTGGGAAACACTCGGCAATCCAGGTTGGGGCTGGAACAGCATGCTCCCATACTTTAAGAAGGTAAATCAGCTGTAGCCTAAGTCCTGAGGCAAGCTTAGGCGCTCTGACTGACTGTGAGTGTTTGACAGAGCGAAACGTACACTCCAGTCTATTCCGAAGACATAGCTCAGCAGTATTCGATCAATTACACTCCCGCAGCCCATGGTACAAATGGTCCAGTGCAAGTGAGCTATCCGAAATACTTCTACAACCAATCTCGTAAGTACTCCGACCGCCGCCGACCATTCTACGGCTGATAACCTCTCGTGAAGGGAACTTCTTCGATGCACTGAATGAGCTTGGTGTACCCACAGAGTTTGACCCCAACGACGGCAGTTCTGCCGGCGCTGCCTTCCTCCCTACCGACCTGGACCCCAACAATCAGACTCGCTCAGATGCACGAAGGACCTACTATGATCCTTATACTTCCCGGGACAACCTCTACGTTATCTGTGGTCAACACGTTACTCAAGTTCTGATTGAGGGTATCACTGGCAACGGACAGGCTAGTAACCCAGCTTCTGGTGGTAACAGCAATGGCGATGGATCCGCCACTGGACAGAGTGGAGGTCTTTTTGGCACCGGATCTAATACTCCACCGCCGAGTGGAGGCCAGACAAGCAACCGCTTTGCTATGAGAGATACAAGCTCCACAGGTCTTCGCGTTACGGGCGTAGAAGTAAGCTTGGTAATCTGGTCACTGTCCTTAGGCTAGCTAACTCCTCACCAGTACGCTGCCAATTCCTCAGCGCCTAGGCAGAGGGTGTACGCGACCCGGGAAGTCATAGTCGCAGCTGGAGCGCTCCACTCAGCGCAGTTGTTGCAACTATCAGGTATCGGACCGTCTGCTTTGCTGAATGCATTCAATATAACGGTTGCTCTTGATCGGCCCGGAGTGGGCAATAACCTTCAAGATCATTGCCTCGTGGGAACCTTCTACCCATGTAAGTAGCTGAGGGACTCCAGATGTCCCATTAAATTCTCTGATGAAGTTTCGTTTAGACAACAACAATAGCTACGTCTCACCTGCGGAGCTGTCAACAAATGCAACCTACAATGCGGACGCTGCAGCAGAATACACTTCCTACAAGACTGGTGAGTCACCCAACATTTTGCTTTACCCAAGTCCATCGCAAAGGTGTATATAAATCATTTCTCGAGATGGATTTGTCTGCATCGCGGCCATACTCGTGTTGCTTCAAGCTGAGCTGACCAGATTAGGTCCCTGGACAGCAGGGTCTCCCAACGGACTGGCGTTCCCGCCTTTGCCGCTGATAAGCAACAATTCTGCCAGTATCCTCAGCAATGCCAGCAATCAGGACCCAAACGAGTACCTCCCTCCTGGTCTTCATCCCACGCTTGTCGCCGGATATGCAGCTCAGAAGAGCTCACTTGTCCAAAGATTAGCTCAAAAGACCGTTGCCGCCTACGAGATCATCAACAACAACGCCGGAAGTCTCACCTTAGCAGTCATGCATCCATTTTCTCGAGGCACATGCTACATCAATTCCGCAGATCCCTTTCAGCCCCCTCTTATTGATCCTCGCTGGCTGTCGAATCCCATTGACAAGCAGGTCTTGATTGAAGCACTGCTATTCAATCGTCAAATCTTGGCAACTCCTCCCATGGCTGAACTGCAACCCGCACAATTCGTCCCACCAATTGACGCGGACGAGGCTGCTCTCATTCAAGTGATCAACAACGGCATACGGACCGAGTTTCACCCAAGTGGGACATGCGCGATGTTACCACTTGAACAAGGTGGAGTTCTGGACCCGCACTTACGAGTTTGGGGAACTCAGAACCTGAGGGTTGTCGATGCTGCAATCTTTCCAATGTTACCGGCCGCTCACCTACAAGCTGTGGTGTATGGAGTCGCAGAAAAGGTAAGTCTCGCAAGCCCAAGCCAACGCAACCCATATTCACAGTGAGTAGGCTGCAGATATCATCAAGGCAGACAACCTTGGGGTCCAGCCGAGCTCAGTGCCAGCCGCTTCAGCATCGGGTTCTGCATCATACTCGACGACTCTATCAAGTAATTCGTCTGGCACCAGCGGACTGTCATCTTCGACCGTCTTAATATATACCTCGAGTCCGTCTTCAGGTCCGGAGAGTAGCGCAGCAGCTTCCAGTAATCAACTTTCTTCGCCATCCATTACAAGCCCAACCACAACTTCTTCAGGTGTGCAAGGTGCCCCGTCATCATCAAGCAGTACCGTCCCGCCCTTATTCTTATCGATATTCGGTCCTGCTCCGTCAATCTCAACAAGTCTGCTACCAAGCCTAAGCATCAGTTCATCCGAATCTCTACTGACGGAATCTCCATCATCGGGGAGCTCTGTAGCCGACGCATCGACCTCCACCGACGCTGTGAGATACCTCTCTACGGTCGTTCCGTCAGAGCCCTCAACCGCAACAGATACAAACAAAGGAGTGACATTCTCGAGAGCTACCTCTACTGATGTAGCAGCGTCGGCAACCGGAACTGCTTTGATTGAAGTCAGCAGTGCTCTTGTGGAGAGCTCTATCTCTATCTCGCCTTCCCTCAACGCGGCCGCGTTGAGCTCTTCGGTCTTTGCGGCTTTAACATCTGGTGGGGTTCCGGCGCGGGTTGTGTCTAACTTGCTACCGATCATCGTTGGATCGCCGCCGGCAACGTTCTCTGTGCCCTCAGCATCGACAGTGGCACCACCCAGTAATACGGCCAGCACGGATCAGAACCAGTACCCAAAACTCCAGCTGGGCATTGCCAATTTTATCGACTGGCTAACTAAGTTTCTCCACCTGCATTAGAAGGCTGCCGAGGACATTGCTCTACGAGGTAGATTGGGTCTGGGTTGCGGATTTTTGCTTTCTGCGTGTGCCTCAAACTACATGTATCTTTGCTTCTGCTCCAGATCCAAGACAACTTGCTTCATGTCATCGCAAACCATATTGTAACTGCAGATCCACATTAGAGTAATAGTAATCGACGAATCATCGGATCCTTGTTGAAGACTCCGATCAAATGCTTGCAGCCTCGCCTGCAAATACTTGATGAGCTTCGCTACTTCTTGAAGACAAGACTTGCAGACGACACACTGAGATGTGCCAATCGGTACAGGATAGAACCTGGCCACAATGTATGGCAAGGCGTGCCGACCACGATTACCCCGACACCTAAAAGGTTTACGTGGTGCTATGCCACAACGTCTCGCTGTACGCAAGCTGCACTTGGCCCCGCCGTTCCTGATCGACGACTACATCCCGCGGTATCAGCTACTATCTTCAGTCAATGCTGCAAAGAAGCGCATGGCAGCCTACGCGCATTTACGCAATTGCAACCTCTGTCCTCGACTGTGCGGCGTCAATCGATATGAAAAGACCGGAGTCTGCCTCATCGGAGCGGAGACGGTGAAAGTCAATGTCATAGCTCCGCACTTTGGTGAGGGTAAGTAGGGAGACAACGAAGGAGATAGACCGTCTGGTTGTAGTCGAGGCCGTTGACAATATCTAGAGCCCTGCGTTCAAGGCCACAATGGTTCTGGCTCTGTTTTCTTTTCAGGCTGCAACCTCCGCTGCGTCTTCTGCCAGAACCACGATATCGCCCATCAACGGAAGGGCTTCGATCTCACCCCCGAAGAGCTTGCTGAATGGTACATGAAGTTGCAAGAAGTTGGCAGAGTCCACAATATCAACCTCATAACCCCGGAGCATGTCGTTCCGCAAGTAGCCTTGTCGATTCTGCACGCACGAGAGCTTGGCTTGCGGCTTCCGATCATTTACAATACCTCTTCCTTCGACTCCTTGGAGTCCCTCGAGTTACTCAACGGTCTCATAGATATATACTTGCCAGACTTCAAGGTCTGGAAGAACAGCACGTCGAAACGGTTACTGAAAGCGGACAATTACACCAGCACTGCCATGGAAAGCATAAAAGCTATGTACGCCCAAGTCGGTGATCTGTGCTTCACGCCGGATGGGATTGCCAAGAAAGGTGTGCTCGTGCGGCATTTAGTAATGCCTGGAAAAGAGGACGAAGGGCAAGAAATCATGAAATGGTTGGCGGACAATGTGTCCAGGGACGTGTTCGTCCATATTATGGAGCAATATCACCCAAACGCCCATGTAGGGAAACCTAAACGAGCCTCTGCAGGGCTAAAAGCACGAGAGTCAAGTTCTACGACGAATAGTGTGGGACCTGGCGCGATTTCTCCTGGTATTCAGGCTGCTCCTCCATTGCGCTACGAGGATATAAATCGGCCAACAAGCAAGGATGAAGTGTTCAGTGTGCATGAAGCAGCTCGGACTGCCGGTCTCTGGAGATTCTGTGATGTAGCAAAGCATGGAGGCTTCAATATCTGAGATACTTCTAACTCTCTGTATTGACTGTGACAAGATGTTTTCAAGCCACTCTGTGATCGGAGGCCCAGGTTCATTTCCATATTTGCCACGGTGCCGAGAACGTGCAAGGTCGTGTTCTTACTCTGTCGCGGATCCGGTGCAATCCTGGTACACCTAGAAGTCGCTGCCGCTATTCAGAGGCAAATGCCTCTGCGGTCGCTCGAATGATAAAGAACTTGGATTCGCCTAGCGGGTTGTCTGGTGGGGACCATGAGCTTCAACGTCAAACATTCTTTGTCCGTCACCAATCCATTACTGAAGCGTGGGCGTCTTCCTCGTTGTTGTGCTTTCGAGATGGGGGTTCTTGTCATTGTTGGACGCATGTCTTTGCCCCCAATAAAACTTCCAGACTAGAAAGCGATCTCGCATTTTCCTGAGCTGTCTCTCCGAGGAATGCAACACTTGCATGCTTTGAGGTTGCAACAGTATCTCAGCCACAATGCAGCTTTCCAGAATGTTGGGTTCGCTTCCATTGAGGCGCTTTGTGTAATATTTCTCCTATATATCGGCCACTGTGACCAGTCCTATTGAGACTCGTCTATTTTGATTTTGAGCACGCTCTCAGTCGCTCGGTTCTCGAACAGGGTAATTATGGGCGAAAGCAGCGGTTGGCATCTGAGCATATGTGATTTCCCGGCTTCATGTCTAATCCGAATCGAAAAGGACCTAGAGGCAAACGAGGCGCAAAGAGCGACCCCAATTCATCACGCCAAGATCCAGGATGCAACAGCTCCACAACAAGTCAAGCTTTGCGTACTAACCGGGACCGTCACACGAACGACCTAAGTTCGAGCGTCGTAGAGGCACTGTCTACACTCGGCCGTTCACAATTTACCCCAGCGGACGACTGGATACCTGGAGTAATGGAGCACGAGCGGACTTTGCGACTCGCGAATAACAGCTTCGTGACCAGCAGATTCACAGACCTCCAGCTTGAACGAAACTACCTCCTTGACTCCCTTCAAAAAGCTGACGAGCGAGCCACCAGGCTGGTCAGAGTACTGGCGCACACCCAAGCCAAGCTCGACCACTCTCCTATTCGCGATAAGTCAGTCTCACATTTCAAGCGACAGTGCAACAAACTCAAGCAACGATTACGAGAATGCGAGAACGCGGAAAAAGCCATCTTGGACAATCTTGGAAGAGTCTCGTGGCAGATCCAAGCCACAGAGCGTTGGATCAATGCGGAACAGTATAGTTCGAAGAAGGCGCCGATGGGTGAGAGGATCGGAATTTCACAAATCTCCCACGATCTCCGAAGAATGACACTAGATCCTCGTACACCCGTGTTCCCACCTCAGAGCTGGGATGGAGTAACGCAAAGTGGGCGCTGGATGCCTGAGCAAGAAGGCGTTCAGTCCTGTGCCAGCAACTGGATATCTCCCATCTACTCCCCTTTCTACAACTCGGCATATGACCAATCCAATCATCACAATCACTACTTCGCGCACGGATTGCCGGTCGAAGAAGTCTACCAACCTGTGCTTGCTGCGGTTCAAGAAGATAAACTATCTAAAGAAGTGTCTAAGATCGACACCAGTCTTAGACGTACTTCGGAGACCTATCTCGATCTTCTAGACAAGAACGATCATCCACTCGAGAGAGTGCGTACGAGAAGTCTTCCAGCCGGCTTTGGCGACGAAAGCTATTACAACGGGCAGGATCCCAAGACGTGCGCATACCAAGGCTATGGCATCTTGGGTGAACGGCCCTCGGGACCATCTCCTTGAGCCATTGAGCAAGTGGAATTGGGGGTGCCGGGTGTCCAGTCTGACATCTGAATCGGACTTCTTGCGTACAGGTCGCGCGCATTATTCTGTCGACTCTCATCGTGGTTACACACTTGGCAGCATCTCTCGTTTGAGTATTCGAATAGCGTCACGCAGCGATTAGGCATTCGAATCAAATCATCTATTTCTCGCCTCATCTGCTGAAAGTGATGTTCAAACGCCACGACCGCATTGTTCGTCAACGTGACATGTATATACCGTCTGATTCTCATAAACTCCCTTACTTTCTTACATCTCTCGGTGATGTTTGTCTTGCAACCTCAAAATATCTAATGTATTGAGGGTACGAAGGGGGAATCCTCCAGACGCATTTTGGATCGATCTCGTACCCCGTATTATGACCCATATAAACTTATGGTTCTTTGTCGAAGTGGTCACTGGTCGTTCAGGATCTTCCAGCATAACAGAAGCAGGCGCAAAGAGACGGTCTTTTCCTCTGGCGGCTTATGTCACTTGCCTTTGATGGCCCCCTATCTATCACTGATTGCACGTAACACTACTCTGAAGCTTGCCGTAGAAAGCACGGATTTGCCCCAATCCCTTTCAGCCGCAATACTACTGGGATGGGTCATCTGATCGACGGGTCTTGGGAAAGGCGGACTGTAGCTCTCTCGGTAAAGACAGCTGGTTGGGCGAAGATTTGCCGAGTACGGAAACACCGCGTTGGATCGAAGTGGAAGCAAGCCCTCTGCAGCGGGGAGGGCTATCACTCGCCTCGGCCTTCCGCCACGTCAAGTCCATCGGGTCTGGAAGACGTCCGTGAAGTGCTCTGCGCCGAACTGGTTTTCCCAGGGGGAACGATCCCAGCGATACTGACGACTCGGTATCTTTCCTCACTCTTCTCGTCACAACACCGCTGGACCAGAGCCCTCCTTCTAGAGGAGAACAGACTTACTTGTCTTCCGGGGCCGAGGAGACCGGAGATGGTACCGACGCTCGCCGCCCCAGATCGGACAAGCTATCCTTGCCCCGCGAGCAGTGACCTGGACGTCGAGAGAATCCCAGAAGACGAAGCGAAGTCAAACACGACCGCTGTGGTCTCGGCCCTGCTTCGATACGAGCGGATCCTTCAAGTCGGACTTGGATCTCCAGTCCAACAGATGCGCCGGTATGGATCCAGCAAGACCACTACGATCCTGTTGGGCCCACCGCTTACGAGTCAATGGGACGATGCAAGCCTTGAGACTCTGGACTTATGATCTAGAGCGGCCATCGGGACAAGACTGTTGATCGGAGAAAAGGGATTTGTTCCTGGCTTCCTGCGCGAGAGTTGATCAGGCGAATAAAGACACTGTTGCGGTTAGCCAGCAAAACGGACTTGCAAAGTAGCAGAAACAGGAAGACAGTGCTCGACAACGAGAGAAAACCAAACCAGGCAGAAGCAGCAAGTCTTGAAGCACAGCTAAGAGAAGGCAGAAGATTGCAGGAAGAGTCTGATGACGCAGAGACAAAGGTACCAAAAGTCCATCATAACCCAACACCTCACCGGGCCCCACCCACTCACCTACTGAACGGTCAAACACCGAGTCGAGCGCGAAGCGCCACGTCCTAAATGGATGTTCGCAGCAGAGTCTTTCAGAAGCGCCCTCCTCCAACGTTCACTTCTCAGCAGTGTCCGAGTGAGTCTCATCTACCTGCAAGAGGGCCACCCTGGGACCATCAACACTCTTTCTTGGCTTGGTTGAAGTAAGGAATAAGCAGTCCGCCTATGAGAAGGGAAGACGACATTTCATGGCCTGCTTCTTTCCCTGAAAGTCACGGATGACGCGGACGGAGGAGACCCGTTTCACAGCTCGTGCATGTTGTCTTTTCCAATGTAGTATTGTGCGGCTCGATGTTTGTAAGGAGAGCGTGGTGTTCGTCTGCCATTGGGGCCTTACAACGCAGTGTGCTATTCAATGAGGATGCATAATCATTAGGTTGCAAATAAAGCATGTGTAAGTAGGATTTCACAACACACTGCGATTAGGGCGATACTGGATGCGCTGGCCGAAGCGTAGAGCAGGAGCATTGTGGACGGACTGCTTTGTTTCGCGTGTGGCGCTTGAGTGCGGAGAGAGATGTTGTGAGATAACAAGTGCTCTATTTCCTCTATTCCTGGATGACAGTAAGCAGGAGACTTTGTCGTTAACAGTGATGGAGTGGACTGCTCATAGATGAGCTGACGGACGAAGAGCAGGGAAGCAGCGGAGGTAGATCTAGGCCGGAAGAGTGACTGCTGGGGACTTGTCGTGGTTTTCAGGTGATTGGTAGAGAGAGGCACGCCATAGAAGTGTGTTTTCTCCGCCTCATCACAAAGTGCAATCGATACAAAGGTTGAGAGCCTTGAAGCCATAAAGCATCTCCTCGTTAAATTGCACAACGGCGGCTTAAATGCGACACACCAACGATTAGTGTACAATCATGACTTTGATGACACAAGCCAAAGCCTGAGCACTCAAATGGGGTATATGCAATCAATGAAGCCACCACACAACGCCACGGGAGAAGCCCATCGCTGAAACGCATGCAAGAGCAAATCGATCAGTACTCCTCCTCCACATCATATAACCATTTCCGTATGCCTTCTCTGAGGGGACTTTCAGCTGGAACGCTTCTCATCGACGCAGTACTGCTTGAACCCCGAATGTCTCTTCCTCGTCCACCATGTTCTTCCAGTGTTCGATCAGCAGTCACGCTTTTGACTACCTGCTCCAATGCACCCAGAACCATTCTCTTACACTCCCCTCTTGGCACCTCGAGCGTTGGTAATACATCGGAACCACGCTTCTCATGTCGACCACGCTTCGAGCTCGAACGCGAGGATGCCCTCGAGTGCGCCTTGGAGGATTGTCCGCTCTGCGCAAGCACTCGCTCGACCGCGTCGATTAGCGTGCCGTCCATGTCCATTATCGGCTCTTCAACCATATCTTCCTCAAGATTGTTATCTAGCGTGCCAAATCCAGGTATTAGTTGAGCTGCGGTGTAGGGATTACCATACTGAGACTGGACGGGTGTAGATGGCCGAACTTCCGAAGCGGCCGGGACGGGAGGGAGAGGATTAAGCTTGACTCTCCTTCGCAAACGTAGGCGCGTGATTGAGAATGTGTTGGTGTCCGCGATCAGAGTTGTACATACATCCACCCATCTATCGACCGGTCCGCCTTCTCCATGCGGTGTCATGGATGTAGGGGTTGGCGTTGGTTCCGCTTTCATAGAGCGCTTAATTTCCTTTATCAGGTCAGCGTAAGGGCTGACAGCCTGTAGGGTAAAGTCTTCGTGATATCTCTTAAGCCAACCGGCGACATTAGCCGCCGTTTCCGATTCCATTCTTGAGAATGAACAGCCAGAAGCATGTCCATCAAGACTGCTAGAAGACGTATGGTATGCTTTGCCTGGAGAGCTCATATGTGACCCAAACGAAGACGACAGAGCTTTAGGCACTGGAAGATCGACATCGACAACACCATCATTCTCGTCCACGGACATTTTCAGCGGTGATTCGCAAAATTTTGGCCGTTCAGGAATAGCCTTGGAAGAAGTTGGACTCCAATCCTTAGGTATAACAAGGGCTTGTTCAGGTGACGGCTGTATTGCTGTCGAGCTTCGGGTGTTCATCTCTTCCATATCCTCTGGATACAACTCACCGTCATCGTCATGTCGACCAGCTCCGTCCGCCAGCTTGGCAAGCTTACTCTTGTATTGGGATTGTGCCGCAAGATCACCGGGTCCTTGTATTCCAGAGATTCCGAGTCCTTCGTGAGATGATGCCATAAAATCGCTCTCATCAGTTGATGACTCCCTTCTATTACTCCAGAATCCGCTGATCAGACTTCCCCACCGACTAGCTGGCTGAGACTCTGTGCTGTTGTTGCTCACATTGGTACTTTCGCTCCGGTTCAAGGTCTGCCTCAGAGTGAGTGATGCGAGACTCCCGCTGCTGCCCGGTCTTCGTTCCTGGCTTCCGTGAGGGGTAAAATGAGGAACAGGGACGGCTTTGTTGGGAGTGGCTGTTGAGGTAGTGGCAATGCTGTTCTTTCGTGTTGCTGTACCACTGGAAGGGGTTGGTAGGCTCGCTGCATATACGGACCGTGCATCGGATTGACGTCTCGAGTGGTGCCCGGTAAGAAAACCCACCGGATCTGCTACAACTCTTGGATCCGCTATAGAATCATGGGATGGAAAGCTAGTAACTCTCTTATGGCTTCGTAGATCGGCACCTCCAGATCGATTCCCTCTTGCTCGTCTATTCATCGTCCTACGCAGGGACTCTTGTCTAGGAAGTGGACTGCCAGAAGGTGGTGACTGAGAGTACGTCCTGAAAGATGTGGAGGAACTGGGCCGTTGTGGTGATGCACTCCCAAGGGGTGTATTTGTTGCAGGTAAGAAAGCAGAAAGCAGAAATATCAGTCGTCTGGCAGCCATTTTGTCCGAGGACACGATGACGGTACGGCTAGGTATTGCGACTTGCTCAGACTGGTGCGCTCGCTGTTGCTGGCAGTGCCGACGTTTGTACCAACTTGGGCCAAGGGAATTCAGCCACGCAGTATGGTTTCCTAGGAACGCAGTGAGCAAGTTAAAAAAGAAAAAGTTCTGCTCCTTCCCTCCGGCCCATCTTCCAACCCATCGAGCTTCTTCTCTCCACACACCCCATCTCCCTTGTCCTGTGACCACTCTCGGAACCCTTAGACCAAGAGCGACCCTTATGCCCGCTAATTTGGCCTCTCTTTGGATGTCTTCATTGTCCATAAGAACATCTGCTTGAAGCCGAAGACTTGGTTGATTTGTTCCCTGTACCTTCATCTCTTTGACCAACCCGGGATCTTTTCCAGGGATGCTCGGTTCAGAACTCACGATAGAGACGGGCGGTGGAGGCGAAACCACTCCTTTGACTTCGAGGAATACCAAGATCTTTTCACTGGCAGTCGACTGGAGGTATGAAAGGGTCCGAGTGATGACATCCCAGTGTTGGACGATTTGATCCAAGCGTTCATCGAGATCAGATGGGGGTGCTGCGGTCAATGAACTTGTTTTGGACCCAGGCCTTGGATCGAGGGATGGCCAACCGGACCGGTTTTCTGATTCATGAGAAGATGTACAAGAATCCTGAGCATTGAAGAGACTGAAAGCTCGAGTTCCAGAACGTGAAGGAGGAGCCGACGATCCACGATGAATGGTAGGAAGTCGCAGGACTATTGCAATCCCGTACATCGGAGTCTTTCTTTGCTTGACTTTCCTTGACTTTGGAGGTCCGTCTCCACCAACGTCAGGGAATGGATATCCATTCGTGCTACTGGAGAAGTCTTGCGCTTTCGGATTTTGTTTAGGACTAGCCTCCGAAGGTTGGCTTGTGTTTGGCAGATTTACAGAGAACATCCTGGTTACAAGCACAGTACTTCTTGTATTGCTCTTAGTTGCAGAACCCGATATCGCTGGCGAGGAGGGTCTAAGGTCAATTCGAAAGCTGCCTGCCGTGACCGACCGCTTCAATTGACTTCTCCTTTGTCCCTCTTGACGTTCTGTGGGGCCATTACCTCGATCGACGACTGGACTTGTGTTGGTGCTGCAGCCATCTGAGCCATTATCAACCGACAGTATGTGCAACTTGGTACTCGGACCCTTGTAATTGAAGACAGTAACGCCGAACATGCAGTTCACGATGCTTCTCTGCTCATCCTCTGCTTCGCTTGCGAGGCGACTCTGTACGTTCTCGAATTCGTTCAATGCCGACGATAGAGATTTACCTCGGAGGCTTGATCGAAGTATTGCACCATCAGGTTCTTTGTATGGCTGAGATGCGGGGATTAGTGTGGTCTGTGGAGACTTTGGAGCCAGTGGCGATCTGGGTGGCATGGGGTTTCTTTGCATAGCGTGTCGATTTGGGCTCAATGTAGGAGCGTCTATCTCGCCAGCTGCGGTTGTAGGTAGAGTAACAGCTTGCAGGCTTTGGCTGCTGGTGCCCGTCAAATTAGGTTCATCAATAATAGGTTTTGGAGGGGGTGGTCTCGCCGGAGGAGGCTTCGAGTCGAAAAGGACTGTTGATTGGTCCGACGGTCCGATGGCATCTTGTGCAATGATGATCCTAATGTCGTGAGGGCTCTGAATATCCCACTCTCCCTTGTTGTCGAAACTGCCTGCTGCGGCAGCGGTTGTTGGAGGGCTAGCAGTATGGAGAGGGTATGCGTAGTTTTGAGACTGCTGTAGAAGACTTGCGTCGGGAAAGAGAAGGTTGTGCGTGTGTGCTTCCTCTGTGACAGACTGAAGGGAGGCATGGAATCGCGTGGGGGAAGCGTTCGGGTTGAGGGAGGAGGCTGCCGTATGTAGGAGTCGTCCGAGCATTTTGAGAATCGAGGAGGTCGGAACGTGTAGAGTCCTTGAAGAACGGAGCTGGCAGATTTGATGCTGACTCAGATCTGTGTTATCTTCCTGAACCCTTCACATCCTCAACAATAGGCGCGCCGCCGGGACGACTGAGTGCCCACACTTGCCATTACTTTTCAGTATACCGAGCGAGCTCCACAGGTGAGTGGGATTGAAGAAGTGTAATGCTTGACAGTCCGGGCAGCGGGAAACCTATGTGGATTACGGTAGTGGAAGTGGTATCCGGGATCTGGTTGGGGCTGATGCAGCTGTTGGCATTTGAGGAGTGAATGGAGATGCGCAAGAAAGGATGGAGTGAAGGTGAAGCGTGGGACAGAATGGCGGTGAGCTGCAACGTCACATCCGAAATACAGCCACACAAATGTAAGAATAAAGTGGATGTTCGCCGCCTCGGATGAACCGCAGGTAGGTATTACTACCCACTATATACATTTGTAACGGCAAACTCATCTTCGCAGTCCTCGTTCTCCCGTACGCTGCGCTGTGCGAATGTTGTGGTGCAGTGACTCTGCTTTTGGCGACGTCGCCATGCGCTGTGACATGGATAGACAGATTTACAGGGGCATCCCGCGAATACCAGATCCCAGGCGAGGTCAAGGGCATCTCGTGCATCTCCAAAGATAGTCTTGCGGCTGATGATGGACATATTGTCCAGCTGTAGAACGTCGTTGCGAGGGCATGTTTTGCAATGAATTATTAATTCACCTCACGTTGGAGGTCATCCACGATGCCCTCAAGGAATTACTTCTCCCTTCCACCAAGTCCATTCATGATACCAGGTTGGGAGATGCGTCATGTTCTGGATCTACTACACTTCGTACGACTTTCACGATGGGCACATTGAAGCGAGTGACGGTTATCTCACACGACAAGCAGATAAGCAGATGTGCTACGTACATGTCCGTATGCAGGTATCCTTCGTACCTATGTATGCACGCCAACACCTTGAGCGTCACTAACATCGTTAAGCCGCTGTCTGCTCTCACCACTGCCCAATCCAATCTGCGGAGGATTTGAGGCGCCAACTGCCGGCTGCCATCTTTCAGACGCCACGCGGCACAGCGGGCCCTACAGTTGAGACGAAATGTCAAGGCCGAGATGCGACAAGTAGAGTACACATCGTTTTGCACAATGATTCGTTGGGCACTACAGCCACTAAGTAGCTACACGTTGCGCATTGGGTATCTGCCAGAACGCCACATCTCATAACACATCTCATACGCGCCCCGTGCAAGCTTTCCATTATGCCCAAGACAAGATCTAATCGCCGAAACTAAAAGCCGGAAGGAAGCCCATACGGTATTGACTGTTCAGTCAGAGAAACGAGAAAGTTGTGGTCCAACGTCTCCGCTGGCGGAAAGTCCTCAAGATCTTTCCGCAGCATCTCCTCTAGGGCTCCGGTTGCTCGCAACTCTGCTTTGGATGGCATCGGCAATGGCTTCGACATTCGTCGACACCGACACGTCACGGATGCTCAGATTTGGAGGCAAACCTATGGATGGGATGGTCGCGTCCAGAAACGGTGTGTTTGGCCCAGGTGACATAGTCTTTGTCAGCACTTCATCGTAAAATTTCCCCAGGGTACGAACGTCTGCGCAGAAGGCTTCAAGGTCATTTTTGACCGTTTCCGGGGTGCTATACGCGGTAGAGATGCCAGAAAGCGCGAAGCCACCCCCAAGAACGTCGGGAGTCGCACGGACCAATGGTGATGAGAATGGAGACAGACGATCCGAGGCCGTAGGGCCAGAGCTAGTCCCAAGACCTGGGCGCCGGTCATGGTCGGTTTTTTCATACTTTGCTATTTCTTTCGCAGCAGCGCTACGGTTGTTGTAAAGCCTGTTTGCCAGGAGAAGAAAGTCTCCATCGTCCGTGATCTGGGCCAACAGAACCCCAGACCGGTGAATGTACTGAGGGAAACGATAGTCCGGCTTACCCCATGAATAGCTGACGTTGACATCTTCAGGGAAGTCCTTCGCTGCTTCCAAGTCTAGGACAAAGTTAAATTTCTTCATGATGGCCTTTTGATAGAAGTGGCGGTCAATCTTGACCTGAGGTGAGAACGAGGTAGCATCGAAGTAAGGCTGAGGTTGCTTTTCTGGCGGTTGAGAAGCTAGCTTAACCATGTACGGAGCCCTGAACGGATGCGTGTCGCTGATGGAGGAAGCTTCAAAGATAGGGACCTCGACCAGGCGTAAACCAAACTTGTCAGCGGATGTTGCCCAAGACACGATTGCATCTTCGATAAGTTTCGAGGTGGCATTCATCCAGTCGATCCGGATATGGTAGCAGTTGTCGGGATTATGCAGACGATCATAGTGCAAGTTGATCAACTCTGGACGATAGGACCTCTTTCGATGATCAACGTCATAGCGCATGACCTTGCTCAGAGCCACCTCCAGCTTTTTCTTGGATCCGCTCGCCGGTTCTGGTACACCAAATATAGGTTGACCGTCCTCAGCCCTTGAACTGGAACGAGACCGCTCAGCGTGTGGAGACTCTTTGGAGATACTCTCCGACATTGGCGTTGATGGCACCGACTTTTCGGATTTTCGCGTTCCGAACCAGCCACTTCTGGACTCCGGACGAGGGGTGCGGTATTCGCTCGCTATTTGATAGAAAAAGTTGCCATCTCGAAAGTTGTGTCTCTTCTCCACGTGCTGGAACAAACCGTTCTTCATCAGGTCATTGCCCAGTTCTACCGCCTCGTCCCGCGTGTCGACATCTCTAAAATTCTGCAAGAGCCACGAAGTAAACTCGAAGCCGATGAAGCAGTTGTAGTGAAGTCGCCAATGCCATCTTCGGTCCATCATACGAACGCCTTTCTCGCCCTGAATTGTCTGTGCCAAACTCGATAGATTTAAATTGGACCGCTGGAATAGGTCCGAATCCGGCAGTAGCTGGGTAGGTTTCCCGCCGGTTTCGCCTTCTGCTAGTAATGAGCTGTCAAGCTCTGCTGCGACAACAACTGACGGGTTTCGAGTCTGATACATGATGTCTAGAGGATTTGTGCCCTTGCGCTTCCGTGTTGGAGCTTGGAAGCGACGCTCATCGGGAGGCACGTAGCGGTAGCGCTGCCACATTTGCGTAAGCTTGCGGATTCCTTCCAATCGGATCTCCTCTTCATTATCCTCATTGAGAGACTGCAAAGGCCGGCGGACACTAGATGACGCCTCAACCGGAATCAGAACAAATCGAGCACGCCAAAAGCGAAGCTGATCAGTGAACTGCTCTTTATAGCCGGCGATGAAGTTATCCACATAATTCCAATTGTACTCCTCTTTGACGGCTTCGAATACTATCTCGCGATCGGCGTAGCTTTCCGCTAAGGTGGTGCGTATGGCTGGTCTGTACGTCACCGGAGTGGTAATGCCCTTAGATGATGCATCCACCGTCATTGACCTACGAACGTATATCGTGACTTCCAGTTCACTTCCATCTGTGCGGAGAATTCTGTGTATTGTGTTGCCGGTCGACAAGAAGACTGTCGTGCCACTTTCAGATATGAGGTGACTATCAAGAACGTGCCCGGATCGCAAAGCAGGCTGTCCTGTAGCTTGAGCGACGTTCGATCCTACCACGAGCTGAAAGCCGCGTGACAGTCGAAAGGCTACAAGCTCCCTCACAAACCCTTCCATTGACTTCGGTATCTCTGTCAGTTCATCGTCGTCATTTCTGGCGATCCGGTATGGGCTTTCTTGATAGTCTGTGGCTAGCTGATCTGCGGTAGGAAAATCTACCGTGGTTAAGGGAAGTGCTGCGGGAGAACATAGAGACTTCCACTTCACCGAAGAGGTCCGAACACGGCGGGGGAAAACATGTTGCCACCGTCCAAATTGACCCGCAAGATTAACACCATTTCCACTCGGGTTAGACGGATTCAAGATCGTAAGCCATGGTGTTAGGGCACTGGTCGCCGTTACATCTAGAGTGGCTTCCACGCCGTTGACATCTGGTGCCAAGTCAAGCTTTGGACCTGCATCCTTGGTAGTTGCTGTGGCATGCAGAACACCGAGCTTTTTCACCCCTCGTTTCTCGAGCTCAGAGTCTATCGGCGTGGCATTTGCGCTAATATTAGCTCTATCCAGTCGCCCCACACCGCGCTGTTTCATTGCGACTTTGATAGAGATGGGGCGCGATGGTTGCGTTTCTATTCCATCAACTGCCTTCAGCGTTGATCGGGGTGTGCCACCGCTATCAGAGCAATATTGTGGGCGGGCAATCTTCGAATGCTCAAGAGACGTGGATGGAGGCTTGGAAGACAGAGTTATGTCCGAAGTCGGAGATGAGGACT
>JAABUP010003993.1_pt1 | contig 24930 bp, 34 predicted proteins | sample 5559201 | NCBI WGS metagenome assembly JAABUP01 (sample SAMN10711887, study PRJNA513373) | rock metagenome | isolation source: Antarctica rocks | place: Antarctica
AACTTGGTTTGCCTCTCCCTAGCAAGGTAGACATTCCCAAACTTGCCACGCCCCAAGGGCTTGCCAATGTCAAAGTCAGTCAGCTGCCACCGCCTGTCTTTGTCGCTGCTGCTGACAGAACTCCTGTTGCTTGCAAACGAAGCTGCCTTTGCTTCACTGTTGGACCTGACTGTCTGAGCTGCAGTTTGTGCTGGCTCAGCAACTCTGGGTGGAGGTGGGCCCATAGGCTGTGCAGGAGCTGCTGCAGCATGCTGCGACTCGACAACTCGACTGTTGGTTGGCTTCAGAGGCGCCCGGACGCTGGCTGTTTGGCTGAACTTAGCCTGCTTTTCCGCTGGTTGCAAAACACCCCAGTCAGCTGGCCTTTTAGTCTTGAGTAAACCCGTTGCTGACACATTTTCCTGCATGCTGATACGGTGAGACAGTTGAAAACTTGCTTGTCAAGCAGAAGTACCGCTGACAACTTCGCTTACCTTGTCCAGCGCTGCGTCAGCTCGGTCAAACTTCACGGGCATCATAGGACCACCTGCAACTCCTGAGCGGTCTGGCAGGAAGAGTTTGGTGCCTATTGTGCAGCTCCTGCAGCTCTTGGTGTGACTCCCCTGTACACGCACAGCACGCCGGGCTGCTGGTGCGGCATACTGCGGGGCCTGCTGCAGTACTGGAGTCGAGGTCGTTGGTCTATGATCACTCATAAAACATATTTTCGAACGCACTATGTTCCGTGGACTTTACGCTATCAAGCCGCGCTGCGACACACGTCATCCGTGCAAATGGGAATATGGGAAAGACTTTTCTCTCCCACGTTGACAGGAGTTGAAGGAACTGCAACCGTATCAGTCAGGCTAGATGCTTGCAGGAATTTTAGATAATCAAGCTTGTGCAGTTGCTGTAGGAGTGTTTGCTGTCATGCAGCGTGCAAATGTTGTGATGGGGATTGCTCCTACTCTCTTCGAAGAGCTTGTATCCATTGGATTTTCTCTCAGATGTGAAGTTGCCAAACATTGTCACATAGTAATCCAAGGCAACCTTCGAAACTGCCTCAGAGGCTCGAGTGCTAGACACAATGCTTGTAACAACGTTAAACCACCAATGTCATTTGAGCAGCCAATGCCACTGTTATCTAAATAGATGCAGTGTGCCAGCACACATGTAAATATACAAGTGCCAGCTTTCAAGTTGCAAATTTAGCTCTAGAATGCGATTGTGACTCACTTGCTGTCGCTGTGGGTGTTTGAAATGTGTGGCAATTTGCATGAGTCCTGCCCTGATGCAGCCTGTGAAGCCGCCCACTCAGCAAGACATGTATCAGTAGGACCCTGCAAAATAGAAGGGGCTTTCGTGCTGCGTGCATCAGAGCAAGTGCTAGTTTGAACCTGCCCTTCAAAATCTTATGGCTTGCACTGCCTAAAGTACTGTCGTGACTTCACACTGTGACAGGGCGAGTGTGCTGGACGCAGCCCTTCGTCTGAAGCCACCATCTGTGACTTGGCAGTCCGTTGTTGCTCAGCCCGGCGTCAGGTAGTTGACAGTGTAATCGAGGGTCCACCGCCATCCGTGTAGGCCATCTGACCTATACTGTGTGCGCACGCTTGGTCGCCAAACCTGGAGATCAGGGCTTTTTAAGCCCTTTGCCGTGCACAACGGCTTGAATAGGCTGCATCCGTGCTGGATAGCATGGGGCAAGCCAGGCTTAGGGAGGCCCTCAACGCAGGAGGCCCTAGTACGCAGAAGGAGAAGGGCCCTCCCGTAGCAGATGGCATCCTGACAGTAACTCCAGACACTGCAGAAGCACTCGAGTGGAAAAGCAGGCGGTCAGCAATAGATAGCGCGGGGACCTCTTCCTCTTACTTAGAAGATGATGAGGGTGCGCCACCTGTCCCCCGTTGCAGTTTTGCACAGTTTTTGCAAGAGCCTTTGCCTGAGTTGAAGCCAGCACTGATCTTTTGCAGAACCTCAGCCTCATGGGCTGTATGGAAAGTTCACCTGGAAGATTGAGAACTTCTCTGAGATTAGCAAGAGGGAGCTTAGAAGCACAGTTTTCGAAGTGGGCAGCTACAAGTGGTAAGCAGTATATGTATATAGCGGGAACGGCATGCACAACCATATAAGCATGCCATGTATAGCACATTCAAGCATACCTGGGACATGCAGGTACATTTTGGTGTATCCGCAAGGATGTGATGTATGCAATCACCTCTCCTTGTTCCTGTGTGTGGCAGACTATGATAAACTGCTGCCAGGTAAAAAAGCAGCTTCGGATTGTTGTCAACCTGTCTTGCTCCTGACATAGCTGACCTGGTCTGGCTTCATTCACTCACTGGCTATGCAGGCTGGAGCCATTTTGCGCAGTTTACAATTGCTGTGGTCAACAAGGACCCAAAGAAGTCCAAATATTCAGGTGTGCACTGCATCATGTGTCTTGCATTGGATACTGAAACTCGCATGCACTAAGGCCTTAGGTCAGAATGCACATGCAATGACAGGGTTCAGGATGTGCATGTTGCTGCAGCTTCAAGATGTGTCGCACGTTGCAACCCATTTTATAGTGGTATTTGCTTTGTTGTCATGAGCCCCAACACTCACAAATTATGCGGCAGATGTTGTCTCTGTTTCTGCTGTGGCCAGTGACATCATGTTTTGCCAGGCTCACCTGAAGGTGCTGCTAACCTGACATGCTCTGCTCAGGACTTGCAGGAGTAAAAGCTATCATCCCTTAGGGCCATGCCTGATAGCCCTGCCTGATGTTGCTGCTTTCCTTTCTGCAGACACCCTGCACAGGTTCTGTAAGAAGGAGCATGACTGGGGCTGGAAGAAGTTCATGGAGTTGTCCAAAGTGCTGGAAGGCTTCACTGTTGCCAACACCCTTGTCATCAAGGCCCAGGTTCAGGTCATCAGGTATGCCTGCATCGCCTCCACCGCTATGACTTGTCGGTTTGAGCAAGTTGCATATCACCCAGTGCCTTCCTGTCAAGTGAGCGGTGGTCCAGTCCCCTGAGCCCGCCGTGCAATCAAATTGTGCTACTGGCAAGCCCGTTGTCCATACAGACGTCTCATGGTTCTGTCCACCTAGACTTGACAGTGTCATTGTTCAGCATGTCAGGCCACAACAATCGCACAGCAGACCAGCAGTCCTTGCCAGCCAACAACAGTGTGGTGAACCAGCACAAGACTTGTGAGCAGCGGTCAGCATGAAAAAGGCAGAAGCACAAATTAGTGCACAAACTAGCACAAACAACTTCATGAGTTGTGAACTGGGTCAGCATTCAGACACCATCTCAGCTGCACTGACAGGACAGCCTGACAAGACTGCAGGCAACACCCTGCATAGGGCAAGCAGCTGGGCAGCAACAGATGTGCTGACTGCAAAAATTGCTATCAGCCCTGTGCTGCGACCATTTTTCACAGTGATCACCGTGATCTTGGCACGTCGTGTTTGATGTCGTTGTTTGGGTATGTTGCACTTATGCTTTCTGTGGTTGCTAACATTACACAGTCAACATTGCGGCAACCTTGCTAGTCATGTCTTAAGACATTCTTGAGGTCACAGACAGTAGCATTGTGAGCTCAGGGTCCTGAAGGACCATCAAGCCACCAAGGCATTGTGCAAAGTATTTAAAAAGACACCACACAGACTTCTCAGGAAGACCTCGTAGATTGTATGATCAGCAATCAGCAGGTTTATCGTCAATTGATGCTGCATCCTGGGCCTTCAGCATGAATGGATGATTTTCAGTGTTGGGATTGATCGTCATTTGCAGGGACAGGCCAAGCCTGCCATTTAGATGCTTGGACCCTCAGTACCGGCGGGAGCTGGTGCGGGTGTATCTCACCAATGTGGAGGGAATCTGCCGCCGTTTTGTGGATGAGAAGCGGGAGAGTCTGCTGCGCATGAAGGAGACAACTGCCAGCTTCAAGGCGTACTGGGCCAGCCAGACAGCCAATGACAAGAAGGCCCTGGTGCAGCACAAGGGCAGCGACATGCTCAAGGTCAGAGCAGCTGTCATGGTGACACATTACATCAGTGTCAGGGCAGTTGACTTGGCATGTCTTACACCACTCCTGTTGTACAGATGTGGCTCACCAGTAATGCCTGTCAGCAACCATTCTGTGGCTGTTGCTGATTTATGGACTTGGGTCTCTGCACCATACTAAGCTAGACACAGTGTCTAAGTTTGTGTCATTACCACAGACCATGTAGAGCCAGAAAGCAGGCCAGACCACTGCACACCTCAACGTGCTTAAGATAGCACAATACATGTTGCGTCAAACATGATACAAATGGGCAAATTTTGTGCATGTGGGTACTGCCTTTGTACGCACAGCAGGTGCTGGCTGTTGTTGCAGACAGCAGCTGCATTGTCCTGTGCGTCAACCACATAACAGCTGTGTAGTATGACTCTAGCAGGCATTATGTAACAGCACATAAACACATGGCACAGGGGCTGGTGAAGCGCTTCTTCAATGAGAAAGAGGTGACCAGCACCCTAGTCATGGATGCCCTGTTCAGTGGCTGCAAACAAGTCGAAGAAGCCAGCAGAGCGGGCATTGGTCCCAAGGTATGCTGTCTCTTGGTCTACAAGTCTGCGCAACAAGGAGTGTGTAGACGTCCTAACAACAAGCAGTGATCGCAGCTGTTCATGCCCCAATATGTGGTGCAACAGTGCATGCCATGCCGTGTCAGCTGTTGGCACAACTCTTGGCAAGGCAGCGCGCAATGCTGCCTTCAAGCCGTTCTAGGCAGCTTGATTGCTCATCCTGTGTGCTCATTCGGCATGTGTGCAGCCACAACAAGAGCAACAGTCAACAGCAGGTACAGCGTCTAGCTCACAGATGCAACGCCCCCAGTAGTGTGTGCACATGCAGAGTAGAGATCAGACTTCGCAGCAGCTTGTGGACATGTGCTACATATTCCTGAACAGGCATACAATGCTTCCATTGTACTTGCTACCTGCTACCATGCATGAGTGCATTTGAAGTTGTAAAGAGCACTTAGATAGCATTTCTTGTTTGCGCAGGGCAAAAGGCGAGTGCTGAGTCCGCCAGTGGTGATCAATGCAGACAAGAACATGTATGCTCTGGGGCAGGATGTGCTAGCAGTGCTTGACAAGGCCTGCCAGGAAACAATTCCCATGCTCAGGTAATGACAGATGTTGATGCCCTGTAAGTGTTGGCTGCAAATACGACCTGCGGTACAGTCTGTGACGCAGGCGTGTTGATTGTATTCTGCATAATGGCGTGCTGTCATGTGTGAGTATAAGAGCTTGTTTCCAGACACATGTGTTTCTGCGTGTGCATTTGTGCCTGCATAGTGCATATTAAGAGTGGCAGCTACAGAGGCCATGCTGTACTTGCCTATACACATACAGACAATACTATTGAGTAGCAGCTCAATACAGTCATCATGTGAGGTACAAGTTGCGGTGTCAACGGTGCTGCTTTAGGGGGCTGTCAACATTTTGTTATCCTAGCAATGCAGCCTTGTCACACACTTGCCTGTTTCATATAGCCCTCTTCCTCAAGTTGCATACAGGGGTTTGCATCCCAAATCAGGCAGAGAAGAGAATACCACCAAAATGCTATCACAAAGAATCATCAGCATTTGCAGCGCTGAAAACATTGCTGCCTTTTGTATACATGTTGGCCCATGCAGAGATTCCATGTATGCAATGGTGGTTGTTCAGGGATGAGAAGCCTGCAGACGCCCTGACTGTGCGGCACGGTCCTGAAACAGATGACTACAACCGGGATTTCATCGAGAGGGATGAGAAACGGTTGGCAGACCTTGGCCGCAAGACTGTGGAGATGTATGTCATTGCACACATCATTGCAGACCTGGAGGTAAGATCACAGTTGAGGAGTGCATCTTTGCCGTGGTGCCCTACATGGCATGACTGCACTGACCATATCATGCTGTTCCAGGGTGTGTTGTAGATATAAGTGCCTTGCAGTTTGCTTTCACCAGATGGGTCTTGAGATGTTGTTAACCAGCAGTGCTAACGCATTTGTGCAACACTCAGCATTCTTTGTTAGCGCTGTTTATAGCAAGTATGCAGCTCTTGAGCATGCAGCAGAGCTGCACAACAGAAGGTGCAAGTTGATGCCACCAACAATGTCAAAGAGGCATGCGCGCAAGTATAGGGTGGCGTGACGGCTTAATGTGGCAATTGCTGAAAGTGTGACAGCGTCTCAGGCTATCAGTCTTTCATGCAGATCAAGCAAAACACAGAGATTTTCTGTATTTCCACATATAAGGGCTGCTTGTTCAGGAGCATCATGTGAAGTTTGAGAAATACAAGATGCAAGATGCTCTTATACAAGAAGAGGAGGAAGGACAGCGCATGGACAAGAACAAAGCAGCTGCCAAGGCAGCTTCTGAAAGAGAGAAGAAGCAGCGTAAGAAGGTGAGTCACACTATTATCATCACTGCTGCAAGCTGATATTTCTGCTGCGTTCAGAATGGTATCACATGCTAGATCATTTTGTTGACTTCTGAACTTGGCACTTTGCCTATGGACTGGACAGCTGTCAGGTGGTATGATGAGTAATGCTTGGCAGAGCCACTGGTAGGCCCTGCAATTGCTACCTTTGCTTCCTCGGAGCACCACTTTGAGCATGTACCTTTGCTCTGGTCATCATCATGAGGGAAAATTGGCCCATGTAGCTGCTTTGATGAAAGTTGTTCTGGACAAGCAGTGCAAGCATCAGGTCATGATGTTTCTGCTCACTGTCTCCCTTGTCTGTTTGTGCTCACTGTCCCCCTTGTCTATACGTCAGGAGAAGCGGCAAGCCAGAGTAGAGGCTGAGTCTGCTCGAGAGGCTGAAGAAGCTGAACGGTCTCGAGCTGAAGAGCTCAAGCGCCAGGAGACTGAGCGAGTGCAGAGTGAGCAGGCATCTGAGCGCAGGTATGCCACTGTCCTGGAGTCTCTATATGCCCCACAAGCTTTCCAGACAGGACCTTCACGCCCGGGATGTAGCTGTAGATGCAAGTGCACATCTTGACATCAGCACTCAAATAATGTTCCAGCTCAGCTTGTGGTGTTGCAAGCAAGTCAAAAAGGTGCTTGGCCTTGAGACAAGCAGCAGCATCCAGTGCACTCTCACTGCAGAGCTTGAAATGCAAAGCGCAGGCATGACATGGGCAAGCGTGTTGGTGCAGGCAAGTGCAGGAGGCTTTGGAGAAGGCACAGGCGCAGGCTATTGAGCAGGCTGCTGCGTCCAGCACTGGACCTGCAGAGCTGACTGTAGGCAAAGCTATGGAAGCTAGCAAGGAAGCTGCAGCGCAGCTGGCAGCTCAAGGGATCAGTCAACAGGCTGGACCTGACCCAGCTGATGGGCCCAGCAGGTGATCCTTGTGTTGAGATCAGTGTATGTCAAACGGCTGTGAGATGTTTGAGTCTCAGTTGACTGCATCACCAATGCGTTTGGCCTGCCATGGGGAAATCCAATGAGAGGTCTCACGCAGATATTGACCAACTTTTGCAATGACCAGTTTATATTCCCAAGCGTGTTGTAAAAACCCTAAACCCTATTTGAAACACAAAAGTCACGGACAAACGCAGAGTGTGGCGCTTTCGCTTTCCCAATTGCGGCTGGTGCTGTCATGATGGTTGCTTCCTTGGTTTTGATATGCCAAATTGTTTGGCCTGTATCAAGTAGCATGCTGAGGCCTTTGGCAAAGTACAGGCAAAACATTTATGGATGAGCATCGACTCACTGATACATTCATCGCTGATCAACTGTCTGCAATCAAACCTGATTTATACATGTCTTCTGCCATTTGGTGTCAATGTAAAGTCTGCCTTGGCTGTTGCCATGCAACTTCTATTTGCAATCTGCCTGATGATGTCAGCACTGTTCACACTTGCTGCAGTAGCACCAGCACAGCCCCCAAGGATGACAGGGGGGATGCGGCAGGGGGCTCAGGGCGGCAGCCGGCTGATCCCTTTGCCAGCGGCAGCTCATCCCTGACTGACCTGCCAATGGAAGAAGAGTGCAGCGGGACCAGCAGAAGGCTGACTGTGGACAGCGAAGAAGATGGGTTTAGCTTCAACGAAGATGAGACTGAGTCACAAGAGGTGAGGCAACATCGGCCCCAGGGTCTTATTGAGGGCCAGACCCCGCTTGTCTTACACACACACACACCTTATTTCACATATGGTAGATGCAACTCTGCTTTGGAGTGTGGTCATGTCTGAGTTACCTCAAAGGCATCCTCAGCTTTGTCCAAAGCGCATTATGAGAACAGGTCACACTGCCGTGACTTTTATTACGTAAACTGCAACATCACAAAGCATGCAGCAGATGCAGGCAAAGGCATTTACTGTTTTGGCATTTGTCATACCTTACATGTTGCTGTTAGAGAAGCATTCAAAAATGTCAACCAGCACAATCAGATGATCAGAGCTTTGATGTTGGCATGTACAGTTCCAAGAAGCATTTGCTGCATGCAGAAATAGTATTAAACATGACTCAGATTTATTTGGCCCCCCTGGTTGCAGGAACTGATACAGAGTCTGCATCTTCACATTGACAGCCTGAAGAACCAGGTTGGCAGCTTGCTGGATGAAACAGAAGCAAAGGATGGGCTGGTGACTGCCATTAACCAGCAGCTGGACATTAGAGACAAGCGGATCAGGGACCTGACTAAGCAGCTGCAAGAGGCTGGAGGGCAACTGGCAGAAGCCTCATCTGCTCTGGAAGCCAAGAATGTCTTGCTCAAGGAAAAGGAGCAGGTTTGTGCCTTGCAACTTTCTGAGCATGCGTTGTCCCCATTTGCAGACTTAGCATGCTTCATGTTTTTCAGTCCTCGTTGTAGTCTCCCAAATGTGCAGGGTTAGTTTGCAACCAGAAGTGCATGGCATGGCTTAGCATAGCAGGTAGGCGGGGTAATGCTCTCAAGGCTGTGAGCTGAAACCTGCAGGAGCTCGCTGACAAAGATGCTGAGTTGTCATCAGTAAGGTTGATGCGCCAGCAGACGCCGCAGCAGCAGTTGCCACAGCAGCAGCAGTTGCAACAGAAGCTGCATAGGGATGGCAGTGTTGCCAGCACTAGTCGCAGGTGATAAAGCATGCTGTTCCACCACAAATGTTGAAAAGGAGCTTGAGCGTGCATTTGCTGCCTTAAAGTGCTCATAATCAGCTATCAGAATGATTGATCACTGTGATAGGTTGTGTCATATCCTTTGCTCCCTGTTAACATAGTTTGTTGCTGACACAGCTGTCTATGCTTGTTTTTTGTTTTTGTTCTTTAGCAGACATTTTGAACAGCACCTGACAGTTAAATGGGTGCTGCAGCACTGTTGGTCTGCCTTTTGAGGAAAGCAGCGCAAGGAGCAGTGCCAGCAGTGACTCACATCCCCTCAGCCCTACCAGTAGCATGGACACCCCCACAGACCCCTCCCTGCACCCCTATCACAATCCCCTCAACCCCCACCATCGCCCCCAAAGCCACTCCCTTCACCACCCAGCCCACTCTGCGCATGCTCACACTCTCTCAAGAGACAACAGCAGCGGTACAAGTCACTCTCAGCGCGCGGACGGACTGAGTGAGAACGGTGGTGAGAAGGCAGGGCTTGAGCGTGCGACGGCTTCCACCCATGAGAGCAGCAGCCATGTGACTGACGACAGAGGCTCAGATAGGGGTCCAGACAGGCATGCAGGTGCAGCAGGTCTGAAAGCCACCGGAGTTGTGGGCAGTTCTGGCATTGACCAGAGCCATCAGAGTTCTGTACAGTCCAAGACAGGAGGCCGATCAGGCACAGGCCCCCAGCCTCAGCAGCCTTCAGCAGCACCACCCAATGCTGCTTCAGCACCGGGCAAGCCTGACTCTCTGTCTGCTGCGACAGCTGCAGCAGCGGCAGCCTTGAGGCCTGTGAAGCATGGCAATGGAAGGAGCCAGAGCAGCAGCACAGCCATAGGCCCAGGCAAGGGCTTAGTTGCAGGGCACTCCCAAGCGCTTCCAGGGCATCCCCACACTACCTCAGGGACTCATGCCGGCATGTCCAATGGCATCAGCGCAAAGCCCAGTCAGCAGCAGCAGCAGCAGTCTGCCAAGCAGGCAAATGCTCGCACACTCAATGGCAATGCTGCAGCCTTTGTGCCAGCTTCTGTCTCTGGAGGCATGCCAAGCATCAGCAGCAGCTTGTCACTCACTTCCACCGGCAGTGGAACCCTGAATGGCCAGTCTGGTCATGCAAGTCACACCTCATACCGCAATGCTGCAGCTGGTGTGAGCACGCCTGCATCAGCTGCCCTTGCTACCACCTCAATGGCCCTGCCCTCGGGTGCTGACAAGGGCTCCTCAAGTCAGGGCAGTTTGTCACCTCGCCAGAGCGTAAGCTCTGGGCTGCACATGTCAGAAGGGGCTGCCCCTAGTAGTCCTGGGCCGGCTGTCAGCAGGGGCATGCAGAATGAGGATGGCATCTACCCATCAAGGGGACAGCAGCCGCAACAGTCCCATACCGTGCCCTTCACATCACCAGATGGCTCGAAGGTACGCTAAGGCCTGCTTGCACCCATGCATGCATTTGACAGAACAACACATCAGCAATGACATGCATGTTATCACACCTGGATGTGTCGAGGAGTAATTGGTGCTTTTTGTGGATCGAGATGACATCATGTGTTGCTTGTCTTGGGGCTTTTGTCAACATTTTGCTACTGATGATTGCAGAATCAAGGCCATGGCCCTATGGCAGACAGCTCCGGCTTGGAAGGCTTTGCCCACATGGGTCTCATAAATGATTTGCTTGCATGAATCCATGCATGGTTTGCTGGTTGCTTTTACATCTATTCTCCATATGCATTCAGGCAGATCCTACAAATAGTCTCAGGGCAAGAATGCATGTAACCATTGTATACAGATTGTTGGCACAAATGTAAAACACACCGTCACAGAGACCTTTATATCATTTTGATGGGGCGACCATACCTCAACAGACCGTGTGTGCGGCACCTGGCATCAGTCGTATGTCATTCCAGCAGACAATGATCATATATTCAACATAATGTCCTGTAGATTAGCCATGCACTTCATACAACTATATAGGCTACATACATAAGACAGGCTAAGTGTGCAGGTCATTGCAACGCAAAACCGTCCGACTGCTGCTGTATCACAGCAGCTCCACTTGTTGCTCCCAGTAGCGCACTGCTGTCTCAATGTTGTCAAGTGCATATCCAGCTGTGACCGGTGCTAAACCCTTCAAAGCCTCAAAGGTAGGCTTGACCACATATGTCAAGAAGGCAAGTTGACTCTTGGGCACCTCGACTTTCTCTCGGTCACATAGAGCTGACACTGGCATGCCTCTCTTCCTTTCTGTGTCACCCTGCATGCCGCGGCAATAAGTCGTGTTATGATGATCAGTTGTCACACACCAGTCAGATACGCTAGTGAATGACCTGGATCAGAGCAAGTCATTGGGCTAGAAGCAAGCCTGTCACAGTGGATTGGCTGACCCTGTGGGCCCAAAATGCCATTAAATGACATTGTTGTTTGCAACACAGTCATACTGCAAGTTGCACCCAAGTTGCCAGCTGCCTATGCTCATGCACCTCAACAAGGACACATCGTTTTCACAGTTTACGTGCTAAAAATCACCTGGTTAAAAAACTCGGTGACTACTCGCTGCGTCCACTGCAGCGCCAGGGGCAAGGGCTTGGCAGGGTTGGCAATGTCAGCACAGTGCACACACATGCGCAAAGCCAGGTTGCGCTGATCCGCGCCCCAAGCCTCTATGTCTGGCCCTAGCAGCTTCAAATTGGCAGTAAACGCCTGCAAGCGCCACAAAACGCTGCTACATATGCCAAGGGCGTCCTACTTCATGACCGCCTACTGCGTTTGTTCTGGACCTGGTAGTGCCGTGATGCTGCTGCTGCATCTTTGCATATGCACTGCACGATGTAGCAGGCAGAGTATGTGGTGTGCCAACACCAGTGCATAGCCGTGTTGCTTTGCATAACTGACAAGTGCCTGTGCTGTGTGCTGCTGCCGCTGCATCAGGTCTCCCACAACACACTCCAGCAGCAAACATGGTTGTGCGTTGTTGGACGTCCATGAGGCGTTGAAGTGTCTAGCCATGCTAGTTCCCTCAAAAGCTTTTGTTTTGTCAAGCTGCAACTAACCAGGCCTGCTTGTCTGCAGTAATCCCTGTTGCTTGCACAGGCATCATGTATTTAGCTGTACAAGGCACACCGCCAGACTTGATGCTGAGACTTCACTGAGCGGCTACACAAGTCCGGTACAAAGCAACTACAATTCTGCTGTTGCTGTGTGTGCAGCTGGCTGTGCAATATCTTGATAATGTGCTCATCAGCATGGCAGTTTCTGGCTCTTGCATGCCTTACTGCCTGTTGAAGAGGCACATAAGCCCACAGGACAAGCAGCTGTGATTGCGGCAGTCATATATAGAGATACAGATGTTGTTTCCGTTTTTGGCAACGGGTCCATGCAGGATGCTTTGACTGTTAGCGCCTGTCAAGCACCACTGGAGCTTGCAAACTTGTCAATACACTGCTAGATGCACCCAGCATTGCACTGCAGCAACAGCTTGCAGCAGGGTGACTAGCTACAGCGGTTGTGACACGATACAGCAGCAATCCTGCAGCAAGGTATCTGAGAGCAAATTTCATCGGCAATGAACAAAAACAAAGCAAAAGACTGGTTACCTGCAACAGCTCTGAATGACCAGCCATGTCAGTGGCCAGCACAATCTGGATGACAGTGCGTCTGAAGAAGCGGAACTGGTCTGGGGAGAGGTGCTCCCACAGGACATTGCCCGGCCTGCGCAAGATCTTGAAAGCCGTGGCCAGATGCATGTTCTCATTCACGCTGACGTCGTTGTACACCAAGGCAGTCTCATTCTTGGTGTTGACAAGGAAATCATTGGAAACGCCTGCAGGCAGTATGCTATCATGTTAAGCTGCTCACATGTACCATTTATGCCAGCTAGTTGCATGCAGGGCAGCTCCTAGTCATGCCTAGATTGCAGTGAGTAATGTGCAGCTTGCAGTCAGATGCCTTCCAACAGTTAATATGACAAATCTTGATTGCACACATATCTGCCACAACCACATCATGGAGTACCGAGACACTGCATCGTGCAGCAACAAACACCTTCAGGTACCGAGCACCTCTGTGGGCCACAGGTTCAATCTAAACAGTCAGTGAGATGGCAAGACACGCGAGTGGCACATGAGGCAGGCGGTGACCTGGGTGGCCCACATCATGAATGCATGTGGCAAAGATCATGGCTGCCACCTCCAAGTCAGTCAGCTTTTGCGCAAAGTCATCATTGGCCAAGAAGCACCCCAGAGTTTGTGTCACATCTGCTGCATGTATGTTGTTGTGATAAGGATTGCTGTTGTATGCCTGTTCTATATCCTGCACTGGCACCCACTTGGTACATTGCATGGCCGCAGATCACAATACTTCACGCTGTACTTCATGCTTTAAATCATCTATACGCAGAGGCAAACATTTTTATGGTAAGGGACATGCAGTGCATCAATGTAGGTCACAGCCCAAATGCAAAAATGCAGTCAGATACTACCGCTTGCAAGATAAGGTGTCACAATGGCATGTCCACACACAAAGTCAACATCAGAGTTGTCCTTTTGCTGCAATGACACTGGCAGACCATGAGGGATGCCTCCAATGCACTGTCAACAGGCTACCTTAGGCAACTCACCCTGACAAAATTTTGCAAGCGGTCATAGGGAATCTTGAGCTTTTCCAGCAAGTCATGGCGTGCAAAAAGTGCAAGGGTGACTGTTTCTAGCGGTTTCCCCTTTGACAGGTTTCCAACTTGGAACACGTCAAACCTGTTCCAGTTATCTATCTGCAGAGACATGTGCATCATGCTGAGAAATCCTTGATCTATTGTATACGTCGTGATCTTGATGGGTCCTGGTATTAACCCTGATAGCACCTTGCAGCATGTGCAGCTGGAAAGTAGAGTCAGACAAACAATTGCACGAGAGTCTACAGCGTCTGCCTGTGTGACAGCATGTCAAAAAAAATGACCTGGTGATGGGTGAAGGTGCAACACAGGACTGGCACATGCTTGCAATCTGTAAACAGGTTTGGATGGCACAGGTAAATAGGACTAAATGTTGACAAGCATGAAGCACCTGCAAGACCTCTTCTGCAAGGTGTGGAGTTGTCACGTCCAGGCTGCAGGTGCGGAGACTTGTTGTCTGCAGGCACAAAGATTGGGGGAGTTGCAGGCTGAATGCAACAAAGACGAGCAGCTTTGTCCTCGTTCTGCGCAGGTCATACATGCCGAGCAGAGGTGGCTTTACCCTTGGGGTTGGGCCTACAACACCACCTCGATCTGCCTGCATTGCACAGATACTTGAGCATGTCACCGACTACAGGCAGGATTGCCAATATACTGAAAAAGCAAGCAACCTACTGGATATGGTTTCCTGCGAGAATAGCTTTCTCTGTAAGACTTCAGATAGGAGAGAGCAGATCCATCCAAATTTATGTCATCTATGTCGTCAGCTTCATCCACCTCTTCAAGCCAATTGCACAGATGGCTGACAGCGTACTGCTCACTTTCGCTAAGTTGATTGGCAGCCTGGATCGAAGAAGTTACTGAGGCCAGCAAGCCTTTGCCATACTTATGATTTGCCACTCCGATAAGTTCACCTGGATTCTATTCAAAACCTCTAGCGAAGGAGCTAGAATTTCCCGGTGAAGGGGACTACCGTCCATACTTGCTCGCCGAGAGTCCCGTACTTGGCATCAGGCCTTCGACCTCTCACAGGAGCTTTCAAATTGTCAGCTTATTTCAATTTTCGCAGTTGGCTCAGCCAATGCCATGCAAGGGCACGCTTGACAAGCGTCACCTTGGGCTCATGCTCCGATCGGCTTGCATTGCAAAAGTCAAAGTTTCGTGAAAACCTGGCTGAAAAAACTGTTCTACTTCGCCAATTTACCTGCGTAATGCCTGCGTAATTTTACGTACAGATTTGATACGGACGCAGATTGCTGACTACGCCAGCAGCTTTTGCGCTGAGCAAAGGCTCCCCCTTCTTACTCTGCTGGTATAGGTACAAACACTGCTTCATCCTGCGACGGACCTACATGCTTTGTGCCTGAGCTCGTGGCCGGCAGCTTCTATCAGTTTGACCTAGGCTCAGCCTCAGATCCCTTTACAGCTGACAGCTGGCAGTATGTCAGCACTCAGCCAGCCCCTGTTGTAATACAACACTTCCGACATGCATATGAAACCCCTACATGCCTGCCGACGCATTTTGCAGTGACAACTCCATACGTACACACTGATCCCGGCAGTTTACTGAGCTTTGCTGAAGAGTGCAGCTTCGGGAAGTAGTCATCGGATTCATACCACTAAGAAAAAGGCTCCCCCACTTCCTGCAGGAAGTCTAATTAGATTTTTTCTTTTCACGCTTTGGCTTTCAGAGTTGGTCACATCACATGCAAGGCCATGCTGAGTCAGTCAGGTGTTCAAAGTTGAGATGCTGGGGTACACAACAATGCAACACATGTGGGTTACCCATGTGGGTTGTCATTCATGATCCATGCTGTAGGTATGGCATCGTATGCTACATAGTCTCCTTCAAAACTGGCATTGTGACCTTGTAGCATGAATGTCATGAAATATGGCCAGTAGGTCATGATACCCTGCTACACATCACGTATGCAAGAGAATCAGGCTTTGATGTACACTTCGAAGGGCAATCCCGACAAAGCAGGAGCTCATGAAGCACGCCTGGGAATGAAGTGCATATGATGCAATTGATTATGCTTTGCTATGCCTGATTGTATTGGCATAAAACATGTAAGCAGGTAACAGTGACATCATGATCATGGCAGACTGGCACTGCAAACAATGACATTGCAGATATCTGTATCAGCCTCCAGTCGGCTTGTCTGGTGGTGCACAAGATAAAGCGTGTGTGATTGGAGGGCAAAGGCACTTAGAAGTCACGAGACACCGGTACCTGCCACAAAAAAAAGTATATTGTTGACAAGCTAGTGACAACGTTGTTTAACCTTGCTGTAGTTGCAGACTGCAGACAGACAAGAGTATCACGCAAGCTGTTAAACCGTTTGAGCACCTCTAGTGAAACTCTCTGGCAGCTACTGAAATGGATCACCTGGTGACATTGAGCAAGGAGATCATAAGGTATGTACACCCATGACAGTTTGCAACTGTGCCTGGTAGTAAGTACCCATAAGGTAAACTGAGCCTGATCATGGTACATTTACTCTGCCACATGTAGCATAATGACAGATTTCAAAAGGTACAAGCTAAGTAGGGCATGACAAGAAAGTCTTATTAAAATGCTGTGGACAGCTTATTCTCTGTGTCAGCTGCGTTTAAAAGAGAGGTGAATTCTTGGAAGGACAGCCTGCCGTCACCATCCGTATCATGCTGTAGAATTGTGCTCTCAACAATCTGCCCCAGTTGTGAGTCTGACAACGCCCTGCCCATAAGCGTCTTCAAAGTGTGTGCCAGCTCGTCTGATGATACATAGCCATCACCATCTAGGTCATACATTCGAAAGGCAACTGCAGCCAGCACGTACATTCAACTTCGCACACAGGCTGCAGCTTAAAACATTGTCATGAGGCCGGACACGCTAAGGCTGCAGATAGCATGCTTTGTGGAGGCAATGACAAAGCACCTGCAAGGGGACTTGTCTACATGCAAATGATGCTGAAAGACTGTAGCTGACAAACGATGCAAGGTTGAAAATCTGATGCTGCAAAAGCTGACTGAGCCACTCACACATACACTTGTCTTCGCTGCTGTACAGCCTGCCAAACGATTCAACAGCCCTGATGAACTCCTCGAAGTTGAGACAACCATCCTGATCAGCATCAAACAGCTGGAAGATGCGCATGATGAAAGGGTTGCCGGCTAACTCAGGCACAGACTGAAAGTCTGCTAGTGCAACTTTACGCCCTCCTTTTGCTAGCCTCAGAAACCTGCATTAGACCGGGGTTCCGTGTGCTGTTCCATGCAGCCTAGTTTACTGTAAAATGGCTTGAAAGCCTAACCTACGGTGCATCCTCTCCAACTCCTTCTTTGTCAGGCCCCCGTCTGGCGCATTCCGTGCCAGGCTATTTCCCATGACAGACTGCAATGCCGGACAGCAGTAGCGACTCTTGTTGTCCGATCAAAGGTACGAAATCAGGCCAAGGCCGGTCACTGCAGGTTTCAGTTAAAGATCACTGTACAAAGGTGTCGAGGGGCAGATGCGGGCGCAACTTGCAGCTACAGAGGGATAGAGCCAGAAGAAGGACTTTGTGCAGTTCAACTCACGCGCCGATCGTGCCGTGAACGCAATCTTGTCATACCAACGGCACCTTCAGCTTGTATGCGGGTCAACGGTCAACGCCACAGCAACCTCGTCAACCAGCCAGCCAGGAAATCTGCATTGCCTCTGCCCCGTTTTACAACGCCGAACATGCTGGACAGGGCGTAACCCCAGCATTAGCTAGCTGTAAATTGCTTCTGCATGCAATGCTTTCGTCTGCTGCAATGCGATCTTTGCCGTTGGCCAAACGGTTGGCACCTCACATTTTGTCAGACCCAGTCTAGAAGACGCTGCAACGTCCGACCCGTGGCAGCCTTTATACATAGGCAACACGCAGCTGGTCCTAGACGGGTACGTTTACGTTGCAGCTGCACCTAGGTTGACCTCGGCATATGGTCACACGGCATATGCAAGGATCAGCAATTGTCAAGGTGCCCTGTCATGTTACACTGCCCAGCATGATGCTGTGCCGGTGCATATGACAGGCATCCACTGTATCAGCACTTGCCAATGGCATGCTGGGTGGCACAAGGCTGACCTCTGTTGCTCAAGACATTTGGACAGCATATGTTCAAGAAGGCGATACTGTGGTGGATGCCACTGCTGGCAACGGTGGTGACACTCTATGGCTAGCCAGGGCTGTTGGTCCTCAAGGCAGCGTCTTTGCATTTGACAAGGAGGTATTGAACACTGATGGTAGTTCTCTCTTACGCACCAACTCTGAAGCATGCATGTGTCAACTGCAGGAGAAAGCGCTGGCTGGTACAACAGCAAGGATTCAGGCCTACATTTCCATTGAGAATATGCCCAGCATGCATTTCCATCACTGCTGTCATTCCCTAATGCAGGTCAGCTTTTTGGTTGGAAATTACCTGCATTCGCTCTGAACTGCTGCTGTGTTCAAATGCCCTGCTATGTCTACAGGATGTTGTTGCGCTTCATTCAGCAAGCCTAATATGCTTCAACTTAGGCTACCTGCCGTCTGCAGACGACAAGCCTCAAACTGCCACTGAACAGTACACAACACTTGCAGCAGTAGCAGCAGCCCTGAACATGGTCAATGACAGAGGCCTCATTAGCATCATGGCATACACTGGGCATTCAGGCAAGTTGGCAAATTACATGCAAAAGTGCTGATTGTCAAGGCTTTTTTCTGCTGCTGACATATGTATTCCCAGCAGTGGCCTTGTCACGTCTGCTTTTGTACTAGCGCCTGGACACAGAGGCACTGCTCTGGCACAGACACATCCTCAAAACATTCTCCATGTGCAATGGCACAGCAAGCTTGCAAGATGAGTTGCTGATGGGCTGAAGTGCAGGGGGTCAACAGGAATATGAGGCTGTCAGGCAACATTTGCAAGCACTCTCACCGGCCGAGTGGACCGTAAGTGAGCACAAGTATATCAATAGACCAACTGCCCCTGTCCTTATGTGTGTTGCAGCCAAGGGTTCTAAGTCTCACTGAGCACAGTTCAACGGTTGCCAAATGCCGTCAGCTGGTGTTTTTGCTTTATTGGAAAGTAGATACTTTCCTGAAGCTCATTAGACTACCAGTCTACTGAGTGCTACAAAGGTGCAGTCAGTGTTTGTATAAAAACAGCATATGGTCATCGAATTCATACCACTAAGAAAAAACAGCGTATGTATGATTTCAGGAAGCTAAGCATTTTATTGAATCAGATCTTCCCCTAGAGCAACACGATGGACCTACGCCTGTTTTGTGCTTGCCTTGGACGGTGTGAGATAAGGCTAACTTTGTGCAGACCGTATGTCGCACATGAACAACACCTGCTTTATGAATTTGATCTCATTTGCAGCTATTTTGGCCAGTGAAAGTAGCAGCTTACAGTTCTTGCTACCATCTATTTCTACTCAGTTCGTTTCAGTAGTCACTCCGTCCCCTTTGCATGTTTGGCAGATCCTCTGCATCCAGCAAGCTCCTTTCCAAACAAGGGACGTGCGTTACAATTGCAATACCTCCATTTGCCTCCATTTACCTCCATTTGGCGAAAGTTATATGTTTCCACTTCGACCTTACTGCCCCTGCAAGTCGGGCATACCCGAATGGCTGCAGGGGTTTCATGCAGGCCGGTGTGATGATCAGATGAACTACCTGCCTGAGGGGACACCTTGCCATGATCAGCTGTCTGATCAGCTTTTGATCGTAAGTAAGCAAGCAGCTGCAAACGCTTACCGCCTGTGCACCTGAGGTGTACTTGACGCGCAATTGATGATACAACTCTCGATCGGATTTGGAGAGTTGGCCGCTCATTCTGCGATCTGTCGCTGCTCAGCGGACATGTCCTGCCTTGGTGCCCATGTCCACACCCACACCCACGTGACCCCGTAACGCCTGCTAGGGTTAGTACGTGGCTAGCGTGCTAGCTTGAGAGTCACTGTGCTAGTTCATCAACTGCCGCGAACATATACCTTGCTGCTCGTACCAATTTTGCCCTCAGACAGTATGCGAGCGCCGAGCAGTATGATGTTACACGTGCTGCGGCAGCACGCCGCACAAATATACCGACAGCCGGGGCTGCAAGTGCACCCTCTGTTCTCAGTTTTACCCCATCTCTTAAGGCCTGAGGTCTCAAGCCTGGTGAGCTTATCCAGCTTCAGTACGGCTGCTGGATCGTCCACTCAAGTAATAGAACCACAATTCAAGGTATTTGGTCGCCTGATCAGCTTGGAACCTGCTGAGTTTGCACTGCCCGCTAGGCCCAGCCCACATATGCCAACACATGTACAAAGTCTGCATCTACTGTGCAGCGCACAGACCTGTTCAACGCGCATCCAAGATCCCTGCAATATGACCGGCCCACAGACGAGCCCAGACCTGAGGTAGCAACAAGCAGATTTCGGCAAGCGCTGCTTACAATCTCTGGATTTTACAGCAAAGAGAGTCAGCTTCTGCGAGGTTGGTGGGGCTCAGCAATGCTTGGCTGGTTGCAGGCTGTACTGTTGTTTAACTGTGCATCACGCCTGGAATGTATTGTGCAGGCAGTAAAAACTTGTACCAGGCTGTTGTGCAACAGGCCGCAGAGCCAAGGCTGTATGAAGGTAGATTCTTGTTGATTTACATCATTTGTTTATATTAAATCCTGTTGCACACCTGTTGTGCTCAGCCAGCCTGATAGAGATATGACTCACTTGACACAGACTCTCAGACACATTTGTGTGCTTTCATATGCTCTCTTGAGCAGCTTTGAGTGTGCTGCAGTCTTTGATCTACAAAAGAAGTTTGCCAATGAGTATAACATACTATGTCTTCATGTCTGGATGCTGTTGGTCCGGCTGCGATCTGAAGGCAAAGACGGCAAAGACATAGCGCAAATGGTGTATGAAACATTCCAAGACAATGTTGAGGCAAGGGTGCGAGGAGAAGGTGTCAAGGTCAGCACTTTACTCTGTCCATTGTCAATGGCATTGGGAACTATATTGAGTTGCCCACCAAGCTTGGTTATGCATGAGGCAGCTGTATCTCACATTGTATTGCAGTGCTGGCACATTTGCAGTTTTCCAGAAAATCTTGTTTGGGTTTTTTTGGGTACCCCGTGCAACTTATTGGAGTGAGATAGCAGTAACATCAGGTGGAGTTGCATTGTCAACAAAGCACCCACAAACACAGTCCTTCTGGATTGCAAAAAGTTGATAGCGTACTCAACACATGCACCTTGTTTGCTCATACTTTTAGTCCAAGCAGTCCTGCGTGACATTGTAGGTAATGTAGCCAGTCGCCTGTTTGCTTGCAACAGTGATGCCTTCATACAGGTACGCCTCAACAAGTGGCTCAATGAGCTTGAGCAGATGTTCTATGGCATGAGCTTTGCTTTTGACAAATCATTGACTGGGGATGAGGTCATCACTGGTGCTCTGCTCAGAAACTTCTACAATGATGACAAGAGCAAGCAGAAGCCAGCAGAGATCCTATCCAGATACGTCACAAGGTTAGCAATCACTTTAGTGAAGCTGTTGCTTGAAGTAGGCAATTGAGCCTGCAACTGCCCTGCCCTGTTTTTGTATTTGCTACCAGGAAGGACTCCTGGCGTGCCTGTTTGAATTCTGGCATATTTGCTCAGCAATCTGAATGTCAAGCACATGTGGTGTCTCTGGGGTGTTCGTGCAAAGTGCCTGAGAGCTCAGATTTTGTATGCAGGGAGCTAGCTTGCCTTGCCAAGACAGAATCGGAGCATGTTTTGTCAGGAAAAATAAAGTTTTCTGATGACATTCTGAGCAGATGACAGGTGAACAGCAGCAGCATGTGCATGCTGTTCTACAACCTTGTGTCATCATGCATGTATCATTGACGTGTTAGGAGGGTGGTGATCTGCATTTACATGTTTAGGCAATAAAATGCTGTGTGTTTGCTGTCCTGTAGTAGTTTATTCTTTACAGTTCTGTGCTCCAAGTTGTGACCTTGGACTTGGCCTTCCAAAGCGTTTGCTGATTGTAGTGGTAGAATATGCCGTCCATGAGTCGCATTTTGCACGTGAGGTTTGCACGCCATCTTGTGTTGAGGCTTATACTTGATGTCACCGTGTGTGTCTTGTCCATCAGCCAATGCAATCTCTGTGCCTCACTGTCAATGTAGCTGCATAGTGGGCCTTTGCAGATTGAAGCACAGGGACTATGCTAGTTGACATTGCACAGACTGGCATGGTAATATACAGTGTTCGAGCGCCTGTCAGACCTGACACACGTGCAGCAAGTGGTATTTGACTTGTCAGCCACGAACCAGGTCTGCTGCTTGCACTTGCACAGTTCTCCATCAGCTCTTCAATAACAATGTGAGTGCATGTAGGCATGTTTGAAATGCCTTGTTATATCTTGTACGTTGGTGACCTGTTACGACAGCAAGTGAGAACAAGCCAGACATATGGCACACACATTGAGCGCCTGCAACTATCTTGCAGATGACAGTGACATGTAGCCATAACTCAGGTAGACCAACCAGAACTGCTACTGCTGTCACTGAACCCAACATGTCTTTCTGGGGACAGCGTTCTCATTGCTGTCTTACAGTTGCATGCAACGATGCACCTCTACAGACTTTGAGATGCACTGTGCAGTCGGCGGGCTTGCATAACAGGACCGTGTCTTACATGGTGTGTGTACTGTGTAGCTACTGACAACAGCTCTCCTAAGTGTGTCTAAACGCTGAGTGCAAAACACATATGTACAAAGTAATAGGCGGCTAGGTAAGGAACGCGGCCTATGCAACCATTACTAACTACCTGAGTAATCTTTCCATGAATGGTGTGACTGGATATTGCTAAGTGCTCACACTTTCAACAGTCAGCAATGACAGTGGACCGGAGCATGCTGAGTTACGTAAAATTGACTACACTCTATGCAGAAAGTGTATTTGAGCTATAAGACAGATGCTGCCCGCTAGCTCTGTCTTTGTCATCATAGTGCATGGCAAAGCTGGGCTACAGCCAGAACTGGAACTCAAATTGTGATCGAACACCACTACAGTGATGCTTGCTGGAAACATGAAATCTGCTGAGCGTGCGACGTGACATAAGATTTGACTTGAGGGCACCACATGCTGTGCTCTTTCAGAGCAGGCACTTCAGGATTACCTGGTCCCCCTCTGACTTAGCAGATGCACCGCAAGGCTACTTCTTCACTGTACACAAAAGCTTTACTACTGCTGCTTGCTGTTCAATTGAAACAAGCGTGGTGCCCCACGAGTGTGAGAGCTCCACTGCTCTGCGCCTGATTGAATCTCAGCTGTGATGTCTACTACCTCAAATCGCTTCCTAAGCTGTTTAAAAAAGGCAGAATCGCTCTTCCATCGGCGCACATGAGCCAGCAAATACCCTCCAGCAGCTGTAAATGAACATGCACTCTTGAGCTTGATGTGTTGTGACAACACAGGCTGCTACCTTGCCTTGTGAAGGTCATACATTGTAGCTAGAATGGTAACACGCGACAGAGTCGGTAGCACCTTGCATGGTTACTCATTGACATACAAACATGGTTGCACAGCATGATTACCTTCCTTGACTGCTCCAAGGTGCATACGAATGATAATACATTCACAACACAAACTTGGTTGCACAGCACACTTGCCTTTGACCGCATGCGCAGACAAGTGTACAATGCATACAATTGTGTGCAAAGTAAACATGCTGTCTTACCTAATGAACTCAAGCTTGACAGCAAGGGATTAAAGAGCTCCCGATGATAAACGACGTCTGCTGCAACCACCAGGTCAGGAGTGGCCCAACCTTGAGCCAGTGAAGTGACGGAAGTGACGCCCCATGTCAACTCACAGCACTGCACTGAGCCTCCACCTGCTGATATTGCTGCCTCATTCAGAAGCATGTTCTGCTCTAAAAGGCTCTGCACACATGATGGAAACATCTCACAAACAAAAGTCTTGATCAGGCCAAGAAGCACAAATAGAGAGTCTTTTGGACAGTCATACAAGAGCAGCCAAAGGCATGCTGATTGTACTGACAGTGACATTATTGCCGAGAATGATCAGAGGCTGTATCCAGGAGACATCAGGAGTACGAAGCTGATGTGCTCAGGAACTTTTGTGACCAGCACACCATGTTGGCCAGCAATTTGCAAGCACACGTGGCTGCTGACTGCGTGTGCATCACTCATCCCAGGCTTTCAAAAGGCCTACCAGCACATTTGGCAGGTCTGTAAGCAGTACTTGGGCACCCATTGCTGCAAACACAAGACCCACCAGACCACAACCAGCACCTAGCTCCAATACTCTTTTACCCTGCATCAGCCAAGCTCCTGAGGTTCAAAGCATTCAACGGCTTCTGCTGCCATCAGAAAAAAAATCAAGGGTTGCTTGAGCAGCGGCAACTTGCAAAACCTTCCAGTACCCTCTCTGTTGCAGGTCTTGCAGCTCTGCGTACGCAGACAAGGAGATGGCAGAAGGCCAGATCTGAAAGCTGAGACCCTACAAGCAGGTTTCACAGTTGACCATCACAGCAGACGGAATGTCACAACGAACAGATGTCACGTTTTCTCGTCGGTGTCTGCTGTGCATGGGGGTGTCCCACCTTGTCAGGCTGGGAGGCTATGGTCAGCGTGCGATCTAGTTGCTGCAGTCGGTAGCTGTACGGCTCGGAGTCGGTGTGTAAAGGGCCTATGCTGTCCGCAGCTGGTGCCTCTTCGTCGTCTGAGACGGCCGGCAGAGCGTCCCAGCCTGCTTCGTCCTCCGACTCATACGGCATTAGCGCACAGCAAGTATCAGCTTGTAATCTCTCCCTCTGTCTTTCTCAGCAAGACCCTGCGCTGGCGGAGAACACTTGGGTAGCTCGACAGGGACTCCTCCACGCTTATGAGCAGGACTCGAGGACTTCGATCATCGGTTCATCGTAGGAAAACGGAGTTGCAAGAACGACACTACGAACTGAGTTGTTGACTAATACTAGGGGAGAGGCCGCGCTCCGCGCGGCGTCAGTGATAGGGAACGGAACGCGTGAAATGACAAACCCTGGCCGATAACGGACGTTTGAAGAAGGACGAAAAATCGGGAAACAGGACGAAAAAACAACTGTTAAGGGCGGAGCAAATCAGAATTTTTCGAAAGTTCATACTGCAATCCCCAAAAGAGAATCCCCGGAAATTGTAACAGAGTCTCAGTCTTCATTATGTG
>JAABUP010003994.1_pt1 | contig 24924 bp, 21 predicted proteins | sample 5559201 | NCBI WGS metagenome assembly JAABUP01 (sample SAMN10711887, study PRJNA513373) | rock metagenome | isolation source: Antarctica rocks | place: Antarctica
GCCTCCCGCAGCAGCCCCTTGACCGCCTCCGTCAACTCCATCGCCCCTCCCTTACCGCAGCGACACACGCCCCTGACCCACCGAGTCTATCATACCCGGGATACCTATTTTCACGAACATCCCTAAGCGCGATGCGTCGTGCTGTAACGCTGCTCCTCGACCCCTTGCAACCGCTCGACTTCGCTCAGTGTTGCTTGCGCCTTTGCTAAAAGCTGGTCGCGGACTGGGATAAGTTGCAGCGCAAAGTCTTCGAGCGCTCCACCTTGTGTCATATCGTTTGGCATCAACCAGATACCGATACGGATTTGATTGCCGAGATATTGCACTGGCTCGCTCACCCATCCGTCGGCGACTGCACTCGTCGGGACCGCTTTCTGTATGGGTTCGGGTAGATGGCCGCGTATGCTCAACCATTGAGCGGCTGGGTTCATATCTGCGTCAGCCATGATACCCAAGGTGCGAATCGTCTCTTGCCGGAGACGAATCGGGATATCGCGGAATACTTCGTTGATGCCACCAGCCTCCGCTACTACTCCGGGCGTAACAACCGCAAACGACTCTAATAATGCGTGTTGGACGCAAAGCTGCCAAACGACATGCTGATCATCCGAACCTTCCACGAGTAACTGTTGAGGCGATGGCGGTGTTGCCTTGCTCGATCGGTGCGCCATTAGCGAACCTCGATCGCATGGCTGACTGCAACGTCGAGATCATCGCTGGTATAGCCGACAGGATAGATGGCGTCGCCGCGCCGTTGTAAGCGGAAGAGATAGCCCTGGTCGGCGTTGTCGTCCTCGGCCAACGCTTCTTGGAATGCTTCTACGCAATCCCAACTATGCGTCGTGGCGAAGATTTGAATGTCACGCTCCCGTGCTACTTTGAGGAGCAAGCGCCATACATCCGCCTGCGCGCGATAGTGAAGGCCGGTGTCGATCTCATCGATGAGAAGGACGCCTTTTCCGACCGTAACCGCCGATAGCGCAAGGGCGAGGGCGCGCCGAATTCCCTCCCCAAGACTACTGATTGTTACGCGAGTAGAATATTCCTTGAGTTTGACCAAGGTTCCGCCGACGGTGCGCTTACTGGTGAATCGAATATCTTCGGCAGCAGGTTCAATGATCTGTAGTGCAGTCGTAACTACCTGTTCCTTGACTGGGTCGCGAATTACGGCATCCCACAGATCCGCAAGGTATTCGAAATCCGCGTCTGCTACATCAATAAACCGTGCTCGACTCGCCATCGTACCGAGTTGTGTGACAAATCTGTCGCTTACGTACTCCCATCCCTCGTGGAGAGGGAGCGCTGTGGAGTTAGCTGGGCTGCCCAATTCATCTGGCTGCGTCGAGCGGTATGTGACAATCAGTTCCAGTGGTGGACCAGACAGTTGCGCTTCAGGACGATTGCGGAGGTGCAACGTTACCGTTTGATCGTTATCATGCTTCGAAGAGATGGTGATCTGTGAACCGATTTGAGGCTCGCGATCGAAATACACTGCGGCGAGCTGATAATGTATCGAGCCTTGTAGCGTTTCGCGTGTAATATCAAGAGTAAACTCTCCGCGCGCGTTCAACAGTTCGACAAGCGGTGCTACACCACCACGACTAGCCAGCAGATACACCGCCTCCAAGAAACTCGTCTTCCCCGCGTTGTTGTCGCCCACGATCAGGTTGACGCGCGCGAGGCCGTCGATGGAAAAGTCCTTGAAGGCGCGGTAATTCTTGATGGTGAGGTCGCGTAGCATGAGATGCTCCAGATAAAAAAGGCGCGTAATAGAGTGCGCGCGAATATGACTATCATAATACGAATATTACTGGATCGCATAAAGCTGGCTGTGTGGACAGGCGCTTACTGACCGACAGGTGCCTACTGATCGGTTTGTGTCAGCGCCGCGTAGCGCGCCAGCAGGCGGGCGTAGTCTTCCTCGGTGTCGAGGTCGTCGGTGGGGGGCGGGCCGGGGATCGGCACCTCGTGGACAGCGGCGTTGTGGGCACGGATCACGCCGCGCGCGCCCTGATCGCCGGTCACTTGCGCTAGCTCGGGGAAGAGTTCGCGGGCGATCAGGACCGGATTGCCGCGCACACCCTCGTAGGTCGGCATCACGATCGGTGCGCCGGTCGCGCGGCGGGCGGCGATCAGCGCGTCGTGGACATCAGCGCCGATCAATGGCTGATCGCCGAGGATGAAGAGTGCGGCGTCGGTGTCGGGTGGCAGGGCGGCGAGCCCCGCGCGCAGCGATGTGCTCTGCCCCGCGTGGTACTCGTCGTTGACGACCACCTGTGCGCCCGCGAAGTCGATCCGCTCCCGCACCGGCGCGGCCTCGTGGCCGAGGACGACGATCACCCCATCCAAATCGGCGGCGAGCGCGTGCGTCAGCGTATGCGCCAGCACCGGACGGTCGCCGAGCGGCAGCAGTTGTTTCGGGCGTCCGAGGCGCGACGAACTCCCCCCGGCCAGGATCACGCCGACGATCGGGTGAGCTACCTCAGTCACCGGCCACCTCGACCGTCTCCTCGACCGCTTCCAAGGTTTGCTCCGCCTGGATCGTGGCGGGGGTCTCGTCGCGGACCGGCAGCAGGACGCGGTCGTAGCGGGTGGCGACAATTTCCGCGATGATCGCGAGGGCGATCTCTGGCGGGGTCTTACCACCGAGATCGAGGCCGATCGGCCCGTGGATCCGATCGACCTGCGCCGCGCTGAAGCCCTCGCGCGCGAGGCGTGCGCGGCGGTCGGCGTGCGTCTTGCGCGCCCCGATCGCCCCGATGTAGCGCGCATCGGTCTCGAGCGCGCCGCGCGTGGCCGGTTCGTCGAGCTTCGGATCGTGGCTGAGGATCGCGATGTAGGTCGATTGATCGACGTGCAGCCGCGCGAACGCCTTGTCCGGCCAGGCGACGATGATCTCGTCGGCCTCGGGGAAGCGCTCGCGATTGGCGAAGCGCGAGCGCGCATCGACGATCGTCACCCGAAATCCGAGTTCCTTGGCGTAGTGGGTGAGCGGGATGGCGATGTGGTCGCCGCCGAAGAGGATCAGGTGCGGGGACGGGGCGTAGACCTCGATGAAGACGTCGATCGGCTCCTCGGACGACGCGCCGACGAGCGCCGCGTCGTAGGAGCGGCGGACCGACTCCTCGCGCCGCTGGGCGCGGACGGTATCGCGCACGATCGCCGCGCGCAGGGCGTCATCCGCGAAGTCGCCTTCCATGCGCCCATCGGGATGGACGATCGCCTTCGTCCCGACCGCGATCGACCTTGCCGGTGCGCCGATCACGGTCGCGGTCGCGATCAGCCGCTCCTCGCGCAGATACCCTTTCAACGTATCGAAATATCCCACCCCCACCCCCTTTGAGAAGTACGAAGTACGAAGTTGGAAGTACGAGATAGCGCCTTTAGCACCACCCGCACCAGTTCGTACCCCGTACTTCGTCGTTCGTACCTCGTACTTCGTACTTCGTACTTTAGCTGACCGGTTCGATGAAGACCTCGATCGTCCCGCCGCAGGCGAGGCCGACCTCGAACGCCAATTCATCGGTGATGCCGAAGTGGAGCAGCTTGCTCTCGCCGCTCTTGATCACCTCTTGCGCCGCGTCGTAGACCGCGCCCTCGACGCAGCCGCCGCTCACCGAGCCGACCATCTCGCCGTGCGAGGAGACGGCAAGCTTCGCGCCGAGCGGGCGTGGGGCGGAGCCGTAGACCTTGACTACCGTGGCGACCGCGACCTGATCGCCGCGCTCACGCCACGATTCGATCGCCGGTAGAACATCTCTCATGCTGGACCTCCTGGTATCGCGCGAGAACAGGATGCGTGCCGCACGGCGTTCGCGCAATTGCCGTGCCTACTCGATCGAAGGGCGAGGCGGCCCGATCTATTCCCGTTAAGGGGTGCGGGGCGAGCCGTTTGCCCGCCCCGCACCTTCGGTTGATCGTCCTCGCGTCGCTATTTCTTGTTCAGCACTTCGGTGCGGTGCGCCGTCTGGCTGCGAACCGGGCGATGTGCGGTCACCTCGGACAGCGAGTTGGCGAGCGCCTCCAGGCTGGTGAGGTTGTGGACCGGCAGGAAGTCGTCCACGTACGGCAGCGCCGCCTGGATCCCGCGCGTCAGCGGCTGGTAGGTCGGCGAGCCGAGCAGCGGATTGAGCCAGATCAGCCGGAACGACATCCGCTGCAAGCGGGCCATCTCGCGGCGTAGCACATCGACATCGCCGCGATCCCAGCCGTCGCTGATGATCATCACGATCGCTCCCTGCCCTAGCACGCGCCGCGCCCAGCGCGTGTTGAAGGTGAGCAGCGACTCGCCGATGCGCGTGCCGCCGGCCCAGTCCTGGACCTCCTTGGAGACCCGTTCGAGGGCCGCGTCGATGTTACGGACCCGCAACTGGCGGGTGATCCGCGTCAGGCGCGTGCCGAAGACGAAGACCTCCACTCGGCTCAGTCCCTGCTCGACCGTGTGGACGAACTGGAGGAGGAGGCGCGAGTAACGATCCATCGAGCCGCTGATGTCGCAGATCAGCACCACACGGCGCGGCTTCATCTTGCGGCGGCGGTGCGAGAGTTCCAGCATCTCGCCGCCGTACTTCATATTGGCGCGGAAGGTCCGCCGCATATCCAGGTAGCGCCCCTTCGAGGCACGGACGGTGCGACGGGAGCGGCGCAGGGCGATCTTCCAGGTGATCTTTTCCATCAGGAAGCGCGCGCGCGCCATCTCGTCCGCGTTGAACTGGGCGAAGTCCTTCCCCTTCAACGCCTCGGAGGCGGAGAAGGTCAGCATCGTGTCCGGGTCGACGTCCTCGGCGTTCTCGCCTTCGACCGCCTCCTGCTGCCCGGTGCCCTTCTCCGCGTTGTCGCTGTCTTTCCCCTCCTTCTTGTCCTTGCCGGGTGGCGGGGGGATCGCGAGCTCGTCCTCGGCGTCGGTCGAGTCGGGCGGCGGCATATCGCCCGATTGATCGTATGGGCCTTCATCGTCGGAGAAGGTGCTGTAGCGCCAGTAGAGATCGAACGCCTTGTCGAAGAGCGGCCCATCCTCGCGACGGGTGACAAAGGTAGCCCGTGCGGCCAGCTTGAAGTCCTCGCGGACCAGGCCGACCGCCGGGACGGCCTTCGCGAAATCCATCGTTTGGCCGAGGGTGGCGTGCAGCCCGACGAGGCGCAGGTAGCGCCCGAAGCCGACCACACGATCGAGCAACTGGGTGCCACGCTCCAGGTCGCGCCCGTGCGAGGTGAGCCCGGCTGCCAGATCATCAGCCATTGGTCGCCGCCTCGATCAGCTGCTTGCTCAGTCCGCCGCCGACCTTAGTCACATCTTCCTGGTGCTTGAGGATCGCGCCGAGGGTGGCGTCGACCGCCTCCTGGCGCAGATCGGTCTGGTCCAGCGTGATGAGCGCGGCGGCCCAGTCGAGGGTCTCGGCGACGCCGGGCACCTTGTAGAGATCGACGCGGCGCAACTCGTGCATGAAGCGGCTGATCTGCCGCGCCAGAACCGCCGGAGCCTGCGGCTGGCGGGCGGCGATGATCGCCTCTTCCTTCTCGATCGAAGGATAGTCGATCCAGTGGTAGAGGCAGCGGCGCTTCAGCGCGTCGTGCAGCTCGCGGGTGCGGTTGGAGGTGATGATCACTACCGGCGGGCGGGCCGCCTTGATCGTGCCGATCTCCGGGACGGTGATCTGGAAGTCGGAGAGCAATTCGAGCAGGAACGCCTCGAACTCCTCATCGGCGCGGTCGATCTCGTCGATCAGCAGCACCGGGCGCTCGCCGGGGTGCTCGTTCGTGTACTCGACCGCCTGGAGGAGCGGGCGCTTGATCAGGAACTCCGGCCCGAAGATTTCCTTCAGCGCGTGCTCGCGGGAGGTGTGATCGGCCTCCAACATGCGGATCTCGAGCATCTGCTTGGCGTAGTTCCACTCATAGACGGCGTTGCTGACATCCAGGCCTTCGTAGCACTGAAGGCGGATCAGCTGCGTCCCGAGGAGGTCGGCCATCGTCTTGGCGACTTCGGTCTTGCCGACGCCCGCCTCGCCCTCCAGCAGGAGCGGCTTGCCGAGGCGCAGGGCGAGGAAGAGGGCCGTGCCGAGGCTACGGTCGGCGATGTACGCCCGTCCGCGCAGGGCGTCCTGAATCTGGTCGATCGAATCGATGGTATTGAGCGTATCGCTCACGGGTGTTCCGGTCGTCATCCCCTGTCCGTCCTCCGTGCTTGGTCCGCGCCGTCAGGCCCCACCGCGATGTGGGGGCGCGAGGCGGCAGCGCTGCGGTGCGCCGGGACGTCCGGCGCGGCGGTCCCCCTTAGTATACCAACTGCGCCGGGCCTGTGTTGTGAATGGCGCGGCCTTATTTCTGCGTTGTGGCACGCATCGGGGACACAGGATTGTGCAATCCGCACGGTTCGCCGCGAGGGGCTTGCCCTGGCGGGGTATGCTAGAGCGTAAGGTCGATAGCCATGCGGGGTGCGCTGCCCGACGGTTTCCGAGGCGACGGCGCACCGGTGACGACAGTATCCAGCTTTCATCGACCACTCCTCCAAGGATGTTGTTCTTGCTCCCGCGCTCGATCACCGACAGGTCGACAGGAGGTGCCACGATGCACGCACGCGCTATACACCGCTCGCTACGCCTCCTCGCGTTGCTCATGCTTCTCGTCCCGGTGTGGCTGGCCGTACCAGTCGCCGGGACAAGCGCCGCCGCGCCGCGTTGCTTCGCCGAGACCGGGCGCTGCATCGCCGGGCGTTTCCTCGCCTACTGGGAGGCGCACGGCGGACTGGCGCGTCACGGCCTGCCGCTGAGCGATGAGTTCACGCAGCTCCTCGCCGATGGCAGGCCGTACACGGTGCAATACTTCGAGCGCTCACGTTTCGAGCTGCACCCGGAGAACGCCATGCCGGACGATGTGCAGCTCGGGCAGCTCGGGCGTGCGCTCCGTCCCGCCGATCCGCCCGATGGTCCGCCGCGCGGGCCGGGCGTGCAGGATGGCTTCTACTTCCCGGAGACCGGCCATCGGGTCGGCGGGCGCTTCTTCGACTATTGGTACACGCAGGGTGGGCTGGCGCAGTTCGGCTACCCGCTCTCCGCCGCCTTCACCGAGCGCCTGGACGATGGCAACGCCTACACCGTGCAGTATTTCGAGCGCGCGCGCCTCGAATATCACCCGGAGAACTTGTCCCCGAACGATCTCCTGCTCGGGCAATTCGGGCGGAGGGTCTACGCCGTCTGTGGCGAAGCGGTGCCGCGCTGCGATCAGGGCGGGCGCTGAGCCGCGCGCCCGCCGTATGGCCCGCGATGCCGTCTCGGCACAGCGGGTGATGGCGCGAACGACCACGTAACAGGGCGGGGGCGACGTGTACATCGTCGCCCCCGCCCTGAAAATGAAACTCGCAGCTAGCGCTCGCCGCACCGGCTCGCGGCCATCACTATTTCCTCGGGCGACCGTCGAACGTGTCCGGGTGCGGCCCCGTGCGGCCCGCATCGCCCCGGTCGAGCGCGGCGAGCGCGGCGCCATCGGCGGCATCGAGCGTGAAGTCGAAGAGCCCCAGGTTCTCTCGCATCCGCGCGGGCGATGTCGACTTCGGGAAGACGATGTCGCCGTGCTGGATATGCCAGCGCAGCACGACCTGGGCGGGCGTCCTGCCGACCTGCTCGGCGATGCGGACGACGGTCGGCTCGTCGAGCACGCGACCCTTCGCGATCGGCGACCACGCCTCCGTGGCGATCCCGTGCGCCCGCCCATAGGCGCGCACCGCCTCGTTCGTGAGGAAGGGGTGGACCTCGATCTGATTCACCGCCGGCACGATGTCGGTTTCGGCAGCCAGACGCTCCAGGTGTGGCACCTGGAAGTTTGAGACGCCGATCGAGCGGGCACGCCCATTGCGAAAGAACTCCCCGAGGGTCTGCCAGGTTGTGACGAAGTCCCCATCGTCGCGGGCGGGCAACGGCCAGTGGATCAGGAAGAGATCCACGTAATCGGTGCCGAGCGCGGCGAGGGTCGCCTCGAACGCCCGTCGGGCGTCGTCGGGCCGATGGGCATCGTTGTTGAGTTTGCTCGTGACGAACACCTCGCCGCGATCGAGGCCGGAGGCGCGGATTCCCTCGCCCACTCCGCGCTCGTTGCGGTAGCCCTGTGCCGTGTCGATGTGGCGGTAGCCGAGCTCGAGCGCCGCGCCGACCGCCCGCGCGGTCTCATCCGGCGGGATCTGGAAGACGCCAAACCCGAGCTGCGGGATCGTCCGCCCATCGTTGAGGGTAATGTTGGGTATTGCACTCACTATGGGTGTACTCCTTTGTACGCGCTGTGCGCGATCATAACGGCCGCGCAATCCAATCGATGCCGCAACCCAGGCATGGCGCACGGGTCTCACGCAGTCGCCGGGTTTCCTGCCAGCGTTCTGGCTGAACCCGGTCGCGGCACCGGATGGGACGCCCCGCACGCTTTCCGCGCACGGCTCCCAACGGCACCCACTATCGCTGTATTCCCATACGCTCATCGCCATACCGCGCGCCGCGTCGCCACCGCCTGGCGCGTGCCGCCGGGAGTAGCGCCGTCCGGTCCCGCCCTTCCGGTGGGTGCGGGGCTGGCGTCGGTGGCCCTTGTGCATCCACGGTGCAGGAGGCGCGCTGGACGGCGCTGCGCGGCAACGCCGCATTCTCCGCCGCCGCCGTGCTGGCACACGGCGGGACGCAGGTGGCGTCCCCCGGCCCCAATTGCGCGCAGAGGCCGATCGTGTTCGCCCCGGCGAAGCTCGGATCGATGAGCCCGCGCTCGTCCACATCGAGCGCGTAGCGCGTGCAACTCGCCCCGCTCGGGCGCAGGCAACGCGCGCTGGCCCCGGCGTACCACTCCGGGTCGAGGCTGAGGGTGAAGAGGGCGAAGCCGCGCACCCGCGCGGGCATCCGGTACATCGCATCGAGATAGTAGCGCGCTTTCAGATCCCAGCGCATCGCCGAGTTGATCCCCGCCTCGGTGATGAAGATCGGGAGGCCGGTCTGGCTCAGAGCGCGGTCGAGGACGAGGTCGGGGCAGAGCGCGTCGCCATTCGCCCCGGCGCAGTCGCGCGTATCGGACGCCTCGCGCAGGGCAGGGTACGGCTGCTCCAACGTGTCGGCACCATACAGGTGGGCTCCGAGCGCGTCGTAGCGGGCGGCGACGCTGCCGAGGCCATCGCCCCGATCGGAGAGGAAGAGGTCGAGGTAGGCGAGCCCGCGATAGTCCGGGTTGTCGCTGTCGCGCAGGCCATTCGCCGTCGGCAGCGAGGCCATCCAGTGCAGATTGGGATGGCTCGCGCGGTATTGCGGACCGAGGTCGCGGACCGTCGCCAGCAGGCTGTAACGCGCGATGAGCGGGTTGACCCCGGCGAGGTCCGGCTCGTTGCCGACCTCGATCCAGAAGGCGACGCCGGAGCCGTCGTTCCCCCGATCGCGGATGTAGTCGAGGAGCGAGCGCCCGTCGCTGGGGAGGGGGGCGTTGAGTTGGCGCTCCACTTCGTCCGGGTCGGTGCGCGTCTCGGCGGTGCGGAGGATGATCGTCCGCGCGCCCGCCGTGATCGCGTCGTCGAGCTGCGCCGTCCCGAAGACCGGCGTGGTCGGATAGCCATCGTAGAACATCGAGAACTTGGCGAGGGTCGGGCGCAGGCGCGTGTAGGCGGGGAGCTGGTACGTCTGCCAGTTGCTCGGATCGATGAAGTTGACGCCGATGTCGAGGGTCAGCGGCGCGGAGCCGGTCGGGGCCGCGCTCGCCGACCGCGCGCTCGCACCGCTCCCGGTCCAGTCTCCCCAAGCGGTGGCCTGCGCGCCGTCCCGCGTATCCAGGGTGTAGCGGCGACCATCGGTCCCCTGCCCGTAGAGGGTCACACCCGTGGCGCTCGTCACCGCGACCGGCGCGGCGGCGAGCGGCCCGCCGAGGGGGCGCGCGGCGGAGAAAGTCCGCCCGTCCGTCGAATTGCGCTGCCAGATCATCCCACGCTCGTCGCGCAGGAAGACGTGAACCTGCCCGCCGCTGGCGGCGGCTGCCGGGGGCGCGGCGAGGCGGTCGCCGAGCGCGCGCCACCCCTCGTACTCGTTCCCGTCGCCGCTGCGCCTGACCCAGAGGGTGCCATCGGTCCCGCGCACGAAGACGGCGACGAATGTCTCCGTGCTGGCCGCTGCTGGGGCGGCATCGGTCGCGCCGCCGAGGGGCGACCAGCCGCTGTACCAGAGGCCATCGGTCTTGCGGACCCAGACCCCGCCGTCGGCGCGGCGGGCGACGATCAGGCTCTGCCCGCGAAAGGTCGTCGCCCCGGTCGCGCCGGGGGCGTTGTCCTCGCCGAGCGCCGCCGGGGCCGCATTCGTCGCCCCTGCCGGTCGTGCCGCCGGGAATGCCAGCAGGGCGATCAGGAGGAGCGTGAGGGCGCGGCAGAGCGCCCCGTTGCGGATTCGTTGCCGGTCACGATGCGTCGCCAGGTTCTCGCCCTCTCTATGAACGGCGTCGGTGCCTGCCCGTGCTGTGCGTCGGTCGTCGCGTCTGTTCAAACGCGCGGCACGGGCGATCGGTTCGCTGTGGGGCGGCAGCGACTCGCGGCGGTGCCAGTCCGGCAGCACGCTCGGCGGCTGCGCGTGGGCGGCGGGGTTTCCATCTACTCGCCGGATGCGGGTGGGAGCGGGTGGGAATGGAAGGTGCTATAAGGGCGTTATGGGGGAGGAACGATGGGCGACCACGCTGGTCGCCATGAGTGCGAATCCCTTGAGTGCCGCGATGATGCCGAAAGCAAGGAGGATGTAGCATGGCTGTAACTGCTGAGCGCTTCAACCAGGGCATGACCTACGAGGAATACAAGGCGCAGATGACGCGCAACCGCGAGCGCTTCGACGAGAACGAGGCTGCGGTGCAGCTCGATCCGGCCGACGTGCAGACCTTCTCCGGTCTCTCGCAGCCGCTGAACGTGGTGGTGATCGCCGAGGATTGGTGCGGCGACGTGATCAGCGGCCTGCCGGTTCTTGGCAAGCTCGCTGCGGAGAGCAACGGCAATCTGAACGTGCGGACCTTCCTGCGGGATCAGAATCTCGACCTGATGGACCAGTACCTGAAGGAAGGGAAGTACCGCTCGATCCCGGTCTTCGTCTTCCTCGACAAGGATTTCAACGAACTGGGCCATATGATCGAGCGCCCGCAGAGCGTCACCGAGATGCTCGCCGAGAAGCGCACGGCGATCTACGCCAGCGATGCCAAGTATGGCGACGTGAGCACCCCGCCGGATCAACTCGACCCCGAAGTGCGCGCCAGCCTGATGCAGGCGCTCAATCAGGTGCGCGAGGACGCCCGCCCGCAGATCAACAGCGCGATCGTCGGCGAGTTGCGCGCGATCATCCAGGACGTACCGGTCACCGCCGAGTAAACTTCGAGCGGACGGGGGGGGGGACGCACTGTCCGCCCCCCTTTTGCACCCATTTTGGGCGGCGATTATGAAGCTGCATGGGAGGCGATGATGGCGAAGAAGCCGGTGAAAGTGACGATCACCTACTGCGCGGAGTGCGGCTACGAACCGCAGACCCTGGAACTGGCGAACGCACTGATGCGCCGGTTCCTCTACGACCTCTCCTCGGTGGAGCTGATCCCCTGGCACGAGGGCTCGTTCGACGTCTCGGTCGATGGCGAGCTGGTCCACTCGATGTTCCGCGAGGGCGGCTTCCCCGAGTCCGAGGCGATCATCAAGGCCGTCGAGGCGCGGCAGGGCGCGACGGCGTAGGGATAGTCGGCGGTCGGCAGTCGGCAGTTGGCAGAACGAAAAAAGGCGCGGTGCCAGCAGAAGGGCACCACGCCTTTGCCTATATTCTCTGCCGACTGCCGACCGCCGACTTACGCCCCCTTCAGGCTCGGCAGATAGCATCGCTCCGTATACTCCCGGACCATCCGCTCGGTGTTGAAGATGGGTGCGTTCAGCGCGATCGAGCGCTTCATGCGACCCGTCCAGCCGTAGGGCACGCCATCTAGCCCGCGCTCGTAGAAGGCGGGCACCAACTCCTGCTCCAGGATCGCGTAGAGGGACTCGGCATCGATGTACGCCTGATGCTCGGCGTTGTCGAACGTCTCGGTGCCGCCGATCGCCCAGCCGATCTCCCCGCCCCGCTCCTGCGCCTCGTCCCACGCCTCGACCCACCAACCATCGAGCGTGCTGCAATTGAGCGCGCCGTTGGCGGCGGCCTTCATGCCGCTGGTGCCGCTCGCCTCGTAGGGACGCTGCGGCGTGTTCAGCCAGACATCGACCCCCTGCACCAGCTGCCGCGCGACCCCGATGTCGTACCCTTCCAGGAAGAGCACGCGGTGGCGGAACGGCCCCTGCCCGGCGAGCTGCGCGAGCCGCTGGATCAGCAGCTTGCCGCCGTCGTCGCGCGGGTGGGCCTTCCCGGCGAAGACGATCTGCACCGGACGCCTGGCGTTGTTGAGGATCCGTGCCAGGCGATCCGGGTCGCGCATCAGCAGGGCGGCGCGCTTGTAGGTGGCGAAGCGGCGGGCGAAGCCGATCGTCAGCGCGTGCGGGTCGAAGGCGTCGCTGTCATAGGAGCGCCCGTGGCGCGCGTCCTGTTCGTGGGCCTTATCGCTGATGAAGGTCAGCAGGCGCGCGCGGCTCGCGTTGCGCGCGGCCCAGAGTTCGTTGTCCGGCGCGCGCAGGATCGGTTCCCAACCGGCCGGATTCGCCGGGGCGGTGCCGGGTGTGATGTCCAGATAGCGGGAGTAGATCGCCGCCATCTCCGGGGAGACGAATGAGGGGATGTGGACGCCGTTGGTGATGTACCCGATCGGCACCTCGTCCTCGCTGAGGTCCGGCCAGATGCTTCGCCACTGCTGGCGGCTGACCTCGCCATGCAGGCGGCTGACCCCGTTCGCCCGGGACGAGAGCTTCAGCGCCAGAACCGTCATGCAAAAGTATTCGCGGTAGTCGTCCGGGTTGTGTCGCCCCAGGCTGAGGAATTCGTGCATCGAGAGGCCAAATGGCCGGATGTACTCGCTGAAATGCTGCTCCATCAACTCGGGCGAGAAATAGTCGTGCCCTGCGGGGACCGGCGTGTGCGTGGTGAAGATGAAGGTCGGGCGTAGCTTCGCGCGCGCCTCCTCGAAGGTGCCGCCGTCCTGCTCCATCGTGCGGCGAATCCGCTCCAGCGTCAGGAAGGCGGCGTGCCCCTCGTTCATGTGGCAGACACCCGGGGCGATGCCGAACGCCTCCAGGAAGCGCGTGCCGCCGATGCCCAACACGATCTCCTGGCGGATCCGCATGGTGATGTCGCCGCCGTAGAGGCGCGCGGTGAGCCGCCGATCCTCCTCGTTGTTCGCCGGGAGATCGGTGTCGAGCAGGTAGAGGGTGATGCGCCCGACCTGGACCTGCCAGGCCGCGATCTGCACGTCGTGATCCTCCAGGCGCACCGAGACGATCAGCGGCTTGCCGTCCGGCCCGTTCACCGGCGCGACCGGCAGACGCTCCGGCGCATTGTCTTCGCCGCCGTCCTGCTGCCAGCCCGAATCGTCGAGCGTCTGCCGGAAGTACCCTTCCCGGTAGAAAAGACCGAGCGCGATCAGCGGCACGCCGAGATCGCTCGCCGACTTGAGATGGTCGCCCGCGAGGACGCCGAGCCCGCCGGAATAGATCGGCAGGCTCTCGTGTAAGCCGAACTCCATCGAGAAGTAGGCGATGCGTGGCGCGGGAGCCGCGACGCCGGTCGTGGCGAACCAGGTGCTGGTGTCGTGCAGGTAGGTATCGAGATTGGCGCTGGCGCGCTCGAGCTGCGCCAGGAAGGCCGGGTCCGCCGCGAGCGTCGCGAGGCGTTCCTCGCCGAGCCCCTCGATGATGGCGATGGGGTTGTGGTTCGTGCTCTCCCAGAGCACCGGATCGAGCGCGCGGAAGAGCTCGACCGCCTGGTGATCCCAGGCCCAATGCAGATTATTCGCCAGGGCGTGTAACCGCGTGAGCTGCGCCGGTATTTGCTTCATTGGCCCTTGTACTCCTCATCCTGCATCGTTATTCTCTGCATCGTTATTCTGCATCGTTGGTGGCCGCTGATATGGGTGTGCTGTTGTTGCGCGATGCGCCGCAGCATGATACGTCCCCGCGTGCCTTCGGGACAAGGTATGGCTTCCCCATAGCGGACAACTCTACGGTAGAATGCGCCGAGGCACGCGCGCAAGGGTTGCGCGCGGCCAATTGGTCCCGAATCTCGGCGGGAGGCACTATGACCACCTCGACGATCTACCCGGTTTTCGACGGACACAACGACACCCTGCTCGACCTCTATCGCCCGAGCCGGGGGGGCGGGCGCTCGTTCTTCGAGCGGAGCGCGCGCGGGCATATCGACCTGCCGCGCGCGAAGGAAGGTGGCCTGGCCGGGGGCTTCTTCGCCGTCTTCGTCCCCAGTCAGGGGGGGGCACCGAATCCGACGACCACCGACCCTGGGGCGATGCGCCAGTTGCCACCCGCGCTCGAACTCGGCTACGCGCAGGAGACGGCGCTGGCGATGTCCGGGCTCCTCTTCCGCCTCGAACGGGAGGCGACGGGCGACTTCAAGGTGGTCCGCACCGCCGACGAACTCGCCGCCTGTATCGCGAACGGCACGGTCGCGGCGATCCTCCACTTCGAGGGGGCCGAGCCGATCGACCCGAATCTCTACGCGCTGGAGACCTTCTATCAGGCCGGGTTGCGTTCCCTCGGGCTGGTCTGGAGCCGCCCCAACGCCTTCGCGAATGGCGTGCCGTTCCGGTTCCCCAGCACCCCCGATATCGGCACCGGCCTCACGGATGCCGGACGCGAGCTGGTGCGCGCCTGCAACCGCCTCGGGATCATGCTCGATCTCTCGCACCTCAACGAGGCCGGCTTCTGGGATGTCGCGGGGCTCTCCGATGCGCCGCTGGTGGCGACGCATTCCAACGTCCACGCGCTGAGCGCGACGCCGCGCAACCTGACCGACAAGCAACTCGACGCGATCAAGGACTCGGACGGGATGGTGGGGCTGAATTACGCGGTCGCCTTCCTGCGCGAGGATGGCGCGAACGACGCCGATACCCCGCTGAGCCAGATGGTGCGCCACATCGACTATCTGGTCGAGCGGCTCGGCATCGACCGTGTCGGCCTCGGCTCCGACTACGATGGGGCGACGATCCCCGCCGGGATCGGCGATGTCGCCGGGGGGCAACGGCTGATCGCGGCGCTCGCCGAGGCCGGGTACGACGACGCCGCGCTCCGCAAGCTGGCGCATGAGAATTGGGTCCGCGTCCTGCGGAAGACCTGGAAGTGAGTAGGCGGAGTGGGCACAGTGGGCGAGTGGCCCAGTAGAGAGAAACGAAGGAAGCCGATCGCTATGGCCGCTCCCGTATCCTCTACTCGCCCACTGGCCCACTGGCCCACTGTGCCCACTGCCTGGAGGGCACATGGCCTATTTCCTCGCCAAGAGCGAGCCGCATGTCTATTCGATCGGCGATTTGGAGCGTGACGGCGCGACCGTCTGGGATGGGGTGAAGAACGCCCAGGCGGTCAATGTGATCAAGACGATGCAGCCCGGCGACATCATGCTGCTCTACCACAGCGGCGGCGAGTCCGCGATCGTGGGGGTGGCGGAGATCACCTCCGAGGCCCGCCCGGACCCCCGCGAGGCGAAGAGCTGGGTCGTGGATGTGCGCTATCGCGGGCGGATCGCCTCGCCGGTGACGCTGCGTCAGGTGAAGGAGAGCGGCAAGTTCGCCGATTTCCTGCTGGTCCGGCACAGTCGTCTCTCGACGATGGCGGTGCCGGAGTCGTTCGTGGATTGGCTGCGCACGGCGCACGGCGCGGCCATTCCTTAAGACGATCTGTGGCGGCGATCGCGATACGAGCGGCGGGGCGACACAATGCCGCCTCGCCGCTCATTTGTGCCCTCCCCTTGCGTGTCGGCGGCGGCTCGGCTGGCCGCGATCGTACCGGAGACTGAGGCGCGATCAAGCGCGCGGGCGCAGGGTCGCGCGGGCCTCGCTATAGGCGCAGTGCTCGATGAAGCCGAGGCGCGCGTAGATGGCGCGGGCGACCGTGTTCGTCGCGACGACGTTGAGGATCACCTCGTCGCACGCGCCGCCGAGCAACGCCCCGACGACGCCGGCGGTCGTCGCCGCGCCATAGCCGCGCCCGCGCGCTTCCGGCAGGGTGAAGACATTGCCGACCGCCGCGATGCCGAACGCCGCCGCGACGACGTGCGTCCCGGCGGTGGCCAGCAGGCGCTCCCCGGCCCACACCCCGTAGAAGACGCCATGCGCGAGTTGATCCGTGGTGAAGGTACTGGCCGAGTAATGGGCGTATAGTGCGCCGAGCGCCGCCGCATCGTCGCCGGTGAGGCGGCGCAGTCCGGGCGGTTGCTCGGCGGGCGGGCGGAAGCTGTGCCGGTCGAGCGCCATGCGGCGCATCGCGCTCCGGTCGTGCAGCACATAGCGGCGTTCGAGCGGCGCGAGGTGCGATCCGCGCGCCAGGATATAGGTTGTGTCCGGCAGGAGGGCGGCGCGCGCGGCATCGGCCAGGATCGCCGCGAGCCCCGCCGGATCGCCATCCGGGATCAACGAGTTGAACGCCGGATGGCGATAGAAGAGGCAGGCGGCCTCCGCCGCGCCCGTACCCCGCCGCGCCAGGGCGATGCGCGTCCAGGCCCGGTGGGCAGGGGCCAGATCGGCGAGACTATAGCCGTTCCAGCGCCGATCCCCGCCGAGAGCGGCGGCGGCGTCCGCAGTTGTCGCCTCGCGCTCGATCGTCCACGCGGTCATCCTGCCTCCCCCTTCGCGCTACCCCGCACGGGGGGACTGTAGCAAGCGCCGCCGCGCGCGCCAAGGGTGGCCGCCCGCTTCGCTCAGGCGGTGGCGACGTTGGCGACGAGTTTCCAGACGCGCGCCTGCTGCTGGAGATCGTCCCAGTGATCCAGTAGTTCATCGTGGATGGCGAGGTTACGGCGCAGGCGCGTGGTGAACGCCTCGACGATGCGCGGGTCGAATTCCTTGCCGGCCCCGTTGGCGAGGAGCGCCAGCGCCTCCTGGGGGCCGAAGGCACCCCGGTACGGGCGTACGCTGGTCAGGGCGTCGTACGTCTCGCAGACGCGGATGACCCGCGCGCCCAGCGGGATCGTCTCGCCGCGCAGGCCGTGCGGATAGCCACCGCCTCGCCAATCCTCGTGGTGGTGGAGGATCAGCGGCAGGATCCCGCGCAGTTGCGGCACCGTGGCGAGCAGTTCCGCGCCCAGGAGGGGGTGTTGCCGGATCGTCGCGCGCTCCTCGTCGCGCAGCGGCTCACCCTTGTGCAGGATCGCTTCCGGGACGTTGATCATCCCCAGGTTCGCCAGCAAGGCGGCCAGGCGGATCGTGTCCACGACTTCGGTCGGTAGCAGCAGCGCGCGTGCGGTGGCGACGGCGTGCAGGGCGATCAGGCGTGCCCGCCCGGTGGACGTCGGCTCGCGCGCCTCCACCGCCGCCATGATCGCCATGAAGAACGCGAATGGGGTCTCCTGCGCGGTCGTCGTCGCGCCGAGTTGTCCGGTCGTGGTGAGCGGGGGGCGTACCGCCTGGAGTTGCGCCATTCTGAGGGGCATCACATCAACCTCATCGCTATCCTGAATCCTCGCGCCGTGCGTGTGCCTGGCCGGTATGTCGGGTGGGGGCGTGCCCCACCATTACTGTGGCCTGTGATCACCTGCGCGCCTATGCCCCAAGGGTGCCATCGCACGCCGCTGTTGGTCTGAGACGTTCGCGGGCGGATGGTGCGGGCGGCGGGCACCGCTGGCCCGTCGCGGTAGTACTCTCGGCGTGGGTGAATCGTCTGTGCGGCCCGTTCGCTCAGGGGCGCAATCCTGTGGTGGCCGCGACGACGCGCCATGCCAGTTCGGACGTCTGGAATTCATCCCAGGGGTCGAGGACCGCATCGCGCTCCGGCTGCTGGCGCATCATCTGGCGGAACTCGTAGGCGATGCGCGGGTCGAACTGGCGACCCGACCCGGCGTGGAGGGCTTTCAACGCCTCGGCGGGCGGGTAGGCGGAGCGGTAGGGGCGCTCGCAGGTGAGGGCGTCGTACGTCTCGCAGATGCGGACGATCCGCGCGCCGAGCGGGATGCGGTCGCCGCTGATGCCGAGCGGATAGCCGTTGCCGCTCCAATCTTCGTGGTGGTGGAGGATGATCGGGGTGATGTCGCGCACCTCCGGCGTGTCTCCCAGCAATTCGGCACCATAGACAGGGTGGTGGCGGATAAGCAGCTGCTCGTCAGGGGTCAGCGGGGTCTCCTTGCCGAGGATCGTTTCCGGCACGCGCAACATCCCGAGATTGCAGAGGAGCGCGCCGAGGCGGATCGTCGTCACCGCCACCGGGGCGAGATCGAGGACGCGCGCCAGGGCGACTGCGTACATGGCGACGTTGCGGACCCGGCTGCGCGGATAGCGCTCGCGCGCTTCGATGGCGTCCATGATCGGCAGGAGGACGGCGAGCGGGAGGGTGGTGATGTTCGCTGTCACCGGCGCTTGTCGGCATGCCCCGCCAGTCTCCGATTCGAGTTCCCCCGTCTGCATCGTCCCTCTCCACGCCGCGATCCGCGCCATCCGCTACATTTCACTCTACCAAGTGCCCGGTGTGCCTGCCATCACCCAGACGGCTTGCCGATCCGATGCTCGCGCAAGACATTTGTCCCGGCAGGGGGTGATCCGGTAGGGTGGCTGTTAACGGAGAGTTGAGGAGTCATTTTGCGAGCGTGCAACCTCGCGCGCGGTTGCGCGTTTTGTTGTTGCGAAGCTACGCTCCGCGCTGCGGGCGGGGTATATCCATAAAAGTGGTCTGGACGAGCGCTGCGCTGCCGGGCATGTGTCCGGCAGCCTGTGGGGTACGTGAAAGGGCGGGGCGAGACGATGACGCGGGCTGTGCCACGTCTGCTGGCGAAACGATGGCTACCGATCCTCTGCTTGCTGCTGCTGATCCCACTGGTGCCGCGCTCGTCGCCGACGCGGGCGGCCCCCTCGGAGCCACCCAGCCTGCCCCCGACGACGCGCGGCCCCGACGCCGATTTCTTCGGGATCGTCGGGCGTGATCCGTGGTTCGAGTGGAACACCGACAAAGTCAACTATCCGAACGACGTGAATCGCGCCGCCCTCGAAGGGATGGCGCGCGATCTCGCGTTCGCCGGGGCCGGCTGGGTGCGGATCGAGCTGCGCGCCGATCACGATGGGAACGCGCAGGGCGGACCGGGCTACATCGACTATCGCAAGTGGGACTGGTTCATCAAGGAGTGTGCGCCGAAGTACGGGCTGAAGGTGCTCCTGTTGCTCGGCTCGGCGGTCATCGACCACAGCTTGGTCGATCCGACGGTCTCCTTCTCGCGGATCAACGATCCCGCCGATCGCCCCGATGGCACGAACAACTACGTGCGCCTCTACACGGCGCGGGCGCAGGAGATCGCCGATCACTTCGGCGATAGCGTCGCCGCCTACGAGATCCTGAACGAGGCGAATATCAGCGACATCCTGCACACCGAGAGCGCCGGGACGCAGGTGGAGTTCGACCCGCAGAACTACGGCGCGCTGCTGACCGATATCTACATCGGCATCAAGTCCGCGCATCCGAAGGTCCAGGTGATCGTGGGCGGGCTCCTCTACGGCTTCCGCCCCAACGGCGGCTCCGCCGACTACGACTACCTCTACGTCCTCTACAACAGCAAGCGAATCCAGGCGTACCGCGCGGCGAACGGGCGCTATCCGTTCGATGGGGTGGCGAGCCATGCCTACTTCGTCGGGACGCCGCGCGAGGTCGTCAACCACTACTGGCAACTGCGTGGGGTGATGGATTCGGCTGGCGATACGACGAGCAAGCTCTGGCTGACCGAGATCGGACAGCAAGGAATGCCGCCTACGGTCGATCCGAGCTATCTGGTCGCCACGCCGACCAAGAGCGAGGAGGAGCAGGCCGCGTTCATGCGCGAACTCTTCCCGCTGTTGCTGAACGAGACACACGGCTTCGTCGCCAACGTGTTCTGGTTCAAGTACGAGGATTTCCCGACCCAGAGCGGTTGGTCGGAATACGGCATGGTCCGCCTGCCGATCACGAGCGGTGGTGGCTATGTGCAGCCTCCCGCGCCACGCAAGCTCGCCTTCAGCACCTTCCAGAGTATCGCCAATCCCGGCGCACTGCCGACCGCACCGGAGTCGGCGAACAGCCTGCCGACGAGCGGCTACTACTTCCCACAGACGCGGCACACGATCAGCGGCGCGTTCCGCCAGTATTGGGAGAACAATGGGGGGCTGAATCGCTTCGGCTACCCGATCACCAGCGTCTTCGAGTCGGGTGGGGTCCGCGTGCAGTATTTCGAGCGCGCCCGCTTCGAGTATCACCCGGAGAATGACGCCGACAATCAGGTGGAATTGGGGCTGCTGACCGGCTTCCTGACGCAGGGGCGTGCCTTCCCGAAGGGGATACCGATCACGCCGACCCCGGCCCCGCGCCCCGCCGGGACGCCGACCCTGGCCCCCTCGCCGACAGTGTCACCGACCGCTTGCCCGACTGGGACGACCTGCACCCCCTCCTCGACCGCGACATCGACGATCCCCCCGACTCCGACCCTGACCCCCACGCCTTCCACGATCTACTTCTCGCAGACGGGGCACAATCTCGGCGGCTCGTTCTACACCTACTGGCGGACGAGCGGCGGCCTCTCCTCGCTCGGCTACCCGATCTCGGAGGAGTTGCGCGAGAAGAACCAGGCGGACGGCAAGGAATACACGGTGCAATACTTCGAGCGCGCCCGCCTCGAATACCACCCGGAGAACGCCGGGACGCCCTACGTGGTATTGCTCGGCTTGATGGGGACGGAAGTGCTCAACACAGACGGTTGGTATCGCTAGGGCCGGCGATATCGACGGGGCGGCGCGCATCTGCGTGCCGCTCCGTTCGTTTAAGTCGCAGCGCCTCTTGACGACCTGTCTGTAATGTACGTACACTATGGCATGGGCCACCAGGGTTTTTTCTACCGCGCCATGAAGGGAAAGAACATGAGCAGCGTGAGCAGCATCGAGGCGTTGCGCTTCGACGAGTCGATCACCCCCCTGCCGCGCCCGACCGTGCCGGAGGTCGAGGCGATCCTCGGCGTACCGATCCCGGTCCTCGATCATGGCTTCGTGCGCCTAATCGACTACATGGGCAACGACGCCGCGATCGTCCAGGCGGCGCGCGTCTCCTATGGGGCCGGGACGAAGAAGGTCAGCGAGGACAAGGCGCTGATCCGCTATCTGCTACGCCACAAGCACACCTCCCCCTTCGAGATGGTCGAGGTGAAGCTACACATCAAGGCACCGATCTTCGTCGCGAGGCAGTGGGTCCGTCATCGTACGGCCTGCCTGTCCGGCGAGTCGGTGCTCAGCTTCGATCTTCCCGGCGTGGAATTGCGCGGCAGGCGGCAGCATCACGGGATGATGATCGAGCAGTTCCACCGCCTGTGGTACGAGGGGACGACACACGCGGTGATGAAGAAGAGGCCGCTCTTGGAGCGCGTCTCGCCGGATCGCCGCCACACGATCCCCGAACTCGCAGTGCTCGTCGAGCGGCGCGAGGAAACCCTGCGGAATCTCGTGCGGGACGGCTTTCTGCGCGCCGAGCGCGTGGCGCAGAGCGACCCGCGCCAGCCCGCGATATACATCCAGGGTTCCGCATGGCACGACTACGCCGCCAAGACGTTCGCGGTGCGCGCGCCGATGTGCGAACGCTTGCAGAAGATGCGCCTGCGGATGTGCGACGAGGCGACGGGAGAGATTCGCCACACCACCGTGCGGGACATTTGGCAGAGCGGGGTGAAGCCGGTCTTCAGGGTGACGCTGGAGAATGGCAAGACCCTCAAGATGACGAAGGACCATCGCTGTCTGACCGAGCAGGGATGGAGTACGCTCGAACAGGCGACAGGGGTGCGCCTCAACGAGCGGGGCGGTGTCGCTTGGCGCAGTGACGCGCCCGCCTTCGCCACAAACGGTGTACCCGTCCATCAGAGCGTCGATTGGCTCAGTGTGCAGCGCGCGTCGGGCGCGAATGTGGATACGATCGCCGAGGAAGCGGGCGTCTCGTGCCACACGATCCGCAAGTGGCTTCGCATTCATGGCCTGCTCTTCACGGCGCAGGAGAAGGCACGACTCTCGGGCGCAGCGCGGCGCGGCCCGCGTCGCACCTTCGCGAAGAAGCGCATCTTCTCGACACGCGAAGTGGCCGCGATCCGCGCAGCGCGCAGCGGCCCGCGCTCGAACTTCTGGAAGGGCGGCATCACGTCCGAGCGCGCCAACATCGGGCGCTGGACGGGCGAGCACGCGGCCCGCGTTCACGAGCGCAACGGCTATCGCTGCGTGATCTGCCAGAGCAAGGTCGATCTGCGCGCCCACCACATCGATCCGGCCTGGCATGATCCGGCGCGTGGGCGCGATGAGGCGAACCTGACGAGCCTGTGTCAGCGGTGCCACAGCGATCTCCATCGGCGCAATCTCGAACTTGCGGTCCTCGAAGCGTGCGAGGCCGGTATCCCTTGCGGTGATTTCTGGGCGCGGTATCCTGCGGCGGAAGCACGGCCTGCGGGGCGACGCCCACCCCGCCCGACGAGGCTCTTTCGGCAGTGGTCGAAGATCGCCAAGATCGAATATGCCGGTGAGGAGATGACCTACGACCTCGAAGTTGCGGGGCCGTATCATAACTTCGTCGCCAACGGCTTCATCGTCCACAACAGCGCCAACGAAATTTCGGGGCGATACTCGATCCTCTCCGACGAGATGTATCTGCCCGACGACACGCAGGTCAGCTTCCAGAGCAGCGATAACAAGCAGGGGCGCAGCACGACCGAAGTGCCCGACGCCGTTCGGGAGCGCATACGCGAGCTGTTACTGACCGGGCAGCGGGAGTCCTACGCGGCGTACCAGGAGTTGATCGACGCGGAGATCGCGCGCGAACTGGCGCGGATCGCGCTGCCGGTGTCGGTCTACACCGAGTGGTACTGGAAGATGAACCTCCACAACCTCTTCCACTTCCTCGCGCTCCGCACCGACGCGCACGCGCAGTTCGAGATTCGCATCTTCGCCGAGGCGATCTGCCTGATCGTGCAGCGCCTCGCGCCGGTCGCCTACGGGGCGTTCATCGACTACGCGCGGGACGCCACGCACCTTTCCGCGCCGGAGCGGCAGATCGTGGCGCGGGCGCTGCGCGGTGAGCCGCTCGCCCCGAGCGATTGGGCGGGGATCGGCAAGCGCGAGCGGGCCGAGTTCGCGCGCAAGTTCGGCCTCGACCCGACGAACCTCCCCGGATACGCCCCGGTATCTGCGACGCCCCCGACGCCCGCGCCCGCGCCGATGCTCAATGGCAACGGGCATGAGGGGCACGACTGACGCTGAAACGATCCCCTAAGCGGATCGAGCGAGCGAGGATGAGCGCGCCCCTTTCCCTAGTACTACAGTTGTAGTTGCAACGCGAGGCGGCGGCGATAGTGGTAGAACCGGGCGATGGCCTGATGGCGACGCCGCCAGCGCGACCAGCGCCAGATCGCCCCGGCGTCCGGCGGCGCGGCGGCCCAAAGACGGGCGAGCAGGCGGCGGATCTCGGGTACGGTCAGGGGGAGGAGATCGCTCGCCTGCTCGCCTTGAAGCGCGCGAGGCCCCCCGTCGTTGGCCCCCCTTTTAGGCCCGCTGACAACGGGTCGACGTCGTGGGCGCGGACGACGGTGAGGAAGGCGTGGGCCAGGCAGGCCAGCGTGACATGCCGGTGCCAGCCGGTCCAGCTGCGGACCTCGTACTCGGCCAGCCCGACCTCCTGTTTCGCCGCCTCGAAGCAGATCTCGACGGTCCAGCGGCTCCCGGCGACGCGCACCAGGTCGGCGAGCATCGCATCGTCCGGCGCGAAGCAGACATACGCCGTGACGTCGGTCGGGTCGGCGACGCTGCGGCGCAGCAGCACCCAGCGCGCCCAGCCGTCCACGAGCGGGGCGACGAGCGGCAGGCGCAGCCAGTCGTAGTCGCGCGGCCCCTTCGCCCCGGCCCCCGCGCTCGCGCGTTCCCAGCCCGCGGCGGGCGGGTCGGCGAGATAGGTGCCGATCCGCCGCTGCCGCCAGTCGGGGCCCCACACCGTGTCCTTGCGGGAGACCGCCAGCACGTAGCCGATGGGCCGCGCCTCCAGCCAGACGCGCAGATATTTGACATCGCCGTAGATGCTGTCGGCGGTGACCCACGCGGCGGGCACGCCCGCGTCGAGCGCCCGTCCCAGCATCGCCTGGGCGAGCGCGGGCTTGGTCGCGAAGGCGACGTCGTCGGGGATCCCGGCGGCGCGGCAGCGGCCCCGGTCGTCCGTCCAGCTCGCGGGGAGATAGAGCGCCCGGTCCAGGAAGGTGTGGCCGCGCGCCCCGGCATAGGTGAGGAAGACGCCGATCTGCGCGTTCGCCGTGCGCCCCGCCGCGCCGCTGTACTGCGGCTGGACGCCCGCCGACTTGTCGCCCTTCTTCAGGAAGCCGGTCTCATCGACCACCAGCACGCCGCCCGGGTCGCCCAGGTGTTCGACCACATACGCCCGCAGATCGTCGCGCACCGCGTCGGGATCCCACATCGCGCGATAGAGGAACTGCTGGAGCCCGTAGGGTGTCGCATCGCCCACCGCCTCGGCGAGTTGCCAGCCGTTCTTCCGCTCGACGCGGCCCAGCAACCCCCGCAGGTAGTCCGCCGCGTGCCGCCGCGCCTCCGCCCGCGCGAACCGCGGCCCGATGCGCTCCACCACCGCCGTGAAATCGGTATTCCACGCCGCCGGTACCGTCATGCCGCCCCCTTCGCGCACCGCACTGGGGCGATTCTCGCACAACTACAACTGTAGTACTAGAAACAAGACCGTTTAGATAAGCAGCACAACAGCGTCAGCGAAGGGTTTCGTGGGTTGCGGCCAGCGCTGATGCTGGGCGGTCTTGACACGAAAATTGGCCATCTTCTGTTTGACGACGCGCG
>JAABUP010003995.1_pt1 | contig 24923 bp, 23 predicted proteins | sample 5559201 | NCBI WGS metagenome assembly JAABUP01 (sample SAMN10711887, study PRJNA513373) | rock metagenome | isolation source: Antarctica rocks | place: Antarctica
ATTCATTCCGTGTTGATCTTCTGCCCCTTTGGATCCGTTGCTTGCCCTTCCGGTACCCAGCTCTTCCAGCTCAAGGATTCGCAAACCCAGAGTCCTGGATGTTTGTATACGACCGTTTCAGACCACATCTAGCCAGATCACCCCTCAACCTGAACAGTTGCAATTGACACCTCTGCGGACGATTGGATAGTCTACGACAAGACATCTTCATCAAAGGGCCAATATCAGAGGAGTCCCTAGGAACTGGATTGGACCTTGCAAGGTGCACGCCCATTCACAGTTCACGCTGGAGGGTTATATATAACCCCGAACACCCGACGTACCCTATAACACTGTAGAAAAGCTATCACGATATCCACGGCCTGTTCTGGAATCGAAGAGCTTTTCATCTGCGAATTTCTAGACACGTTCTTCAAGCAAGTCGTCAAATCGGAGATTTACTCCCAACCCCGATTCATTACCGCTTTTCAGCCTGCGCTCTGATCTCTGTTTATCTCCTACTACGTGTATAAATCTCAATTGGTACTGTTTGCTGGATTCTTGGACCTGTCCGCTTACGAAGACTTACTCCGCAGAGCCACTCTAGGAGATATGAGTATATATGGCACTCAAACCACAGTATTGGACACAACGGATCCGTATCATGCGAACAATGTCATCGGAGAAGCGTCGACCTCAGAGGGCGATACATCAGACCCTTACACCACGTATGGATATTGGAAGTACCTGCTTACTCCTTACGCTGGCTCCTCAATCCATCATTCCACTGCTGAACAATGGCCGAAACGTATGACAGCCCGAGGGCCGGAAGACGGAACCGAAACGGGGATTTGGTATTCGCCTGGACAGACCGAGTCTCTCCATGAATACCAGACCAGACATGAATCAGCCATGTCATGCGTTGAGCACAGTTCTCCGGCTTACCAAGGCTCTTTGGTTCCTTTTACTTCACCTGAAGAAAGGTTTTGGCTACCTAAGGGATCTGGACCGTCCCCGAAGGTTTGTCCTAAGGAACCACTGTTGAGAGGTAAGGAAGGATTACATGATGAACTAGCCAGTTCTCCAGATGGTATTTCCGTTGCCATTGGTCCAAGAAAAGATCCAGGGGCCGTTAGCGGACAAGGATATTCCAGCGTTCTTGAGAGTCCCTGGCCAAGTTCCGAGGAAGACTTATTGAAGTCGCCTGAACATGTCCTCATCCAGTTCGGCGAGAGTTCTCCGGCCGCGGCAAAGACCCCTTCATCAATAGATGTAGGTTCGGAAGGCGTCCATTGGCACCATGACAGGCCTACACGCCCTGGAGGAAACTTATCAGTGGATTCGCTAAGTCCTGGAGTCAAATCCGTAGGATCCGCTACGGCCATGCCTATATTCAATCCAAGAGATTTGGTCGGAGCTCAGACAGAGCACAGCCCCAGCCATGCCTATCCACGCAGGCAGGGAACTGGGTATGTGCCACCGCGTCGTAAAGGAGGGCCGATGACTGACACCATTACTGCTTCAGCCCCTGTGACAGGTGCCTCACCTGCCTGGAATGTGCCATCTTTATCTTCCGCTCAGAGCTGCCGGTCATACACTAGCTTCGACGACTCTGGTTTTGCCTGCTCCCTCAGCAGTTCGTCGACACATGCATCCCCACCTCTGGAGTCAACGGTATCGTCTAGGCGTGCTTCTACATCAGCTCTCCCAGAGGAAGATTCTGATGTGCCAGGATATCTAGAATGCGTTTGGGACTCTTGCATGAACCTTGTGGAGCCAAGGAAGAGACGCCAGTTCTCGGCAACTGAAAGAGCAGAAACTAGGACAGTGAGGGCCAATGGTGCCTGTGAAAGATGTAGGAAGAGCAAACGAAGGGTAATGTTGCTCTGCGCCACACTGTATTGCTAACCTGAACAAAACCCATAGTGTTCTCATGCCTTGGGATCAACCCGGCACTCATCAAGGCAACGCGACCTTTTTGATACAAGTGATGGAAAAGAGACTCGGAGAAGCTCGGTGAAGCGCACCTTTCCAGCTTTGGTTCCTACCCGGTCACTCAAAGGAAACACGGGCCCTATCGAATCAATCTCGAAGACGTCGCGCTGTACTGGTCGTCACCTCAGTAGAGCCACGGGAGAGGGATCACTGTCTCGCCACTGCAGAACGGTCGGTATTCTTCAATTGTCAAAAGTACTACAGCTGACGAGTGTCCAAGTTTTCACCTAAAGTGCATGACCTCCGGTACGTTTGCAGAGTAATGACACGGTAGCATGCGGCACGATTGGGCCTTTGCTGATGGGTACTATGGCAGACGGCTTCAGCTGGAAGTGAATATCACAGGTGCTTCTAAACTTAGTATCGAGGAGCCCTCTGATCCGATGAGAGCTCGAGGTCTGCCAGCATCTCGTACGGACAAACTTAACAATGAAGCTTTAGCCAATGCATTCCCCCTTCAACCTGAAGTCGACGCTACTACATACCTCCACCCCGATCAAATTGAGCTGGTGCAACGATCGAAGCTCAGTCACTTGTTCACTGATCTCGACAACAGTCTGACTACCAGCGCCAACTGTACCCCGTTCACGCCATTGGACATCGCGCCAGTACACGCTTGGTCTCTAGACCCTAAATCTGGCCATGCGGGCATGGTCCAGGATCTTGATGATTACGAAACTCAATATTTGGAACGGGTGAAGTTCATCGAAGCCTTTGATTTTCCATTTTAGATATATCCTGCCGAGGTGGACTTAAGAATTTTGGTTTTCTGGGACTGCATTGCAAAGCCCTTTGTAGCTTCAAGCACGTATGTACAAGACGCCACGACGCCTTGCCTATAGAACACAGATCCAGACTGCAAAGGAGCGATGACATGATTGCTTCACACCCGCTTCTTCGCGCTCGCTCAGCCACACTCTTTAGGAACCGATTCAGCCTTGGCCATCAGGCAGCCCGACGATCTGATTCTTCCTACAATGCCGCCTCTACTATCCCGGTAGCCCTGAAAGCCTTCTTGTTTGTAATGACGACTTCCACCGGGTACTTCCACTCCATGAACTTTGCCCAGCCTGCCCATCGAAGCACATTCTCAGCAACTCTGCCCTTAACCAAACCGTAACCTCTTCCTGCTTGGAGAACTCACCCCAATATGCACATTTTCTCCCAAAGTATTTTCCCAGGTATGGAACAATCACCATCGTCAACAGCAGCTCCAACTGCTCCAAGCTTTCCTTCCACTCCCGCTCCGCATCCGACTCTTCAATCTCGCTGTCGATCGAATCGCTATCCGCCGAGTCTGGTAGGGAGTCGGCTTCATCCTGGCTGCTGGTAGATTCGGGTGGTGGATCATCAATTATATATGAATTTGATTCTGAGACTGACATCGTAACGCTGCGCTCCTGGAAGCAAAGCTTGGGGCAAGGAAGGTGGGTGGATATAATACTGTCGGTCGCGCTCTACCGCACGGCGCGGACTCGACACATTGAAAGAACTGCGCCCCTTTCTCTTCGCCCAGCAATACGCAAGTCGTGAGAGCGTGCTTGTTTGATTTGACAAATTCCCGATTATGGTCGAGTTGAGCCGCACGTGGATTTTTAGATGACGGCAGCCGCTCGCTTGTGATTGGCTCCTTTGGTGAACGGGAGGTTGAGTCAGAAAGGTTCTAAAGAACGACTACGATCCCGTCACTTCCTCTACTCCACCTAGCACAGAATCCTGAAGGACCAGGACGTCGGACTATCAGAACCTCAATCTGTATCTCTTCATCTCTGAATATCGGATAGAACAAGACTTCCGACACTCGCAGTTATGGCGGAAACCGTGAGTCATCCCTTCTTGCGACCCTTCCTCTCTGCGCCACGCCATCAAGTTGTTCAGATCCGCTGGTTCGCAACTATACTTTCTAGGCTCTGTAAACCTGACGATATGACGTTTAGGAGACAATGACTTCAGAGCGAAAACCCCGAAAGTCAGTTGCATTCAGCGAAGGCACTACGATAGTGGACTCCCACGGTGAAGTCACGGAATCAAACGGCACTTCCGACAAAACGAGTGCGGAGCATCATTCAGCTAGTATGTCTACAGAACTCGTCAGAGCGTCGGATAGAGATGCGCTACTGCTGAACATCTTTCCAACCTCCGAATCTCCCAGGCGCTTGCTGACCACATCTAGTCTCAACCTCAGAGGCGCCTACAGGCGCAGACGATAAAGACGTGGACGAAGTTACAGATCTCTTCAAGGGTCTCGCGAAGAAGAAGAAGTCCAAGAAGCCAAAGGAAGGCGAGACGATAGATGAAGGCGATGAGGCCGCTCCGACTGCGGACGGCGAATTCGATCCGACTGCGCTAAAGAAGAAAAAGAAGAAGAAGACTACGAAAACGGCAGACGCAGGCGACTTCGATGCCAAGCTAGCAGAAGCTGGTGTAGGGGAGAATGGAGAAGGGGAAGACGGTGCCGCCGGGGATGCTGCGCCAGCTGAGGACGGAGACCTTGAGAAAGGCACAGGCATATGGTCGCATAACGCTACACAGCCAATCAGCTACCCACTTCTGTTGACGCGATTCTTCACCCTACTTCACAACCATCACCCAGATCTCTTGTCGAGTGGATCAAAGAGCTACAAGATCCCGCCTCCGCAGTGTCTCCGAGAAGGTAACAAGAAGACGATATTCGCCAACATTGCAGAGATCTGCAAGCGGATGAAGCGGACCGATGAGCATGTTACGCAGTTCCTATTCGCTGAGTTGGGTACATCTGGCAGTGTGGATGGATCGAGACGATTGGTCATTAAAGGTCGATTCCAGCAGAAGCAGATCGAGAACGTGTTGCGGAGATATATTGGTGGGTCTTCAATATCAGATGTTTAAGTCACAGATTGGATACTGACGTAATCCAGTTGAATACGTTACCTGCAAGACGTGCCGATCACCCGACACCGAGCTCAACAAGGGGGAGAATCGTCTATACTTCGTTACTTGTAACTCCTGCGGAAGCCGACGAAGTGTCACGGCAATCAAGACGGGTTTCTCTGCCCAGGTTGGCAAGCGTAAGAGACAGCAGGGTTGAGTTCTATCACGAGGGGTTTCTTTGCATCATTTCTGCTTTCGCCTGTTTCTGGTCGGATTCCCAGAACAGCCTTGATGCGTGGCAATATCTTACCCTTACTTGTCGTGACTCCTGTATGAGAATGCACTGTTGTTTCAAGCCTCTCTGATATGCTCGACCAGCTCCTGTGTCCCCGAGTGCGGACAACGCGGTAGTACACGCTTACTCAAGTCTTTACATAAGATTGCACGCAGCCACTGTACCTAAAATACTCATGATATACGGTACCAGATACCAGATAGACATTAAGTAAGTATAGTACCATACAGGGATATGTCTGCTAAAGGGACGCCAAGCGCCGGCAGGTAGCCGCCCATCGTTGCTTTACAATAAGGGTAAAAGAACAGAATACCCTGCAAACTTTAATAAAAGAATATTATACCCTGTGAAGTCTAATAAAGAATACTATGTCCTATACGTATATCGTGACTACTGCTGACCCTGTTTTCTAGGCATTGACACCTTGCTGTTGCCCTCGCTGTCGCCCTCGCCCTCACCCTCGTTGTTGCTGTCGTCCTCACCCTCGCTGTCGTCCTCACCCTTGCTGTCGCCCTCGCTGTTGCACCATCATGTCAGCCACCACACAGCTGGAGGTGCCAATTGACAGCACCGAGTATGCCTCCTGACTTGAGGTTCGAAAGGCCCTTGACGACTGGGCTATCAAGGATAAAATCAGCTTCCAGGTAGTGAAGAAGGAGCCTGTCAGGGCTACATACTGCTGTAAGAACAAGGGCTGCAGCTGAAGATGTTGAGTCTGAAAGGACTTGGATGGGATGCTGGTTTTGACGATTATTGAGGCGGAACATAACTGCATTGAGGCTGGGCTTGGAAAGAGAAGGACGGCCAGCAGTCATGCCTGGTTGAATGAGGCTGTTTTCAAGCACCTCAACATCACGAAGGCGACAAGCCCAAAGACTATAGTGGAGTGCATTCGCATTCACTATAGTGAGGAGGTTAGCTACAAGGTAGCTCAGTTGACATGACTTTGTCTACTTCATCGGTGCGGCATGTGTGGTGAGTCAGGCCACAATGCCACCACTTGTTGAAGGCCTCATCAGTAAAGCAACGACAGCGGAGGCAGGGGAGACAGCGAGGACGGTGAGGCAATGAGGTCTAGGGGCGACGAGGTGGCGGCAGCGAGGTTAGCAGTAGTCACAATATACGTATAGGACATAGTATTCTTTATTAGACTTCACAGGGTATAATATTCTTTTATTAAAGTTTGCAGGGTATTCTGTTCTTTTACCCTTACAATAAACCGTCTGTTTATTGGACGCCTCGGAAGGCCGTCTTCGACCTTAAATCCCCTTACAATATACGGTCTACCTGTATCCGAGTCGCTTGCTTTTGTTAACCCCTGGCGATTAGATGAACGTAGGGTTGTGAGCTTTAAATAGAGCATCACCATCCAATGCTTGCCCCGCCAATGCCAAGCAGGCTGTACTGCAATCGCCTGGCAGCTAGCTGTACATAATAAGACCATGGTAATGACATGTGAGAGGAAGAGAGCTTCACCTTGCTCCTTCTGCCATCCATAGCATTTCACTCCCCGTTCTGGTGCCTTCATTGTACTCCTCTTCGTTCTTAGTGAGGACTCATCGCTCTTGTGTGGCTACAACTGATCTGGTCTCCATATCGACTTGCCGTGGATCCTCCCGCTTACCGCTATCCTCTGAGATAGAGAGACTGTCTCGGTCGAGAGTTCACATTTGAAAGCGCCGTACGATAGCTACATCGTACTCGGTGAAAGTTACAGAGGAAGCAGCAATGGCTAGTCCACCTAGCTACGGGCAGAATACACCACCACCACAGGGAGGCTACTTTCCTCGTAAGTCCTTGCCTGCATTTTAACTGTGTCTTCACCAAGCTAAAAGTCATAGCTCCGCCAGACAAAAGCAGTTATCAACAGCAAGGTTAGCGCCCTTGCCCTAAACCTGCCTACCCACGGATCTGGAGTAGTCTATATTAAAAGGGATCTACAGGTCAACAAAACTATCCTCCACCACCACAGCCCTCACCAGGCCTCAAGGGACCATCGCAATACTACCCTCCTCCGCCAGTCCAACCTGCTCAGTCCAGCGGCAGCAATTACCCTCCACCTCCACCCAACAACGGCTCTCTTGCGTCCTACCAATACTCATCCCCATCACAACAACCGCAACAGCAGATCTCGGAACCTCCGCCACCAGGAGGCAGTGTGGGTGGTCCCCCGAGCTATACGCAGCCGCCCCTTTCGCCAAGTCTGCCATTGAACACCAACAGGGCTTCGCAGATGCCAGGGGGTGCGCCGCCAGCAGGACATTTCGTGGGTGCCACGGCGACCCAAGACGATGTGGGAACGTTCAATGGGGGAAGTTATAGGATTAGTCATAGAGACTCCAATACGATTCTGACACTGCAGCTGGCGATAGGGTGTCCACTTGTTGCAAAACCAGGTATGTCTGCTTCCCTGCTTCTGAATGAAATGCGAGAATAGATCCCTCAAAACGCTCAACACTGATCTAACGACCTGAACAGGTGTGATGATTGCCATGTCCCCCACAATAACTCTCAAAGGCGCCATCAAGTTCTCCATGAAGAAGCTCATCGCGGGCGGGGAAATGGCGACTTCAACATACACAGGACCTGGCGAGCTGCTCTTTGCTCCTTCTGCGCTTGGGGATATCACTACCCTCCGTCTGAGCGGAACCGAGCCTTGGAACGTAGGGAAGGATGCCTTCCTAGCGGCTACACAGGGAGTGGTGAAAGAATATAAGAGTCAGGGGTTTAGCAAGGCGATGTTCTCGGGCGAGGGGCTTTTCGTGTATAAGATGAGTGGGACTGGAATTTTGTGGATTTCGAGTTTTGGTGCTATCATTCGGAAGGATGTGAGTTGGCTCTGTTACCTTTGAAGGAGAGTGTGAGAAGAGTTCACATGAAGCCGTACTGACGACCATTTTGCAGCTGCAAGAAGGTGAGAAGTACATCATCGACAACGGCCACCTCGTTGCCTGGAATTGCAAATACGTCCTAGAGCGTGTCGCGAGCGGGGGCATCATTTCAGGCATAAGCTCCGGGGAAGGTCTCGTTTGCAAATTTACCGGTAAGATCTACAGCATCCCTAACTCAGGCGCTTGCTCACCGTTCTGTGTAGGTCCAGGAACAGTTTTCATGCAGACAAGGAACGCGGCGGCCTTTGCGCTCTGGCTTTCGGCTCATGCTGCGGCGGTTTGAAATGGATCAGGAAGACTTTTTATCGGAGTCATTGCCCACTGGGAGAATTTGCATGTCATTACGAGTCTAGGATTTCCGTTGTTTGTCATTTGTTTGGATTGAAGAACATTGGCATCTCCTAACCTGCAAATCATGCACATACCAAACAATCCAGTCATCCGCAATCGATCAGTAGAGTGCAGCGTAGATATTTTTGACTTGACAGTTCTCACTGAGCATTATTGACTAGATGACCAGCAACAAGATGTGCCCAGGTAAGAAGCGCAGCATCAGAAGTCTCGTCCAAAGCTTGAGCACCAGTACGGAGCGGAGGCACTGATCGTCAAAGGGAGACCGCCTTCCGGAGGGGTCAGCAGACGGAGACAACATAGATCTGTAGCCATGCTCGAATGCTCATCACGGAGAAGTTAGCTACTGCATATTTAGGTTCCCACACACTGGAGAAAGCTGTTCTTGGCCTTCTAGCCACTTCTCATGTCGCAGAGATAAGTGAGCAGAAAGAAGCTACCCCGAGTTTGGTACCGCTGGAATACAGGTTATGCGTGCAGAGTAGTGTTGAATGTCCCGATGGCTTGGTGGCTTATTAATAGTAAGGCAGTGGCATACGCGGAAGCTATGGCGCAGTGTTCTGCTCTACACGTTATTGTTCTCAATCAATGTTTGCGAACCACAAGTATCACCTACTACTGTGGCAACTCACGTATTGAGACTTTCCAACCTCTTTGAAGTGAGCTGCTGTCAACATGCCAGGAATGGAGGAAAACACCATAGCGATGACCAACCGCTCATTGCGCACCATTAGGACTGTACGCTTGTCACTATGTCGGCATATTACTTCTCTGGCTAACAGTATGACAGGAACTTGAATTCTTGACCGACTCATCGATCATTTCGCCACTGCAGCTGTCATCGATTCTTTCACAGCTACCAAGTCAGACACCCCTTCACGCCCCTCTCCTTAGCGCCTCAATCACCAACAGCACACCAACATTGCCTGCTGCACAACCTCCAGTCAGCCAATTCGCAAGCGCCAGCTTAAATGAGAAGCAGAACGGCTTCTACGCTCCATCACAATCACCAGTGCCACCACCACCAGCCTACGCTTCAAATCCTGCTGGACCTCCGCCGCTTGCAACGGCCACTACTCTCTACGTATATCAACCCACCGATGCGGGCGACCTGGCTCTTATGCCTCATGACCATATCGCAGTCTCAGAATGGATGAACGTAGATTGGGCAAAGGGCCGAAACGAGCGCACAGGGCAAGAAGGCATCTTTCCGAGGAGCTACGTCACCATCCTGGATAAGCAACCTCCTAACTCTGGATCAACCAACTATGGCAACATGCCTCTCGATGTCAGCCAGAGTGGTGCATCCACCGCAGAACCGGGCCAGCCTAGCAAATTCAATGAGCAAGGCAAGAAGTTCGGGAAGAAGATGGGTAATGCGGGTATGTAAAACTTCAACTAGCTGCTTCTGAGAATGTTCTTCTGACAAATTGATAGCTATCTTTGGTGCTGGTGCTACTATTGGATCCAACCTCGTCAATAGCATCTTTTGAACCCTATTATGATACGCAGCCGACCGAACCCCGGGTTTTTATAGGGCTCACGACGTTACAGGCTGACCGGAGGGCATCGGAAGGCGTCTCTGGTTACCGGGCAATGCTCTAGGGCTGAGCTTTAAGGTTTCTTTCTAACGTAAGTATATAATGAGTTGGTCCCGGTGTCAGGGCTATGGCATGATGTAGAACTAGATTCGCAATACTATTGAAGGGCTTGCTTCCGAGCACGTACAAACATATTGTCATATCATGCCCGTTAAGCTTTCTTAGCGTCGGCACGCAACGGAGTTAAGGTACTGTGCAGCACAATGACTTCATGGTTCTGAAAGTCGATGTAATCCGATGTTTTCATACTCTATCACCATTCTCTACCCCAAATAGTTCCTTTGAAAATTGAAAGACGCCGCCTCAGACATGCCGTTTCCGTACAAGAGGGTCTTGATCATTGGCGCGACTTCTGGTATCGGCGAAGCACTCGCAGCCAAGCTAGTCGACGAAGGATCAAATGTCATTGTCGTAGGACGAAGGAAAGAGAAGCTCGAAGAGTTCGTTCATAAACATGGCAAAGACAAGGCAACAGCAGTACCATTCGATATCACAGAGCTGGACAAGATCCCAAACTTCGTCACTAAGTACAGCGAAGACCATTCGAGACCGCGTTCAAGTACCTGCTAATGCTGCCAGCATTACCAAAACACACACTGATCTCGATTGCGTCTTGTTGAACTCTGGCATCCAACGCGGCTTTGACTTCTCGAAGCCTGACTCTATCGATATGTCTGTCATCGAGACTGAGTTCAAGACCAACTACTTGAGCTACCTCGCTCTTACCAAAGGATTCCTTCCATTTCTTCAGAGCAAGAAGGAGCAATCGGCTTTGATATAGTAGGCCTTCTTTGTCATCGCCCTCTAGAACGCTTTCTGACAGTTTTGCGCACAGTACCACGTCTGGCTTAGCGTTGGTGCCAATCACGAGGTGCCCTAACTACTGCGCCAGCAAGGCAGCACTCCACCATTTCATCTTAGTCCTGCGAGAGCAACTGAAGGGTTCCAACATCAAGGTTGTAGAGATATACCCGCCAGCAGTCCGAAGTATGTTCTCTCCCCTTCTCAAGCCGCTTCCGCAGCTAATTCAATCCAAGCCGAACTTCACGACGAGAAGCATCAGCCAGACATCAAGAACGGTGGCCAGATTGGCATGCCGCTAGATCAATTTACCGAAGAGGCGTACGCTGGGCTGGCTGCTGGTAAAGAGCAAGTACCGGTTGGAAATTCCAAGGATTGGTTCGATTCTTTCGAGCCTCAGCGGCAAGAGACATTTCACAAGATGGTGAAGATGATGGGTGGGAAGCCTTAGATGCGTGCTATCTGAATCGATGTTTGCTATCCATCGTCGGTCGAACATGGTCCGTCGCTGTGTGCTGATAGAGGAAATGAGGTGTCACCCTGAGGCCCTCCGCTAATATGGATGGGTCCCTCAGTACCAAGTCAGTGTCAGGCGGTGTAGCTGAACGCAAGGCAAATCAGATTGATAGATTCCTCTTTGTTGGCAAACCCTTCAAGGCAATGCGCGTTTTCCCATGGTGGATCGTTCCACACGCGGTCAAGTGCAGCGTCCAACGGCTTATCAAAGGTGAATTGACCGGGGTCCTCCAGGTGTGCTCTTGACCTTCAAGTTGATCCAGGCACGATGTTCAGGTTTCAAATGCCATGTAACTTGACAATGATGCCGATCAGAGTCATTATATGACTCCTCCGTAAGATGAAACGATGATTTGATTGTGTGCTCAGAGTGGCCGCTTACAGCCTGAATCCTTTCCCTTCATAGCCTCTTCTTGGCCCCTGCGAAGCCCAAGGCCCACTCTCCTACCTGATCAAATCATATGTGAGACCATTGCAACAACTGCGAACCCTGATGCATCAAGGTAAACAAATCAAGTTTTCAGTACTGCCCGCCATCATGTCATTGTTTCGGAGAAGGTGGTTGTGATCGCACATTGCGCCATGCCAGCTTCACGCTTTGATCGACTCAGTGCATCGATTGTAAATGGTAACGGTCGCTGGCCATCCAGTGACAACCCATTGGCCAGTAGTGCCTGCAGACTGCAGTAGTGTACAAGTAGACTCGCAAAGTCTGATCCTTGACTCTGGCAGGAAAGCAAGACCAGTTAAGAGTCGCATATGGACAACCACGCCACCCAAGGTTGGCACGGACAGATTTTGTATGGGAAATTGGCTTTGAATAATGAATCATTTAGGCGCCGTAGAAATGCACAACCACGAAGATGTATGTATGAAGAACTCCACAACAACATTGGGTGTCAGTAAAATCTATAACTGTGTAATTCAATAGATCACATGCTCATGAATACCTGATCATGAGTCTAAACACATCTATGAAGTGCGTCAGATACTTGGGATCTGCATTCATTTACGACGTAGAACTATAACTTTCAACCCTGACCCTGTCATTCATTAATCATGCAATAACCCCTCATTTCATTACTTGAAAACACATGAATCATTTCTGTTATCTCATTTCATTAGCTATCAAGAAACATGCCTTGCAAGAACTGCAGGGTGGCTGATATGCTACGGATTCCTGAAAGGAATGACCGGGTCCCGGCGCTTTCGCATGTGATCAGTCAACGTTTATCATTTGATTCATTTCACGGCAATCGTTCAAAGTTCCCCTTAATCCGACATACATCAAGCCCCGCCCTTACGGGTTACCGCAATCTTGCAGATGCCATGGTCTAATTGGTGGATTTGAAAATCTCGAAGCTCAGTGTGATCGCGGAATCTAATTTTACAGTCACTCAAGTACGCCCATTGAGTTTGGCAAGGTTCGCGAGCACATCTACGCATCTTCGAATGATTTTTGTTTCACACAATTCCAACTCCCTGACTTGTTGTGGTCCGATTACCTTTGGACGTTTACAACATCATGACTTCGCGTTCTCCGAGTTCGAAACAAGCCCCAGCAACTCCCGCAACAAGCGGGTCCCGTCCTCAACATCAATGGACCCCAGTGGATAGAGAGAACATGTTCAACAGACGAAAATCAGGAGAAGGATGGGACACAATATGCAAGGTTTGAGAAATCTGACCCCCGAGGCGCCTGGCTTTGCTAATATCAATACAGGATTTCCCGGATAGGACTCGTCATGCTATGCAGCAGCAATATTCTGTAAGTTCAATTGCTTGCATCGAGCCGCTATCCCGACTGATGTCCTTAGATGATGAAGAACCAAAGATCCAAGGTGTGGTGATGTGCACCAACACAGACGCAAACCTACTAAATGAGTCATCTTCAGGCCGATGGAACCTTTACGCCTGGTAACCGCGGACGTAAACGCGGCGTCCCAGCAAGTCGCAGATGGGAAGCAGTCAATCTGCCGGACAGTGATTCCAAAGATAGTGATTTGTCGGACGAGGATGATGGCACTTCGATCACGGTCCGTGTTCACTGATTTATAAGCTTGAATCCATGCTAATATCAGACAGAGCTATCGGCCGCCGACCTCTTCACGAAGTGCTTCAGATCCCGCTAGAAGCGCAGAGCAAGATCTTCCACTTTTTCCAAACTTACAAACCGGTGTTGCAGCCAAAGCAGCAGTTCCGGAGTCACAGTCAGAATTACCTGAAATACCCGCCAATGCCAACGTAGCTGATCAAGGCCATTTGACGGATGCCTTGTCCACTCAACATCCCTGGAAGAAGCGGAAACTGTCTACGGAGCCTATGAAACCTTCCAAGCCGACTTCGATTGACTCCACTACAGACTTACAACCAAAGTCGAATACGCCAGCGGTCGAATCATTTGATGATTTCTTAACCTTAGAAGACGCTGCAACGATACAAAGTATATTATCCCGGGCTAATGATACGGTCAGAGCCAGACTCGCCGCTGCTGAAGCAGACCAAGCTCGGCGCCAAGCGCTGTTTGATGCCGCGCTCGGTAGAGCAAGTCGTCGTGCGAATGAAGCGGAGCGGAAATTCCAAGAAGAGATGCAGAAATCGTCGGACATTATCAAATCTAAAGATGACATAATCAATTCCAAGGACGAACGTCACGCCGAGGCAGTCGAGGAGCTCAAAGGAAAGATAGCTGCTGTGGAGGGTGATACGAATACCAAAGCTACTATCGAGGCTCTCCAGAAAACCCTGGCTGACAAGGACACCGAGCTTGCAATGAAGGAGCAGCAGCTGAGATTGTATGATCAGCTTCGCGAGCAGATATGTAGCGAGGTTGCCAAGCTGAGTGAAGCACATGAAGGGGCGAGTCAGACCGTGGCTGCCATCAAAGACAACCAATCAGAGTTGGAACGAAAATTGTCTCTGCTGGACGCTGACTTGAGCGATTTAACGATCAAAACGATACAGAAATATGTGGATGATGTGAAAGGAGAGTGCGAGGGTATCCAGTCTTCGATGGCTGCGATCGTCTCCCAATGGCAGACTGCGAGGGACGCTGTCGTAACTTTTCGTACTCAGTTCCCGTTCATGGAGCCAGATAAAGGCAACTTGGAACCAGCCGATGTCGAAAAGACTGGTGGTAGCGATGGTGGAATATAGGTGGATTGCCTATGCGCTCGATACATAGCTAGCAAATACATCGCTCTCGACATGGGTTTGGCCGGTTAAGCTTCGTCATTGTCTAAACAATCCTGGAGCCTTATTCTGCATGTATTGTGACAGTGTAATGCTACAGCTCAGGTATTCTTGAGTGAGATCTTTGAAATTATGGAAGGTGAACTCCAGCTTTGGGAAGCAGCTTATGCCTTTCAGCCAAGCAAACCCATTCCTTGAGATTCGAAGAGGTGTACACGTCATCGGCCACGGCCACGGCGATCGCCGTGTGCCAAGGTAGGGCTTCAAGTTCGCGTCTGCAGTTAGCCGCACAAATCCTTTCACTTTGTCACCACGACACTGTTTCATTTCACAACAAAGCAGACGCAACCACCAGCTTCGAAAGATTCGTAAGCCAACCATTTCCTCGCAAGGTCCTCGTGTGGAAGCCTTTGACGTACAGTTTACCCTGCTGTATCAGAGTTGAAGCTGATCAGCACTTCACCACTTCAGAGACCCGTTGGTAAGAGCGGAGAATCCTTTTCCAAGCCCTCGTAAGTACAAGACCTCTGCACTTTGTCCCATTTTTGCGTTCATCGCGAGACTCTCGTCGACTCTTGATTCTGATTCAGAGTGCTCCGCTGTGATGAGGAGCTCTGCACTCGCACAAGTGTCCTGAAAAGAGTCGACCTCGCTAATGACAGCATTCACTCAGGGCAAGTAACACACGAAACACTCAGCGACTGTCATAATCTCCTACCCTCGCCAGGCCTCAAGCAGGACAAGCTGCCTGTGGTCAACGTGCGATACAGCTGAACGTGTTGGAGCTGACGTTCTGTATCTAGAAGCTATCAGAGAAACAGAGAGTGCAAACATGAGCTGGGATAACACCGCCAGTAAGTCACGTCGCGGTGTCTTCAACCAAGACTTCTCCTGTCCTTAAACTTCCAGAGACTTCGACGTCCAGATATGACGCCTGACCTTAGCTGTCCATGTTACCACTTCTTAGACTGCAAGTCTTGTGCAACCTCCACAAGATCGGCGAACTTTCTCTGAGAGACTTTCGCCCTCAGTTACTGACAACGCCTAGCGACGACAGCTGCGGCTTGGGGCACCACCGCGAACGACACGACTACCAGCAACGCTTGGAGTGGCGGTGACACTGGAGTTGCGGGTGACTGGGGAACTTCCACTGCAACGGCAAACACTCGGAATGCAGGTGATGGCAACGACTTCGCCGCGTCCAATGTCTCGAAACACGAGGATGGCGTCTTTGGTGGTGGAGATGATTCCTGTCGCAAGTAAGTTCCCAACATCTTAGATCTCATACTCATTGAATCTAACCTGAGGAACTCGCAGCTGCGGTCAGTCGGGCCACTTTGCTCGTGACTGTCCTGAACCGCGCAAGTCGGGTGGAGATTGCTTCAACTGCGGCCAGCCAGGGTAAGTATCCTTACTGCTAAGCCATTGTGGATGGACAAGGTTATTGACGCAGTATATAGACACTCCAAAGCAGAATGCACCAACCCTCGTGTTTTCACGGGCACTTGTCGCATTTGTGCTAAGGAAGGACATCCAGCGTCCGAGTGTCCAGAGAAGCCAGCGGAGATCTGCAAGAACTGCTTAAAAGAAGGTAAGCATCTGACCACACATACCAACGCTCCCTTATTGCAGCAGGTGCTAATTGGGCTATAGGCCACCGAGCCACCGAGTGCAAGGCGAATCGTGTGCTCGATCTATCGAAAATCCCGGACAAGTCCCCGGAGGAGTCTTGGAACCTGTTGAAGACCGCTGACGCCGAGGGTGATCTGGACGACTTTCGCGAGGTAGTATCTCTCTTGGCTAGGTGGTCGCAGACGTTGAAAGAACCTTGTCACTGATAGGCATCCATGCCACAGGCTGTGAAGGTCTATAGCAAGGCCGTCCCTTTGACTACCTACGCCCAGCTCGAGCGCTCTTTCCGCGACAATGACTTTGGTATCTATCTGATCGCATTTGTAAGCCCTTTCAGAAGACCGTTCATGCCAATGACAGCCGGAGATCTGACAGGATGCTCGCCCTCTAGGAGAGAGAGGTCTCTGACACCTACACAATCATTGATCTCCAGGGTAAGCTTGATTGCATGTATAGCATTGGGTATTACAAGAGCCCGCGCCCAAGACGTCAGAATGCTAGTCAGGGGTGGCCTGCTTCACCGGAGGAGAACATGGAACGGCTCAAGGATGCTGGGATTCCCATGGATCGCGGTGTTCCAAAATGCAATAATTGTTCTGGTACGGGCACTCCTCCTTGTCAGCTCTTCAACGAATGATAGATGATTGGTTAATCCTTCTGGCAGAGCTTGGACATATCGCAAAGTTCTGCAAGGAAGAGAAAGCAACCATTGAGCGTACCGAAGTGTCTTGTGTGAATTGCGAGGAGGTAGGGCACCGTGCTCGCGATTGTACGAAGGACAGAGTCGATCGTTTCGCGTGCAGAAACTGCAAGTGAGTGGAGATCACGCGCAGCAACGTCTCACAGCGTTAGGACTGTTGGCTGACATGCAAAGGCAATCCGGTCACACTGCCGCCGAATGTCCCGAGCCCCGTTCTGCGGAAGGGGTGGAATGCAAGCGTTGCAACGAGAGTAGGTGGAAGTTCGAAGCCTCTGCCCCGAGCATTGACTAATCTTGACTCTAGCGGGTCATTTTGCTAAGGACTGCCCTAGCGGTGGTGGCAGCAAAGCCTGCAGGAACTGTGGGTAAGTGATATAAATCGAATGTCCAAAGGCAGAGAACCATCACTCACCATAAGTAGCGAGGAAGGCCATATCTCCAAGGATTGTGATAAGCCAAAGAACCCGGCTAATTCGACTTGCCGCAACTGTGAGCAAGGTGAGCTGGCCTTGGGCGAATCTCAAGGCGAACACGGTTACTAAATTGCTTTCAGGTGGCCACTTTTCCCGTGACTGCCCAGAACCAAAAGACTGGAGTAAGGTAAAATGTAGTCAGTGTGGCGAAAGTATGTGGAGCCTCTAGTCCAGATAGCTGTCAGGCATTGACGTCTACATAGTGGGTCATACCATCAAGCGCTGCAAACAGCCAGCCGCAGACTCCGGTGACGGCGGTTTCGATACCAACGCTGGCCTCGGTACAGTTGGCGAACCGTCTGGCGCAGATAGCTGGAACAACCCTGCTGCCTCTACGTCCGCGGGAGGTTGGGATAAACCAGCAAGTGCCCAGGACGGTTCCTGGAGCACTACTCCAGCCGCTGCTTCTGCCGGTGGTTGGTAAGTGCATAGCAAGACATAATCGAAGCGCTTGTCACAACGACGAGCTGGGTTGCACTTCGATCTTGCTTGCTTCCTTTTTGATTCATGTCTTGTTGACTTAACACTTCACTTCTCGTCTGAAAGGGCTTGGCAGTAAAGTCTGTTTCAGCTATCTTTTGATCGATTCATGGACTGTTACAGTCGAGCAGTGTGGATGTCCTCGTCTTTACTCGTCGATGTCGTGTCAGACATGTCTCATCCTAAGCCTATTTCGTTGTGCTTGTTGTGCTGCTCAGGTGAATCCGTCGAATTGTGGTTGTACCTTAGTTGCAGTATGCAGAACGCGAAGTTTGGCTCATGGCACGAAAGAGAAGTGACCAATAAACGAATCCCATAAAACCCCAGAGGGGTGCAGAGGAAACATTATTGAAACAACTGGACGCAACTCCAGAAACAACTTTGCTATTATCTGAACTCTTATCGGGGGTACAAATATCCAAAGCACAACCATGGAAGGGGACGTCTAAGCTGCAGCACTAGAGAGAAGGGGCCCGTCTTTATCCCACGACAGAGCGGACGCAAGCAATCTCATCGATAAAAGACCTCTCTAGAGAATACAGATCGGAGTAGCCCATCTTCAGACCTCAAGGTACCAACACTGAAGAGGGGGCGACCTGGGAATAGAGCGCCCTTATTCATCAATCCTCGATAGAGTTGATCTGGGGCAGAATAGAAAGGACGAAACTATGGTACGATTGTTGTCAGAAAGAAGGGGCTAGCTTTAGCTACCTTAGACGGAAGGTCAAAATAGGCAGTGCCGACGCCTAGTCGCGATTACATAAGATGAGAGCAGCCGGGTCCGCTCGAATCCGTCAGCTTTTCTACAGTAGTAAGGCATAAGTAACTACGCGCCGCCGAGCCACAGTATCTGTCTCGTGCTTGACGGCACATCAAGCAGATGTACGAGTACTGTGGCAATCCTTTACGGAGTCCAGGCCAGTCCAGAAATACAACGTCTACTTCCGATGACAGGATCCTTGAAAACGGTGATCGAGTCCTCTCACCTGCAAAGGAGTCCCCAAAATACGCCTTGTTTCAGTCCTCAGAGGACCCCCATACCTCTCTACGGTCCACATGCCAGTAGACGTTGCGCAGAGCTACAACATCTTTCGTAAACCTGCCCTGAGAGCGCACATCGATCCAGAGAGCTTCGTGGAGCGCGGCGTATCCCAGCTGGGCATTCAAGGAGATGCGTCAGAAACACCCTCAATGTTATTGAAAGCCTCCGGCAACCTTATGTTGGACCGCTGTTGGTATCAGGCCACCCCGAATCGCGCCAACATCATCTACTAGACTCCCAGTGTCAAGGCTTCATGGCCTAGCTTTACGCAGTAGTTGAATGGGTCCTTGGAGGATGGGCAGGGCTTCCGAAACTTCGGCTTTGCTCGAGATGGATTGTTTCACCACTTCGAAACGACCATATCACCGTCCCAGTGGTTCCCGGTCATAACAGTCCAATGCTGATCTTGATCGTCTTTGGTATTCATGTCTTTAGCGCCGTAATGTGAGTTAGAAAGCTCTCAAGCATAGATAGGGAGACGATGACTCCTCTCTTCAAGATACCACTACGCCACGTATTCAGAATACTTCGCCTCCTTGTACAATAAAGCGGCGGTTCCATGGATTGTGAAATTCGGTGCAGACGTCATCGGGTGGGCTGCGCTTGTGGCCGCCCCGGATCTCCCTTTCGAGACATCCGATGGGCTGCGCTACGGCTCGGCAGCCACTCCACACTTTCTCCACACTCTCTCCACGCCGAAGTCTGGCAAAAGCCGCGTTCAACAGAAAGGTCTACAAGATGGGATTAGTCCGTGGCATATCCATGCACCTGTAGCCAGTGCTGGAACGGCCTTCTTGCATTGCTCCTGCCTCGAGATGCTACCCTAGCATTATCGACTTGCTACATGTACCCTGGGATCGACGAACTATGTCTTGACATCGATTCATTCACATATAAACCACCCCAGTCCCGTCGAATCTGATTGACTCCATCATGATGCTTTGGCCCAGCTGGATCCATACTGCTGCTACAATCAATCAACTATCTCCGGTCAAAACAAAGAGCAGACCCTGCAAAGCCAGCATCTCATCACTCTCGCCATGTTCGGACGCTCTCGATACTTCGGGCTCAAGGGACTCCACCTGAACATCGCGATCGGGATTCTCGCTGGTCTCGATTTTCTGTAAGGTCCAGATCCCACTTGCTTCGCGCTCTCCAGTCTAACAGCAATCTGCAGTCTATTCGGATATGACCAGGGTGTCATGGGGGGTCTCTTGACCCTTCCGTCCTTCGTGAAAGTCTTCCCAGAGATTGACGTTACGGAAGCTGGAACAAAGGGTCTCACACAATCGCAAAAGAATCACCGATCAACAATACAAGGTATCTCTGTCGCATCGTACAACGTTGGCTGCTTCTGCGGAGCTATTACGACCATCTGGATCGGCGATATCCTAGGTCGACGAAAGACTATCTTCCTTGGCTCCTTTATAATGGTCATTGGTGCCGCCCTACAATGCTCTGCATTCACCCTTGGTCATTTCATTGCGGGAAGGGTGATCACAGGTCAGTCAGGAGCAAAATTACACCCTCATCCTACTATTTCTGTCGACTCAGTTGCCACGCTGTTGCCCGTCAGTAATGACAATCGCTCCATGATGCTCAAATATCATCAGTGCTTAACGGTCCATGATATGACTATAACGGGCCAGCGCACGATAGTCTTGAGCTTTCTGCGATTTATGCTAGCTATTCTACACACATATGTTTGACTGTCCAAATTGGTAGCTAATTACGCTGTACTAGGTTTCGGTAACGGCCTGAATACTTCTACGGTTCCGACATGGCAGTCCGAATGTTCGAAGGCACATAGACGTGGTCAGCTTGTTATGATCGAAGGCGCTTTGATCACGGGTGGTATCTGTATCAGCTATTGGCTTGACTTTGGCTTCTCTTTCCTCGAGCCTAGTCCGATCTCCTGGAGGTTTCCCATAGCGTTTCAGATCATCTTCGCTCTGATCATTTTGGCCTTTGTACTGGAGCTTCCTGAGTCGCCGCGATGGCTCATCCTCAAGGGGAAGGAGGACGAGGCGCTCTCTGTTCTGGGGGCCCTCAGCGATCTACCTTCAGATGACCCATACATCCAAACAGAATTCAGCGCTATCAAGGATACTGTGCTGGAAATGTCCAAGGGAGGCTTCCGGGATCTTTTCACTATGGATGAGAACCGTCACTTCCACCGCACAGTACTGGCTTATGTGAACCAGGTATTCCAACAAATCAGTGGCATCAATCTCATTACGTACTACGCTGCAACGATCTACCAGAACGAGATTCATCTTACCGGTTTCACGTCTCGAATTCTTGCTGCTGCCAATGGTACCGAGTACTTTCTTGCATCCTGGATTGCGGTGTGGTGCATCGAGAAGTATGGACGACGTCCACTCATGTTATTCGGAGCCGCTGGCATGTCCGCCTCTATGGTTATCCTTGCGATCATGACCAAGGTTGGTGGAACAGGTCCTGGTATCGTCGCCGCAGCGTTCCTCTTCATCTTCAACACCTTCTTCGCCGTAGGCTGGCTCGGCATGACGTGGCTCTATCCTGCTGAGATAGTGCCTCTTCGTATCCGTGCTCCCGCAAACGCGCTTTCCACTTCCGCCAACTGGGCGTTCAATTTCATGGTGGTCATGATCACCCCAGTTGCTTTCACGTCGATCGGGTACCAGACCTACATCATCTTCGCCGTCATCAACGCCTTTATTTTCCCTGTGGTCTACTTCTTCTATCCGGAAACTGCCTATCGCTCCCTCGAAGAGATGGACATCATCTTCCGCAAAACCACTAGCGTTTTCAATGTGGTAAAGATCGCCAAGGCGGAACCGAAAAGGTATGATAGCCCTTTCAAAAAGAGGTCTGAAACATCACGTCTAACGACTTCCTCAGATATGGTAAACATGGGGAACTCCTCATCAACTACGAAGAAACCGAAGAGCACGCTGTGCGCCAAGCCAGCGTTGTATCCACCGGCAAGGGTCGATCCCGGGGCGTGGAGAATATCCACCACCCGGACCCTGCTTACCGTGCCGAAGGCGGTTTCGAGAAGGAAAGATTATAAATTGCTATTGTTGATGGCTTTAAATTAGTGTATATAGCTGAGGATATGAGCAACGTGTTATAACCCCATCCGAAGGCCATCCCCGATTTGACTATGGCAAAAGTTCTGCGGAGATTATCGAGTCGTCCGCCAATCACGGCAGAACGTCGACCTTCAAGTAACTCGACATCTTTGGGGGTCCTGAGACAGGCTCCACGGCTTTCATCGGTCGTTCTCCAATGTGGAGATTTGAAACCCGAGTAACGCCCTACTTTTGACCGCTACGGGCACCATCGTCATCTCTTGTGCTGACCTTGACGGTATGACGCAATCATGACCATCCTGTGATGGCTGCTCTACTGTACTACTACGACGGGTATACAGACTATCCCGCAACACTGTGTGTTTCACGCGATGACAAGTAATCAATCTAATCCCATCTGCTTGGGTTGAAGTTATAAGCTCATCTCATGGAATATGCTCGGCTCAAGCACAAAAAGTCTTAGTAGATTAGGATGAAGGGTGATTATTATCTACAAGGTAAGATTGCAAAAGCGTCATACCCTAAAGATTATTATTCTGAAGACACCATCATGAAGGAAGTTCTCATGACAACATTTACCATGTGCCGCTGAGAACACATGACATTGCTAGTGTTAACCTTGAAGATGATCATCGCATAGTAATCCTGACCTGCTTACATATTCATATTGCTGATCAATAAGCGGCAGAGACATATGGAAGTAGCCACCCAGTCATGAATGACATAAACCCGCAATAATAGCAAGAATCCACATCTCTTCACCGTCTCATGATGACTGAGTAAGCTTCATTTTCATCTGAAATCATTAGAGTAAATATCACACTGATTCAAAACAGCCTCTCAAAGCTGGCCTCAGACCTGTTAGCCAAAGGGCCCCACAACCTCGAACCAACCACCCGCCGAGTCAGAGTTCTCTTCAACAAAACCTACGTCGCAGATACCACCTCCGCAAGACACGTCTGGGAACACCCCTGGTACCCCCAATTCTACCTCCCTCTCGACGGCATAAAAGCCAATACCCTCACCAAAGGCAAAGCCATCGACCACAGCAACGACAACGATGGCAGGGCTTTCTTCGGCGCGCTCCGAGTCGGCGACCGTTCCACGGAGCGAGTCCTGATCTTCGAGAAGGGGCCTCTCGCGGGTCTTGTACGGCTTGAGTTCGGCGCTATGGATGCGTGGTATGAGGAGGATCGGGAGATCTACGTGCACCCTAAGGATCCGTATAAGCGTGTTGATATTCTGCCGTCGAGCCGGAAGATAACGGTGGGCATTGAGGGGCGGACTGTTGCGGAGAGTACGAGTTCGATGTTCTTGCTTGAGACGGGGTTGCCTACGAGATATTACCTTCCGCAGACTTCGGTGAGTGGGGTCGATGTTTGGAAGCGCGATGGTGATGTGTGGAGGTCCTCGGGAGGGTGGTTTACTGATAGACGCAACGTGATGTAGGTGAATTGGGAGTATGTCACGCCTAGCGATACTACGTCGAGCTGCCCGTACAAGGGCCAAGCAAAGTGGGGGCCACTTCTTCAGTGCTATTCTTCTTTCGGGAATTGGTCTTACTGACGCGTACGGTGAAGCTACTACAACGTCACGATAGACGGAAAGGAGCACAAGGATGCCATATGGTGGTATAGGTATGCTTTCCAATGCCGCCAGTAAGTGACAATCCTGTTAACTCGGGTATTACAGGTATCCGACGCCTGAGTCTATTGCCATTGCAGGAATGGTGAGCTCATTCCTAACGCTCCCTTCGAAGACGGCTTCAGCTAATACACTGACGTAGGTTTGCTTCTACAACGAAAAAGTCGACATTTGGATTGACGGGTTCAAGCAAGAGAGACCAAAGTCTAAATTCGCTTGAGGATAGTCTCTTTCCCCGGGAAAAAACTGGATGGAAACTCGCGCACTAGTATTTACCGTAAACCGGGATCAATGAAACATCCTACTAGGAAGTACCACCATGACATCTCATAACGCTTATGGCTACCAACATCATGCCGAGGCACTGATTGCTAGGCTTCCTCTACGACATCATGCTCTCTGAACGCTGTGAACTCTCATTTGAAGCTAGCATGATTAGCCTCGCATGTGCGCCACGTGTTTGGGTGTGCCGCAATCTGGGGTAAGCCGAGGCACAAGATCTACGCTGCTGACAGGGGCCGTTATGCTTCTCGTTCATTTTGCAATTCACCTTCCAACCCTTTCCTTCACCTTGCTGTGGCTTATGTTTCATGTCAACCTGCTTTCATCTACATCTTCATACGAATGCCATCGCTCTCAAGCTTTAAATCACCCCAGATCCTAATCTTCTAATTGAGAACCCCAAGCCATGGCGGATGGCTCTGGCACCCATTCGTACAAACATTTCAACGTCACATTTCCTCAGCAATATGTCGCTCACGTTGAGATCAGTCGCGCCAACAAGCTGAATTCCTTTATCGAAGCGTAAGTACCTAATAATCCCTCATTAACCTCCAAAGCCCTCACTACGCAGACCTAGCTTGACTTGATTCTAGCATGTGGCTCGAACTCCGTGACATCTTTCAAACCCTCTCGTACTCTTCCGCCGTCCGCGCCATCCTTCTCACGGGCGCCGGGCCCAAGGCTTTCACCGCCGGCTTAGATGTCCAAGACGCCTCCCAATCCGGCATACTCGCCCAAATATCCTCATCATCCTCCACTGACGGAAATGCACAGTTTGATGGCGCACGTGCAGCGACGCAGATCCGTCGTTCCATCACCGACTTCCAAGATTGCCTCAGCGCCGTCGAGCGCTGCGAGAAACCCGTCATCTGCGTCATGCATGGCTACACCCTAGGTCTCGGCATCGACCTCAGCACCTGCGCCGATGTCCGTCTCTGCACCCGCGACACGCGCTTCGCGGTCAAGGAGGTTGACATCGGAATTGCGGCTGACGGGGGGACGTTGAGCCGATTGCCCAAGGTCGTTGGGAATTTCGGATGGGTTAAAGAGGTGTGTTTGAGTGCGAGGATGTTTGGGGCCGAAGAGGCGCTGAGGGTCGGGTTTGTGAACTCGGTGTGGGGA
>JAABUP010003996.1_pt1 | contig 24918 bp, 43 predicted proteins | sample 5559201 | NCBI WGS metagenome assembly JAABUP01 (sample SAMN10711887, study PRJNA513373) | rock metagenome | isolation source: Antarctica rocks | place: Antarctica
GTTTAGCTGACACATGGCCTTTCCAGACAAACGGCTGCCACAGTACCATACAACCAATTAAACCAACTTAAAACATGTTACACATCATCAAGGCCCTTCCAACAGTCAAAGGCTAGGCAAGCATAATATTGCAGTCATCAGCATGACTTACAGAACATTGCAGCGAACAGGAGCTTCAATTTTGTCTTGTCTGCACAGTCGTGCACGACACGTGTCACACGGGTGCACCCAAAGCGGCCTACATGACTCCTCATCATGGTCACAGCCATATCACATACTGCATTAGTGTCTTCAGCTGTTGCCTCGTCAGAACCGAGTCTCACCATCTGACCAAAGCTGGGCAGCCCAGTATAGTGCTCGGGTTCTCATTGAGTTGACATCAACAGGCATAGTCTTTCATTTCTTTTCTCCAAACTGACGTGGAGACCAGCAACACACTGACATGGAAGTGACAGACTTATTGTCTCCGTGGTGTCCTGAGTCATTGGTCAAGAGCGCCTTTCTGCCAAAGTATTGTGAAGCCTCTGATCCACACATTCTGCACATCCAGTTCATGACCCAGCAGCTGCCTGGTGACAGGTGAGGTGGTATGGGTCTGCAGCCATTGCTCTAGGGCAACACGCTCATAGGTGTCGGCCTCTGCTGCAACTACTGGGTCCTCAAGTCTCACCTACATCAGCAGTCAATGCATCAAGTCAGATGAATGAAACTGTGAATTTTGATCACCGGGGTCATAGGAGTAGTGAAGCAGGAGCAGAAAACAACAGCTCGCAAGCATGAGGCATTCAGCACATGACAAGTATGCATATTTTTTTGCGCAGAAAACCAAATGTGTGCAATGACTGACATGCACAAGGCAAAGGTGACTTGAAGGAAGGGATCTGTGTGATGCCAACATGACACAGTATTCAGCATCTGCTGCTGTGAGCACTTTATAAATTGTGAACATGCAGCAAGCAGATAAGCACAGGTGCATGCTGCAAGCAACTGTCTTGATGCACTGGAGTAATGCATGCACATGCATGCACATACACATGCACACTTGCTGTAGGTGATGGGCAGAGGGGGGGGCGTGAGTGCTGAATGTGTGTACAAACTCGCTGTGGGTGGGGAAGGGGGGGAGAAGGGGAGGGGGGGAAGCAAACAGTAATGTGGGAACGTCACCTGGCTGATTGGGCAACTCATGAGGGATCCTAGATCCACAGCTAGGCTGCCATCCTCATCAGGAACACCCCCTGCTGAAATGCTCAGCTCTTGCCAAGGTCTGTTGAGCATGCAGCGCTGCCCTTTGCTACCTGACTCTGCTGCAGCCATACATGGGTGTTCAAGCCTGTGCGTGCTGGGCATGCTGCGCTGCAGTGTAAGAACTGCAGCTGTGACTGTCGTGACTGAGAAGTCATGAGACTGCTGTGCAGCATTTGCAGAGGAAGAGGAAGACTGCACTAGACTTTTGGAGGTTGCTGGAGACGACAATATTGGGTCAGCCTGATTCTCCAAGTGACTGTTACCAAGCTGCTGCTTTGGCACAAGGAAGGTGTTGCTCAGCTGCAGTGTATTGACTGCTGTCTCAGGGGGTGAGTCTGCTAAAAGCAGCATCCTCGATTCAGACCAGCCAGGCTTGAGCTGGTTCACAGAGGGCCCATCCCAACAAAGAGTTTGAATGCTGACACCAATGATGCTGTCCTGAGCAAAAAAAGTGCAGAGCACATCTTTTGGATGTACATGGCATGGCTAGCAAACGTGCCAGCGTGTGAAGGATCTATCTTCGGCTGGCATATTCTCACGAATTCTCAGGAATTTGGCAATTGATGTTTCCCGTCAGGCATCAGCATCGGCGCTCATGCTGCTTGGCTGCTGTACCACCGATGAGCAGCTTTGCAAAAGCCGCAAGATAGGCCTGGCGGCTGATAGGCTGGCTTCGCAGCTGTCTTGAGAGGCAACCAGAGCTTGCGAGTATTTGGAGACAGATTCAGTCGGTGGCAGAGCCATGAATGAGGTCAGGGCATCTAGAGTATTAAGTCCAGACCAGACATCAGGGGTGGCCAGCTGTTCAGCAGCTTGCAGCAACAATGTGTATCTGTCAGCAGCAGATGCAGCTGTTTGCAATTTTGACCAGCCATGCTGTGTTTGATGGTGGTTGTCAGCTTCAAGCAATCTGCAGAAGCAGGCTGCACATAAAAGAAACGCCAGCATGGACTAGGATGTTGACATAACAGAGATCCTCACAACGGCAGCAGAAGGCTACTGTCCTCAACATTGGCAAGCACACTGTGCAGAGCCCCTTACTTCTTTCAGCGGCTGATCTGGCTGGGGTGCGCTTGCGTCCCCGAGATACAAACAGGATTTCTTCAAGCAGAAAGATTATATCACTGCACTGCACTGCACTGTGGATGCAGAGAAGGCCAAGCTCCACGTGACGTCTGGACAGTCCTACACGAAAGCACAAAAGTTGAAAGTCCTGACGGACACCAGCACAGGTCCGAAGAGCTCAACTGACGAGAAAAGACTCAACCTAATATGCACGACCACTTTCATCCCATCAGCGCGTTGAGAGGCTGAAAGCGTGGCGCAGGTCACGTAGGGCAATGTGTCGCAAGCGGCTCCGAGACCAGATGCTTACGGGGAATACGCTGTATTACTTCTTCATTGCTTGGCGCTCTGAAACCAAGGGCTGAAAAGGATCTGTAAACGAAGGCACTTATGTCAACTTCAGTTCTTGCTGTTGGCACTGCTGTGCGGTCGCACGCACGGCATATACAAGTCTGAGTCACTTGTCGAGAAGGTCAGCCGGAGTTCGTCTCCGGTGCTCTGTGTCGTGCTCGCCAGTTCTGCCTTTTGAGATGCAGCTTCGGCTGGTTTCCGGGCACAGTATGCAGCCTGGCTGCGCAATGTTTTCCCCGCCGAATTTTCGCCTGACACCTGCAGCTGAGAAGTGCCAATTCGTGTCAGTGAACGGAGGAGTGACCGTCCGTGGCTTGCGCTCTAGACGAGCAAAAGCTCTCCACACTCCTATTAGCGCTCACCCGGGTGCAGCTGCGCCGTCCAAGGTCGACATCGATATGCCCTATAGGCTGCGAGACTCTGACAAGCATTTCTACAGGAGCACAGGCTTCGTCAAGCTGAAAAACGTGTTTGACGGTGATACACTTTCACACTACGCTCCAGCGATGTCGCTTGAAGTCAGACAAGCAGACAAGACGCCGCGTCAGTTGGACCCTGACTACCAACAAGCTTTTACTCAGGTGCTGCACCTGCCAAGCCAGTCGATTAGCTTCGCTTCAGCCACATCAGTCTGTTGCAGGGTATTCACTAGTGTATGTGCTTTCACAGGTGCAGAACTTACGGAAGCAGAACGACATGGTTGCAAAGTTTGTGATGGGACAGAAGCTGGCACGCATTGCTGCTGAACTGCTGGGGGTGAGCAAAGGCTATGTTACTACCCTACGTGCTTGAACACAGCGTAAAGAGTTTACATGTTCATAACATACTTACAGTATATATCTGACATCCTGCCAACTTCTACCCGGTCTTGCCAGCAGACCAATGGCAAAGCATGGCGCTGAATGCATTGAAAATGCCTCTCACCTGATGCAGGTGGAAGGAGTCAGAGTGTATGCTGATCAAGCGCTGTACAAGGAGCCCCATGGAGGCTACACACCCTGGCACTGTGATGCCTTCTACTGGCCATTGGCAAGTGACAAAGCCCTCACTGCTTGGATCCCTCTTCAGGTACTCCTCTGGGTTGCCCAGTACCCAGGCTTGGCATGCAGCCAGTTTCACACGCATGTTGTGGACCCCTTTTTGAGTTAGAGGGGTTGACTCATGTCTGTAAAAGCAAAGAGGGGCACGTCTCAAAACTGCTGTTGGTCTGGCTTCCTTTTTCTTAGCTTGCTTGCATGCAAGCACACGTAAGTTGAGTAGTTGCTACCCCACTGAGCAATACTCCCTTGCAAGCCACACACCCATTTGTTGATGGTCTGACTTCAGAGTACTGCAATCAACCTGGCTGAAAGCTTGGCATACAATACAGAAGTGCAGTATGTGTGGAGCTCCAGAGCGCACAATCTCCAGGCCAATGATTTTCATGCTTGCCCATTGAAGTCTTCTTGCAATGATCCAGCTCACTGCAAGAAGACTCCCGGCATGACTGCTGATGTGCATTTTCTTACTTCTTTTCTCTGTCTCTCTCATTCTCAGGTTGATGTCTTATCAGGTACTGGGCACAAACATGAAAACAAGCAAAGCAGCGATGCCTGATGGCGTGATTGGCTTGCATGCAGGCAACTCCAGAGGAGATGGGGCCTATGCAGTTTGCTGCAGGCAGCCACAGCCATGATCTTGGCAGGTCTGTCTCTGCCACTTTGCAGCCTGCTTTGCTGCTCGTCAAGCAAGGCTGACTGTCTGACACTCTGCTGTGCGCAACACCTTGATGCTCAACATCAGCACCTCGCCGCTTGGCAACAGCACAATGTTCCCTTCAAGATGCAGCTGCGCAACCGCTTTCAAAGGCTGCAAACTCATGCTCTGCCTCGTGTTTTCTGGGAGGTTGGGCAGCTAGAGCAGCAGCAGCGATCATGAATTTGGCTCCATCATGTGGCGCCTATATGCGCATGCATACACATGCTCAGATTTGTGCAGGAGCCATAAAGTCTGCCAGCATATTGTATACAAGGAGGTTTTGGAGGATTTGTGGTCACCCTGTGCTATGACCACTGTGCATTGTAATCACCCTTTAATGGAATGTGTGCTGCCTCCAGGCATCTTGAGATTGGTAGAGAGTCCCACAAGCTGATTGACGCCAAAGTTCAGCAAAGCGGCCTTGAGGTGGTCAGTGAGCCGTACCAGTTTGGTGAGTTCCTTGTAGTACACATGTGCTCCAACAGGCATCTAGCATCTGCATGTGATCCTTGATGATCTCCAAAGTTCGCTCTGCAGCCATGCACAAGAGGGATGCCACCTATGCACATGAGCACACCTTGTTTGCAAGGATCATGAAGCAGAGGCTGAGGCTCTGTTCTCAAGCTAGTGGCCCACTGTCATGTACACTGGCAGCAGCTTCATGCATGACGCCTGTTTCTGAAGGTGCTTGGTCATGCAGGTGAAGTGAGCTTCCATTCCAGCCTGAACTTTCACAAAGCCAATGGGAATGAGACAGACAGGCCCAGGGAAGTCTTCACAATCATGTTCATGGACAAGGACATGACTCTGGCAGAGCCCCTCAACGACTACCAACACATGGACCGCGATGCGTAAGTCAGCAAGATCACCTGAGTAGTGAGCATCCTTGCAGGCAGCATGCATGTTGCTATAATCGCATGGCACCATTGTGCAGCCTGTTCACATGTGGCTGCTGTTGCTGTCATGCCGTTCTGGCTGAGCAGGCATGTAGGTGTGTATCTGACACACATGACATGTATGCTGACATGGGCCATGTGCATGCGTGTGTGTGTTTGACGGCATGCCTGTATGTAGGGAGCGCAATTACCTGTCTCAGCAGCCCTGCATCCGGCCTATACTGTACAGCTCATACTTTGTGTAATGACGTATGTGGCACAACATATGTACACAACTGCTGAGTGGCTGTTGTCTCTGTGCAGGTATTTCCCAGATTTGCTTCCTGGACGACTCTGTGACACAGAACATACTCCTGTCGTTTGGTCCAGCAGCACGTGACCTATTCCATTTTTTTTGCATACGGTCAAGGTGTATTTGAAATGTCTGATTTGGCCAATGACGACAAGAAGGGGGTATAGTCAAGACTGTACAACTAGGCTTGATTTTGCGTGCAGCAACTTTAGACTCCCCTGTTGTGTCATCGATCTTGTAGCATGCTGCAGCCAGCAGCTGGCTGCTGCACAATGAGCAGGGTGCGTACGTCATGTCTGCACATGTACACTATTGCTTGTAGACTGTTCGTCTGTAGGATGGACACTGTTGTGAAGACGTGGACGTTTGGGCATTAAAAAAAAGCAGTAGGCACTCTCTGCGTGACAGACTGGGTCACTGACAAGTGTCTGACTGCACGCACGCACGCACATACTCACCCAGACAATTTTCAAATTCAAGATCACCAAGCCTTGCAAGGAAGAACATCACCGTCGATGTACAATCATGAGAACACGCAAACGAGCATTGTCCTGTGCTAGCAATGCAGTGCCCGCAAGAGGGCTGCCGCTGCAGATCGAGCAGAGACCCGCCTTGTGCTCTACGCCATGCCTTGCAGAGCTCAAACAAAACAGTTTCACAACCGGAACTCTGCCATCTAGCTCAGCGGCTACGCTTGTGCTTGCTGTCAAAGCTTTCCAAGGACAGCTAGAAGTATGCAGCAAGCAGCCTCACAGCGATTTGGCAGGTTACAGATCCTTTCCCCAGAAGCAAAGGCTGGAATACCGCACGGGCGACGTAGCCCTTGGCGATCTTGGTGTACTAACTCACCTTGCGAAGACGGTGCCCGTGTTCGCAGCAAATGGTCATGCATACATTGACAACACATTCTCATCAACAAAAGTATGTTGCAGGTGGTGCAAGCCACGGATCTCATTGCCAAGGATGTCATGTCACATTTGGCAGTAGCATTGAGACTGCCAAAAGATGCATTCAACCAAATATGTGGATCTGCTGCACCGGATGATAATCAGCCCAGTGCTTCCAGTCTTGAAGCAATTCACTACATGTTGCCAGATACGCATGCTGCAGACCTTGCAGCCCCAGCTGCTTGTGAAGCACATGTAGACAAAGGCCTGCTGACCCTCATCTGTTCAGATGCCAGCCAGGGGCTGCAGGTACTCACTTCAACACTGCGTGTTGCACATATATCAGCTGTTCACCTATGCACTTCCTGGCGGCAATAGCAAGAGCTTACAAGCTATTGATACTGACAAGCATCATAGGTTGTCACGCAATCAGGCAGGACAGTAACAACGGCTTTGATCAGATTTGGCTGTCTTCTTGGCATTGGAACCTTGCTCGTCCTTTGCAGGCAGCAGCTGTACCTGCCTTGAGAAATTTCAGCCTTGAGCACATGACTCTGTATCAGCTGTACAAAGCAGCACATTGGCACTGCACCATATAGGTGATGAGATCAAGTGGTGAGTGGGTAGATGTGTTTCTCCCTGAAGGCCATGTGGCGGTGCTTGCTGGTCACACCTTGGAGCGAGCAACCTGTGGCCTGATCAAGGCTGCCAAGCATCGAGTGGTATGCTTCCAGCAGCTTTATGCACACTACCTACAGTGCCCTCAGTTGTCATCTATCTCTCTGCCGTCCAAGAGTCTTCAGCTTCAATTGATGCTTCTGCATCTGCACAAGAAGGTAGCCAGGCAAAGTTGCCATTTCGCAATCAGCAACGCCTGAGAGGTTGCCAAAGCTACATTGGCTAACAGCACACCTTCAAGGGCACAGTTTTTGGGTGCAGGTGATGGGACCTGGCGGCTGCCCAACACCGCGTTATGCATTGGCGTACAAGCTGAGAGCACCTGACCTTGCTGTGCTGGACTTCTATGCTGCTCTGTGCACGAAACACAAAAGTGGCATTCATCCCAGGTGCTTTTCATGAGCAGCATATGCTCTGTCATCCTTGTTATGCTCATGCTCATGTCATGTTTGTTATAATGCAAGCCCTGTTGGACAATTGGTGTACTGCTGTTTTGGACAACAAGGCTACCTCATCTCAAGGGATGTACAGATTGATCAGACTCCTGTCCCTGTTGACCTCATCTGGCAGCTCATGAGTGCTCTGGTATGAGTCATCGTGATTCTGGACTTGGCATACAAACACAAGCTGATGTGGTTGTGATACTGGCATGTCACTTGCAGGTTTGCTACGCCAATCGGAGTTGGGGAGCTCATGTTCTTCTTTGATGCTACCCACACATCCATCAATGCTGCTCAAGATCTGAACTCCACAGTCTCAGTTGTTGAACAGCAAGTCACCAAGAGGCATAAGACTACAGCACAGCATGGTGGCAATCCTGCAGTCGCAGCTGCCAGTCAAGATGTCCCTCCCCCACCTAAGCAGGTGTGTAATGGTGATGTCATCCATTGTTTGTTCCCTCACAGTGGGTCTTGTCAATGACTCTGCACTGGCCTTAGCATATGTGTCTCAGCGTCCTGTACTGCTGATGCAAGGAGTACAGTGACAGGTACAGCGAGTTGGACAGGTTATGTGACCTAGAAGAATCACTGATTTGTGTGGCGCCTGCAGGATGAGACATTGCTGATACATGTTGTCAACTACATTGTTACCAGCCAGCCTAAGTTTACTGTAAGAGTAACACCAGCCACAAGCGTACGCAGGGTGTTCCGATTCGCAGTTGATCATTTTGCCAAGGAGGCCCCTTGGCCAATCAGCATAGAGGACATAAGGGTGATACATGACAGCACCATGGCCAGGATAAACATAAACCAAACTTTCCAGGAAATTGGTGCTGAAGATGGCGACAGCTTAGAATTGATACCGGGACAACGTGGAGACTAGGTCAATCTGGGTTAGCCTTGCGCCTGATCAAATCCAATAAGGCTGCTTGGCAGCGCTTTGCTAGGTCAAGACATTGCAGGATTGGGGATGCTGCAAGGGGGAAGTCTTAGGTCCATGGGCCTCCTGAGCAGACCCAGAGAATTGGGCTTTCTACATGCAACCGCTGTTCCGTCTGCAAAGCGCTTGCAGGCATACCAGTTGCCTTCCCCCAGGCCTCGGCCCTGAGGCTGCTGTAGTGCGGCAACTTATGTTCTGGCTGTTTCAGGACCCTTGCTAATATTTGTTAGTTTGATCTTTCCTGACAGGGTGGTTAAATAGCCCATGTGTACCGCGCAGCACATGCAAAGGGTTTCAAGACTTTGATTTTAGGCTTAGTGTCGCATGCAGCAGCTTCAGACTCCCATGTTGTGTTCTAAACAGGCCATCAATATTGCAGCGTGCTGCTGGCTGCAGTGCAATGGGGCACACCTCGTATCTGTTTGCGCATGTACATTATTGTTTGTAGACTGAGTGTCTGTACAATGGACCTTTGTGAAGAAATAGACGTTTTGGGCTTGTACCGAGCAGAAAGCTTAAGCACTCTGCTACATCAGATCTACAGGCCTTCTTTGAAACAGCTGCACTCCGTGTAGACTTGGCAGTTCAAAAACGTTGGGTGACATGGCGAAGTGTCTGACCTTACGCAGCCAATTGTAGGTGCTTCAGGATCAGTGATCCTGGATCACAGCAGTGGCAATTGCAAGGCTGTCAAGCTGAACAACTTTGCCCAAATTCAGGAGCTGGTGCTCAAGTGCTGTCATTAGCAAATACTATTAGGTAGTCAAGCTGATATCCCTGAGTAACTCTGTTGTAAGAACAACTGCTGTAAGAACATGCAGGCACAGACTAGTGTGTTGCACCAGTTGCGTGATGTGCTGGCAAGCCAGACCTGAACCAGTCCGGCTCTACCTGTGTGTGACAGTGGGGGAATGGTCTGTCTGACTGCACGCACGCACATACTGACATGCATCTCGCAACAATTTTCAAATTCATGCCTAACAAGTCATTGTCCGTGCACAAAAGTTGTCATCGATACACGTACGATCATGAAGACACGCAAACGCGCTTTGTCCTGTGCTAGCAATGCAGCGCCCGCAAGAGGGGTGCCACCGCAGATCGAGCAAAGACCCCCCATGTGCTCTACGCCGTGCCTTGCAGAGCTCAAACAAATCAGTTTCACAACCGGAATTCTGCCATCTAGCTCAGCGGCTACGCTTGAACTTGCTGTCAAAGCTTTCCAAGGACAATTAGAGGTGTGCAGCAAGCAGCCTCACAGCGACTTGGCAGGTTACAGATCCTTTCCCCAGAAGCAAAGGCTGGAACACCGTACGGGTGACGCAGCCCTTGGCGATCTTGGTGTATTAAACCACCTTGCGAATACGGTGCCCGTGCTTACAGTAATTGTCACTGTCATGCACAAAGTGACAACACATTCTTACCAATGCAAGTATGTTACAGGTGGTGCAAGTCATGGATTCCATTGCTAAGGATGTCCTGTCATATTTGGCAGTAGCATTGGGACTGCCAAATGTTACATTCGGTCGAATTTGTGGATCTGCTGTGCGCCAGCCCAGTGCTTCCAGTCTTGAAGCAATTCACTACATGTTGCCAGATACACATGCTGCAGACATTGCAGCCCCAGCTGCTTGTGAAGCACATGTAGACAAAGGCCTGCTGACCCTCATCTGTTCAGATGCCAGCCAGGGGCTGCAGGTACTCATCCCAACACTGCTTGATGCCCATATATCAGCTACTCACGCATGCACTTTCTGGCCGCAATTCGGGAGCTTACAAGCTGTTGGAAGTCACAATCATCATGGCTTGTCATGCAGTCTTGCAGGACAGTAAGAATGGCTTTGATCAGATTTGACTGTCTTCTTGGCATTGAATTCTGCTCAACCTCTGCAGGCAGCAGCTTTACCTGCCTTGAGAGCTTTCAGCCTTGACCACATGACTCTGCATTAGCTGTACAAAGCAGTACAGTTGCACTGCACCATGTAGGTGATGAGATCAAATGGTCAGTGGGTAGATGTGTTTCTCCCTGAAGGCCATGTAGCGGTGCTTGCTGGTCACACCCTGGAGCGAGCAACCTGTGGCCTGATCAAGGCTGCCAAGCATCGAGTGGTATGCCTCCAGCAGCTTCTATACAGCAGCGTGCACACTACCTACAGTGCTCTCCAACAGTCTGCAGCTTTAGATGGTGCTTCTGCATCTGCATAAGACACTAGCCAGATGAGGTTGCCACTTTGCAATCAGCAATGCCTGAGACGTTGCCAAAGCTTCATTGGCTAAAAGCATTACCCCCAGGGCACATTGTTTGGCTGCAGGTGATGGGACCTGGCGGCTGCCCTACACCGCGTAATGCATTGGCGTACAAGCTGAGAGCACCTGATCTTGCTGTGCTGGACTTGTATGCTGCTCTGAGCAAGACACACAAAAGTGGCATTGAACCCAGGTGCTTTCCATGAGTAGCATGTGCTCTGTTCATCTTTTGCACATGACCGCAGACCCTGTTGAGCTCAATGAACAGGTGGTGTACTGCAATGTCATGCTGCATGAGCGGCCTTTGGTCTCAGACAGTAAGGCCACTCCATCTTAATGGTTGCACAATTTGCTCAGACTGCTGCGCATGTTGACCTCATCGCTCAAGACATGCTCCAGGATATGTTATCATCTTGGTAGATTTGCCATGCAAACACAAGCTGATATGATTGTGATGTTGGCATGTCACTTACAGGTTTGCTACGCCAATTGGAATTGGCGAGCTTATGTACTTCTTTGATGCTACCCATACATCCATCAACGCTGCTCAAGATCATAACTCCACAGTCCCAGTTGTTGACCAGCAAGTCACCAAGAGACATAAGACTACAGCACAGCATGGTGGCAGTCCTGCAGCCGCAGTTGGCCCTCCCCGACCTGAGCAGGTGTGTGATGGTGAAGTCATGTTTGTTCCCTCGCAGTGGGTCTTCTCAATTGGTTTGCACTGGCCTTGGCATATATGTCTCAGCGTCCTGTACTGCTGCTGCAAGAGGTACAGTAAAGGAGTACAGCGAGTTGGACAGATTGTGTCTGTGTGGCCTAGCAGAGTCACTGTTTTGTGTGGCGCTTGCAGGATGAGACATTGCTGATACATTTCGTCAACCTAGGGGCAGTCAGGCCCAAGTTCACCGTAAAGGTAAGACCGACCTCAAGAGTAGACAGGGGGTTCCGACTTGCAGTTCATCATTTTGCCAAGGAGGCCCCTTGGACAGTCAGCATAGAGGACATAAGGGTGTTACATGGAGACACCATGGCCAGGGTGAGGACCGACCAGACTTTCCAGGAAATTGATGCAGAAGATGGAGATGAACTGTTACTACTACAGGCACAATCTGGAGACTAGGTCAACTTGGGTCAGCTTTGAGCTTGTTCAAATTGGACAAGGCTGCTTGGCAGCGCTTTGCTAGGTCAGGACAATGTAGCACTGGGGATGTTGCCCAAAACAACTTCAGGCCCATGGGTCCCCTGAGCAAACGCAGAGAATGGGTTCTTAAACATGCAAAGAGGCTTGCATGCATGTAGATATTGCAGGTGTTTGCAGGCATACTAGTTGCCTCTCCCCAGGCCCTCAGGCTGCAATGGTGCGGCAGTGTGCAGGCTGTCTTGGGTCAATTCATTTTGCTTGTCAGTGTAATCTTTGCAGGAAGCTTGATCATAGCCCATGTGTACCATGCAGCACATGCAAAATGTCTCAATCCTTATATGTATGCACTAGCTCAGGTGCTTGGCCACACTAGGGATTTCTGTACACTTGTGCTTTGCCTGGGTTGTTTTGCCATTATGAACATGATTGCACAGCGCTGCTGGTTGTGATTATCGTGAGTTCCTGAAGGCTGCAATTATTCAGCAGCGCTTAGCCTAACTATATTTTGCAGTGAGGAACCTTGATATGCATTGTGCATGTCAACAGTGTCAGCTGGCACCCAAAATTGCCATACATAATACTAATTGCAGCTTCACTGCATGAAGTTGGTCAACCCACTGTCAACACATAAGGCCAAACCGGTATGGAAACCTAGGCTGGCCTAGGCCAGCCAGTTGCACATTAAATCGAGAATCACAGATTACATTGGCACAGAACTGCAGATGCTGCTTTTCATGTGCGGTCCCACTGGCCAGCAAGTCTTTCATGTTCCTGTATTGCAACAACTAGCTGAATCAGCTAGCTGTGATCACAACCTTGAGCTTGAGCTGCTCTTGTCCGGAATTGCTGTGATAGCATGCCGCCAAATCTGATCAGCAAGGTAGAAATGCCACACTCATCAGCATCACCGCAAACAGTGTAGCACCGCCCATGATCACAGGATCTGCGCCACTGCTGGACCCTGCAATGCAACAGCCTCTGATCTGCAACAGCTGCTAATCTGCAACAGCCGCTAATCTGCAACAGCCGCTAATCTGCAATAGAGGGATGGTCCATACAGTAGAGGCATCACTTGCTGAAAAATGCGATAGTGTGACATGCATTTCAAAGTATGGATCATGCATTGCACTATGATCATCAGCATGTCATTGAGGTATATTGTTTGAGTCTGGTTGTGAGCCCTACCAGCCTGGGGATTGGTGGTGTTGCTCTCACTGATGGTGTTGGGATCCACAGTAGCAGCAAACGTCCCAAACACACTGCTGCTGCTGCTCCTCATTGCAGACTTGTATGCTTCGACACTGTCAGCGTCTCCGTTCAGGAAGACAACTGATGTCTGGACGTTGACAGAGCCAGGCGTAATACCACCATTGGGAATGGACACTGAGACAGGTCCTGACAGCTTTTCAATGTTGTTAGCTAGAGTGGTGAGGAACTGCAGTAGCAACAGACAAATACAGTATGTGTGGCAGTCACCTCAAGTTGATAGATGCTTCCAGCAAACTTGACTGTCTCCACTGCGAGCTGTCACAAAGCAAGCATAGCGCAGAGTAAACTTACACTGTCCTTTGCAGTAGTGTCAAATGTGGCGACAGTGAAGTCGGCCAGCTTCTGAGTGGCTGTCACGACAGGGACCTTTGCCGCAGTAGAGGCAGTCATGACCTGCATGACAGAGTAGCCTTTAAATGCATTTAATATGGGTTATGTATCGCATAGACTGTAGCTATCACGTGAACACACAAAGGGACGCTGACATCGCAGCCAGGCAGCAGAGGATTCACAATCAAGGATTCACAATCAAGGATTCACAGTCATGTGGCTTACCACAGGAGGTGGGCTTGGTGGCGGTGGGACAGACAGCAACAGCTCAGAGGAGCTATTCAGTGGACTTGGGCTCTCCATTGGTGATGGAGGTGGAAATGCAGGGCACACTTGTGGTGTGGTGCCACAGCCACAGGCCTGGCCACTAAATGCATAAGTAGATGGGCTAGTTGGGCAGCAAGTCTCAGCATCAAAGATGCTGATCTGAGTGAGGCCTCCCAAGCCTGGGACGTAGCAGGAATCCCCACTGGGATCTAAGCAACATGAGGATTGGCAATTGAGAGTAGCCATGCATTGGGCACTGGTAGTCACGCCGCAGGCTTCGCAGAGGGTGCAGACTGATCCAGCAGCGCTGCCTGATTGGCAGTAGTAGCCAGCAAGACAATCCGTGTCCGCTGAGCAAGTTTGTATGCAGCATTCATATTGCGTCTGAAATCCAAAAAAGCCACAGGTTGTAGATGTGCCTCCAGTCTGTGCATAGAAATGGTTGCTCAGCTGTGTTGTGCTGGCAAGGCTGAACTCTACGCAGTTCACACCGCAAGCTGGCAGAGCACAGTACTCGATATTGACAGTGGTGGTGGACTGGGCCAAAGATGTGGAGTTGGCTGACAAGGCAGCTGTAAGGCTCAAAGAGGTGTTCTGGCTTGGAGGTGTTGGACTAATGTCAGTCGGCAAACGTGGCAGCGGAGTTGTGACAGGTGCTGGTCCAGGGGCAAGCGCCACGAAGCTGGAACCGAAGACAGATGTCGAGGAAGGTGCCGCAGCAGCTGCAGAGGAGTCCGATACTGCCAGGCTCCGACCTGCAAACCGACGAGTAGGGTTCTATGACTGACTGTATACCCATCCACACGCATGTCAATTGAGTTGAACAGCTCATAGAGCTGTGGCCCGTACCTGTTGCGCACAGCCCAGTGGTGCACGCAATTGCAACCTGCATGCAGTAAGGAAATACGTGTTGGGTGTCGAACCGACTGCGCGTGAGCAGAGGTCCAACTTATCGCTTACCAACGCAGCGATAAGAACAAGTGCAGCCCTCGACATGTTGTCGGCTTTGCGCAATCCGTTGCTTGTGAGGAGAGGGGCCGATGCAGACACAGAATTGCCACTGAAGCCCCGTTGACTTGATACTCGCTGAGAATGCCTGTGAACAGGCGGAAACGAGAGAGTGAGCCCTCGCACGGCAAATGGCGCTTGAGAACATGATTTGCTTGTATCGCACACCCTCAGCGAAGATCTGCAATGTCGGTTCGTCCCTGAATCGTTAGCGGGGGGCCAGGGGGGGGCTTTCCCCGACCCCTGAGACTGAAACCCAGGCTTACTAATTGGTTTCGACGCTGACAGTCCACGACCGCTGCGTTTCGGTGTTCCGCTGGCGCTGCATACGCTGAACGCAGCGAGCGGTCTTATGGGTAACCCTTTGGAGTGTTGCCGCATCCCTCGTCCACAGCGCTTGCCGCAATATCTGCACAGTGTAGACTTCTGTATGTAAGTCGCTCCTGCGCGATTAGAGACAAGCATGGTGACATGCGGCATTTGCCATGATGAGCATCTGACTGAGATTGGTGAGCTAGACAGCTGTGACCACAGGTATGCGTCACTTGTGTGCTGTGTTTGCCCAAAAACTACCCTTGCTCATAAGTGAACTAAAGTATGTGAGCTTCACCTGCAGCTTCTGCTTTGCATGCATTCAGCATTGGGCTCAAATAGAGTCGAGGTGTCCCTTTTGCAAGTCCAGATTCACTACAATCAGCCGCAAGGCGTTGGACTTGGAAAAGCTTCCTGACAGTGGTGCTGAGTCAGATGGCACTGTTCGTCAGCGCTTTCCAGGATCAGTACTGGAAACTGTGGCAATACCAGAACGAAATCAGGTGTCTAGGCATCTTCTGCAGGCCCTTCTTGGCCTGCCGTATGACCATACGTAGCCAGGCTGTGTACTCTGCAATTCACATTGCCATGCATCGTATGAGCATGATGTCATGTCAGATTATTGTTCAACTGTGGTTGACCTTTCATTCACAGCTTGCTTACTTTGCACGCTTGCAAACATGTGTGTTCGCTTATGTCCACTCTGTATTGCATGAGCAGGTGTATCTTGGAGATGCTGAGTGGGCTGGGGATGGAGAGGGGGAGGGGCAGGATCCTCTAGGCAATGTTGTGTGCATGGAGTGCGGCCGTGGTGATGACGAGGACAATCTCATGTTGTGTGACGGTGCGGTTTGTGCGTTCTGCAATGCTGATAGTCACTTTGCAACAGAGCTTGATGGTTTCACTGTGTTGCAGCATCGGCTTTTGATGATTGATTTGGCACACCATCACGGCACACCATTTGAACTGGCTGCTTGGACCCAGGCTGACTAGCAACTGTAGCAAGGTTCTGTGCTGCATGAGCACGCTAACTGCTAAAACATGACGTTGTACTCAGTTACTCAGCTAGGGCAAGTCATATTCTGAGTGAGAATGTGAGTGTGCGAGCAATGAGCAGCAAAGCAAGTGAGTGAACAGATGAGTGAACAAGTGAGCGCGTGAATAAGTGAAAGCATGAGCTGATGATTGATTGAGCCACCTGATGTTTTGCAGGTGTCTGCAGGTATGTGAGTTGCCATGAACACACTAAGGGCATCACTGTTAGTGTGTAAACTCAATGTTGTCTCTTGTGTAGGCTGCGAGAGGGCATGCCATACCTATTGTGCAAATCTGGATGCCCTGCCAGAGGGAGACTGGTTTTGCTGGGTCTGCCAGGAGAATCGGGACAGAGAGCTTGCTGGAGAGGAGGTTGTTGATTTGACAGCAGGTACCACAGCTAATCCTATCTTTCTGTTCTGAGATTGTGACAAAGGCTTAAGCGTAGAAAAAAAGCTTTTGTGTGCAATTGCAAGTACATGACATCCTTTGTAGGTCTGCTATCAGCATCATGTAGTGCAAATGGTATTGCTGCAGGCTGTTGAGAATTCTCCCAAAGTTGCTGATAGTGCAAGTAAGTATAAGGGCATTGAGTGTTTTCTGGATGCTTGTAGCCCGGAGGCCACAAAGAAGCACCAGGGCCACTCTTGTAGCCTCTGACTTCACCCTGCCTCGCTCAAGGCGGAGAGCATCGTCGCCTGGGGCCCGCTCAGAACTTGCGCGGCCGCGGGGAGTCCGGCGGCGGCTAGTTCGCAGTGGCGAAGGGCTGCAGCCACGACGGTCTGGCGGTAGCAGCCAACGTCTTGGTAGTGATGCCGACAGCATATTAAATGCTTTGGAGAGGTCAATTTCTGCTAGGGACAATGCTGGCTTGTCTACAACCACTGAACACAGGCAAGGCTCTGCGGCTGGCTGTTAATGGTTCTCTTATCAGCTGTGAAGCTTGTTGAAATGTGACTAGATAATGCAGGTGTATGTACATCTAATAAGGTGCAGATGTTCAGGGTGGACTACGCCTTGGTCTTTGAGATGAAAGACCCTGCTGAATGATCCATTGCTGTCTCCAAAAGCTCAAAAATCACCCTCAAAGCTTTTGTGCATGTCTGTGTCGCGAGCTGTTGTTTGGTGCAAAATCACATAATATGCATAAGGACCGAGGACAATTGCTTGCATGGTACGTCTGTAACACAACTGCGCAGCTGTTTGCTTATTGCTTGGTCAGCTGCTTGCTTAGCTGCTTGCTTGCTGTGTCTTGCTTGCCTGATTGTGTGCTAACACACTTGCCTGTATGCATGCAGACGGTTGGCAGGGCTACGAGGGGCTTGGAACTCTGTGAGACAGGGCCACAGACCCTTCCCAGTTTCAGCGCACCCTCCTCCTCCCCAGATTCCAGCCACTGCAGCTCAGGTGTGCTGGCTCTTGCATCACTGTGGTCCTAACCACAAGCTGAATCTGCATCTTTGTACATCTTTCAATCTGCTTGCTGCGTGCCCTTGGCATGCTTGTGATACATATTAATATTGGTAATTACAGGCGTTTCAGCTCATTGTTCTTGCCGTGTACCTACTAGGTGTGCCTAAACCCCAGTCCTGTGAGCCAACATGCACCTTCCAAATCATGCTTTGGAAATTGCCTCTGGCAGTGCCTCTTGCTTCTTTAGTCTGCATTGTGCAGCATCATCATGTGTTGTTTTGTCTGACATTCACAATTTAAAGTTCAACCGCTACACCCGTGATGCTCTGAACAAGCCTGTCTGGAGGGAACTGACTTTCGCCGCACCTCCATTTGGTCTTGCATCTGCTGGATGCCTGCTGTGCTGTGCTGTGCTGTGCTGTGCTGTGCTGTGCTGTGCTGTGCTGTGCTGTGCTGTGCCGTGCCGTGCTGTGCCGTGCCGTGCCGTGCCGTGCCGTGCCGTGCTGTGCTGTGCTGTGGACCAGCCCAAGTCTGCCTGCTCAACTGCGTCCAGTCTCACATAGCTTGCTGTTCAGGCTGATGGGCCAGAATCTGAAGCATGGGCAGCCTTTGAGGCCTCCAGAAGAGCTCAGGACAGGGCAGCACGCCGTTCCTCAGCCACCACTGCAATATCTGCATCCAACATTCAGACTGTCGTGCCAGGCTCACCTCCAGCTCATAGGCACTTAGGGTAGGTTCACAGTTCTTCCTCTGTCGGCAAGCTGGTCATGGAATGCATCTGTGCTTTGCCTGCTGTGGTGCTGCAGCCGCTCTGCTGTGCAGGCTTGTGGTATTGAGTTTGTCCCTACTGCATCATCATGCTCTGGGCCCTCACCAGCCGCACAGCACTGACTCACGGACTCATCAAAAGTCCGTGAGTCAGTGCTATGCGGCTGGTGAGGGCCCAGAGCATGATCATGCAGAACAGAAGTTGATGTCTGCATTGCATTTGACTCCTGCTTGTCCCATCAGCTCCGGATCTCAATGTTCCAGCCGTCTATATCTGGATCTGTATCATATCTATATATCTATTGTTCCAGGCGTGTACAGGTGAGATCTGTACCTCAGACTGTTCCTCGTCTTCTTTGCAGGCAGCAGTCTGCTTCTAGCCTGGCTAGGCAGGCTGTGGCAGAGGCTAGATGTAGGGGACGTCGCTTAGGGCCAACAGGCAGACAGCTGGCCTCACCAAACCCTAGGGCCTCCTTGCCTGTCCACCGCCCCTCTTCTTCAGCAGACAACCCTAGGGTCAGAGCCTCTCACCGTTCTTCTCCTGTGGCCCCCACTGTGGCTTCAGAAAGAAGGAGAGCAAGGGCTGACTATAACCCCCCTAGAAGCCCCAGACTACGCCATGAGTCACCCATGCCAGGAGCGGGAAGAAGAGCCATGGGCTCAGAACGGCAGCGTGATCAAAGTGGTTCTGATAGGGCTGAGTCTGCAGCAGGAGGAAGAGCAATGCGTGAGCCTGACAGACGCTCCCTGCAGCAGCACTCTTCTTCTTCCACGCACAGAAGCCTTCCCAGGGGAACATCACATGGCTACAGACAGACAGACACAGCTCGAATCTCTGCCCACGGTCCTCATCTGAGGAGCACTGACAATGCTACAGACAACAGCAACTCTGCAGTTGCTGCTGCTTACGCTAACTCTCACACCCCAAACCCAGATCTGATCCCTGTTCAGCAGAGCTTCTTGAACAGACCAGTTGACTCGGTACAACCTCCTGAGCCTTGGAGTATGCACCCCTCACAGCAACAGCCCTGGGCTCAGCATCAGTTCTGGGCACAGCAGGCATCTTGGCAACAGCAGCAGCAGCAGCAGCAGCCTGCACAAACAGCTGCATCATTGCATGCACTCCCCGTACCTTGCTCACCCTTGCACCCACCCAATCAGCATCAAGCCTATGATAGGCTTGGTGCTGCAAACCCAAGCAGGCAGCATCCCTCTTGGCATGACTTGCGCGCTCCTCCTGTGCCGCCTGATGACCCAGCGCAGCTACGCCAGGCACCATCCAAGGGTGATGCTATGGATCAGGTTGCACAGCATGCTATGGGTCAGGTCGCTCAGCATGCTATGGGTCCTGATAGAGGGGAAGACAGCAGTGATAGCAGTACCAGCCAGCTTGCCTCACGCCAGCGGGCTGTGCAGGGCTTGCAAGCCACAGACATTTCCGACGCCACAGTTGCCCCACGCAGCCAACAGCATGCCAGCACAAAGGCGCTCCAGGAAAATTGTGCTGATGCTGGCCAGCGCGATGAAGCAGCAAGCAGTGGGGCTGCATCTAAGCCACACTTTAAGATGACGAAGCAGGAAGGTGCAGATGCAGTCAAGGCACTGATAAAACCTTTGTATGTTGCCAAGCAGCTCAGCAAGGAGCAGTTCAAAGTCATTGCTCAGTCGTGCACGCACACCCTGGCAAACCAAGAAAGGGCTGTGCAACAAGATGCTTGTGGAGTTGTGCGAGACTGTATGAACAACATGGGCTTGAGTGAGCAAGCAGCCTTGCTTTAAGCACATAGTGTGCCGCATACCGATGAGGCATTGCATAAGAAATCGTCACCTGAGGATTCATCAATTATTGTACACCAGATGTCGGAGCTGCCTGGCGCTACTGGCAGGAACATAAACCTCAAATTTGGCCACGACAGCATCGTTTCAGCTCCGCGTTAGTCTAGCTGGTTAGGATACTCGGCTCTCACCCGAGAGACCCGGGTTCAAGTCCCGGACGCGGAAATTCATATTTTGATTTTTGCTCGGATCATGTCAGGCTGCTGTGTGTGTAAGGTTTTTGTTCAGAGTCTTGGTGCTTGAGTGAATCAGTCATTCATCAGACAGCGGGAGGTCTCAATCTGCCTTGTAAATCTCGTGATGGAAACAGGTGTTGTGCAGTACAGGTCTTGTAGTATACTACACGTACAAGCTAGGGAACGTACACGTAACGCACATGCTGCGGACACATCTTTGAATCAGGTGGCAAACTCCCGCCCTTGATGTGAATGAGTACAATGCATTCACAGTCTAGAACAGAAAAGCAGAGCAAGCCAAGCACAGTCTGCTTGCATTTCGCCTACAAAGGTGGTGGCCAGGGAATTGCATAAGTCTGTCTTGGCAGACTGCGTGCAAACCTGTGCCAGCATGGTGTCATATATGTATGCAGCATACAAAGGCTGGCTGCTGCGGTGTTGACATTGCATCAAATGCGCATGGCGCATGCTTTGAAGTGCACTGCAGGGGTCCCATACGACATCTTCTTCAGTTGCTTGCAGCAAAGTTGTGTATAGAGACTCTAATTGCTGCATAGACTGAGCGTCTGTTGCATACTGGTCATCGCTTGAAGAGCTTGTGCTGTTCTCCTCTGCTTGCAAGGCCTGAAAGCAGAAGTGAGCTCAACACGATAAATTCTGGGCACGAGTGGGCCTACACTGCTACAAGAGCAAGCTTGCAGGAGCTTGACATAGAGGCTTCAACCGCATTCAAAAGCTTCAAATGCATTGGTTGATGAAATAGCAGATTTGACCCTTGTCCATAACAGGACCAGGGCAAGGAGTGGAAACTACCTGGATGCTGACCAGACAAGCAGCATGCAGCTTGAGACAGGAATCATGCAGGTGTACAGCAAAATCAAGCTATGAAGTAGGCATGCACGCCTGTACGCACAGACCCACAGACAGACAGACGGACAGACGGACAGACAGACAGACAGACAGACATAGGCACAGGCATAGGCAAGTGCGCACACACATAGCCTGGTGCACCTTTGTGTTCAGTACCTTGGTTTGAAGGTGCTGCCTGAGCATTGGCAGTACAAGGTGGGGCAGCAGGACTGCTCCAGGGTCGCTGCAGGCTGCATGCACCACCTGGCCCTCCAGTAAGGGCAGCACCGCACAGCCCTCCTGGACCTGCTTCTCCAGCTGCTGCTGCTCCACGTACATACATCTCAGCAGAGCTTTGCCTGCCTCAGGAGTCATGCTCTCTGGCCAGATCTCCTAAAGAGCATTTCAAGCATGCCTGATTCAATGCAGAAAGCAACCTTTTGCATATGAGCATCCAAATTGCTTTGATCTTGCAGGCATCACCGCCAGTCAGGTGCAGCTGGAGAGGCAGGAAAGCATCTTTGCTGAACAGCGTGAAACATGTGTCTGCAAAGTCTGGGCAGATGTTCACGTATCTGCAAAGCTTAGGAGGATGTTCAAGTATGTGCAAAGTCTAGGAGGATTATCAGCTGGCTCCTGTTGAAGCCAGCTGTCAAAATTCTTGACTTGCATACTCAATCCAAAGCAGGGAGAAGGTTTCTGCGCTCACCCTCTCAAAGCGTCTTCTGAGTTGCGTCAGATGCAGCTCTCTTTTGCTCAAGCTTGCTGCAGCAGTGTTTGAAGTCGGCTGAGCAGAAACCCTTAGCTTTGCATCTTCCACCTGCTGGATAGCCTGTTTGTGTGCAGTAACTTCATCAGCAATTTTCACTGCCCATGCCTCCGCACGGTCATATGCCTGCCCATGCTGCATCACTAGAAGTGTGGTCTCACCCAACCTGATTTGCAACTCCTGCAAACATGACACACCATTGCAGTCCTGACTCAAACTGCAGACATGATGCAATACACAGAATGTGCCAAGCATGCACCCAAGATTGCACATCCAAGTCTGCAGAACAATGTGACACGTCGTATACTGGCTGCCACATGCACACCACATATCATTATAGGTAGTTTGATGACATTGCTGCCCAGCAACAGCAGTGACTTGTCTGACATGTCACTGGCATTCCAGCGGTTTGCTGACAACAATCGTTTAGAGACCATTTGAGCCATTTCATGATGATACTTGTCCTTGCTTTGCGGTCATTGATCCAAAGCACAAGATGCATGAAACATATGTAGTAGTAGTCTTGCACCTCCAGCTGCTTTTCTGTTGAACTGATGGCATCAGCCACTCTCATGCATTCCTGATACCACTTGCCGCTGCTCTCCATGATCTGCTCAGCCATTTTTGCATCACATGGCACACGACACGTCTGCTCCTCAGAGTGATGAATTTGGTCTTCAACAAAACGTGCATGCGCTTGCAGGCGGCTGCGCGAGGCAGTGGCCTGTGAAGAAGAACTGCAGGGTCAGGCCACTAGAGCAAGTCATGCAACACGTTGAGGCCAGCTCTTACGAGTGATACATGCCAGTGCTGGGGTCTACCAGCATATGCCATGCACGCAAGCATCTACAGGGAAGGAGTCAAGTGCACCGTGCAGCCAGGCAGTCAATATGGGCGCATGCTAGCCTTGACTGAAGACAAAGGCATTGAAAGCGTGCCTGTTCTATTTTTGTTCCATGGGTGAATGCTTGTAGCTGATCTTCCCATATCTGGTAGGAGGTGTAGTTGGACCTGGCTCGTGAGAAACCCATTTCCAGGCACAGCATATGCTCAATGGCTTCTGGTGGCAACTGTGTGCTGCCCTGGCCTTGCGTGTCAGGGCGCACCCTGACATCCATCCATGTGTCCATTCATTCCATCATTCGTTCAAGCATTCATTCAATCACGCATTCATTCAAGCATTCATTCAGTCACGCATTCATTCAATCATTCATGCAATCACGCATTCATTCAATTGTTCATCGGGTCACGCATTCAAGCATTGAGTCTGTCACACATTCAATGATTCCCTCCTTTCATGCATGCATCCATCTCTCCATGCATATATCCATGCATGCCATCATGCATCCATCCTTTCACATGTCATTCATTCAATTGCCTGCTGTATGGCCAGCATTGCAGCATTACACCAGTGCCACTACTGCTGTTTTGTCGCTGCTGATGATAATCACCTGATGCCATTGCCTTTTAGCCACTCCAGTGTGGCACTCTGCTGCTGTACCAGGGTTTCCCGCAAGGTTTTGATTCGGGCAACTTTTTCCTCCCAGAGCTTCAAGTCTTCCAATGTCCTCACCAGTAGCGCAAATGAATGCTCCACACTCTGACCTACAGAATTACATACTGCGCTAATTACACAATCATTTACGGTAACAACTTACTTTAATTGTCCTCACCAGCAGCGCAAATGAATGCTCCACACTCTGACCTACAGATGTACATACTGCGCTATTTACACAGTCACTTACAGTTACCACTTACTGTACATCTCAACAGGTCCCCTCCAGCAAGCCATCTGTTTTGTGTACAGCGTTAGTTGCATAAGGTTGATACCGTACATTTCAGTCTGTACCTTGAACCAGCTGTCTCTTGAACAAGTTATACTCCAGGGAAAGAAAATGATATGCTATTGCAAGGGCTACAAGGGCTCAGAAAGATTGTGCTGCATAGAACAGTGTGCTGCATGGACAATAAAGGATCTCACTTCATCCATGTGTGTTCTTGCGTCGCACGTACCTAATGCCTGCTGGCTAAGTACACGTATTTTATAATTATTTATTATTATTTCATCCATGTGGACTGAGATTGTGCATGCTGCATTGTTCACGCAGCACATTATCTGATGCAGCACAGTCCTTGTGCAACTGAGCGTTCTAGAAGGCTTGAGGAGTGGCAAGCACAGTCACCTGCATTTATCATGATTATTGGAACCTCAAAGGACACATCAGCAGGCATGTAAGTCACTGATTAGTTTCAGCAAACGTGTCATCACTTAAAACACTACATGTGGAACAAAGCAGGCACTGTCTGTCGGTTGCACCACACAAGTCAGTGCTGCTGGAGCAGGAGGCCTGTGGTAGATTCATACATTTTACCTAATACCTAAATGAGCTTGGTGTACGCATGAGCCCACCTGGGAAAGACGGTCTTGGATGATCAGCAGTGTTGGTGCTGAAAAGCCATTCCAGTATTGGACTAGCAGACTCTGACTGCTCCACATCTTCTTGAGCATTTGGGCGTGAGCTTTTCTTCTGCGCAGCAACAGATACAGTATGACTCTTATCTCAGCCAGGTGTGAACGTTAGTACGCCAAGACAACACTGCTCTTACACATGGGCAGATGACGACATTGATGTGCAGATCTCGTATGGAATTGTTCAGGAGTGCAAGGGGACAACATGCAGACCTGAAGGTGTTGCAGCCACTGTGACGTAACTGCCAGCTTTGAGCCCTGCTCTGTGATCTCAAAGGCTGCCACAGGTTGCTCTTCATCATTTGCCTGCACAGCCAAGCGTGTTCGCGACATGCTCTTAGACAGTACAACAGATGAGCTACATGGCTCATCCGTTCCATCAGCTCTTGTCGGGCTTGCTACATGTTGGAAGGGAGTCTTGTGATGAGGTATCAACAGATGCTTGCAACATGATGCTACACATTTGCTACACAGTAAGTTGCAAGCTTTATTGTGTA
>JAABUP010003997.1_pt1 | contig 24910 bp, 21 predicted proteins | sample 5559201 | NCBI WGS metagenome assembly JAABUP01 (sample SAMN10711887, study PRJNA513373) | rock metagenome | isolation source: Antarctica rocks | place: Antarctica
CATTTTTTCACGATTATGTATATGTACTGCGATTGACCGGACCAGGCGAAGGTCTCCAGGAGGAGCAAATCCCCATGCCAGCTGGTTTCTCGTCACGCCTGCTGGCAGCTCACATGCTTCAAATCGGGCGGAGGTGGCAGTACCTGCATAGGTTAGTCAAGTTTGAAAATGTTCTGGATTCAGCGCTTAATTATTGATGGATTTGACCGGCCAGCCGGGTGCATGCATTGGAGGCAGCCATTTACCGAATTGGGCGTATGCGTGAGACCGCTGAAGACTTGAGTAGGGAAGAGACCCAAGAGCTCAAAAGTGAAATACCCTTTGATATCCCGATACGTCTTCGAGGGATACAGGAGCCTCAGACGGAGACGCTTAAGCCGTCCGACCATACACCTGACTGAGGCAAAGCCTGTGGCGCCGAAGATATCTACTAATTCCACAAAGCCAAAGTTTTCGACAAGGTAGAAGTCAATTAATATACAAGATCATATATGCGGCTGACACAAGCCCTAAACGAATGCCAATTTCATTCAGGAAAGGAGCAAGGCCGCCTAAAAAGGACCACCGAGGGAACAAAGAGCCTGAAATGGCTGCGACGAGCCGATTCCGGTTGCCTACATTCTACGTCATCTTTATGCAAGAGACAGGCTACCTGCTGCCTAATCTACTACCTGAACTCACCCCTCCTGAAGCTCTACCATGTGAAGAGTACGACTTACAATCGGGAGTCGAAAAGAGAATTAGCCAAGGCAATGGGGTTGCTGCTTTTCCAGCGCACCTGTCTCTAAGCTTCTTTGGTGGCATCCCCTGCTCACTCGCCTACCCTTCTCTCGGACCTCGACCTAACCTATAAACCAAGCTACAGCTGTAACAATCGCTTTCATTGGTGGAGTTGCAACCCCGCGGATCCATTTGAGCATTTCGCATGACTCTATGTTGCATCTGTGCTCCACAGATGATGAAATGGGAATAGATCCGGTTGTATGGTGATGAATGGGAACCCACTTAAGCTCGAGATACCCGGCGTGATTTCAGGCCTGGTAAAGATTGCCTTCAGCGAACTTTGAGTTATGTAGACATAGTACTAATAATACGATGTAGAAATACTCGGCTTCGAAATACTGGCATTGTGACCGAGTAGAAACAATATGATATGATTGTTTCAAGACTTTATACCATTGACTTTATCTCGAGTGCCCCTTTCCTTTACTAGCGCTTCCAAACACGGCGTGCAGAGGGCTATGGTCTCAAAGACGCTGCCTTCATTGATAAAATCCGGCGATGCTGCGTCATGAGGCTTTGCAGACCAGAACAAATTCATTCACAAGGCCACCATTAGTGTGTCGAGACACGGATTTCGAGAGGCGTAAGGGATAGAGTCGAGGACCCGTAGTGATGTACTGGCTGATGAAATTTTGAGCTTCAAGGTTGAAAGTTGGCCTAGAGATTGAGGAGGTTTTGGTATCGTCTTCAATTCCACGGGGTTTTTCGGTGAAACAGATTTGGTTGCTATAGCGAATCTATCGGCGGCGATGAATCATTTCTGACGGAGATTGGGAATGAGTGTTTTCTTTCCTTGTGGTGCTGAAGGGATCTAGAGCGAGTTGGGATTTCGATGTGCTGTAGACAACGCCATATCGATCATGATGTGCGTTCTCGCCTAAGGTGAGAAAACGGCTTTCGCGCTCGTGCAGTGTCTGGGCTTTTGCAAAAGTATCGTGTAAGGGTCCTTGACGGCATTGGCATCATCTTTGACTGATCCCAATTTCATCGCCACTGCAAGTTCTCGGGCGCTGGGCCTCGTGATGCGGGGAGGTCATACATGCAGTTTATCGTTCCCAGTTGGGACCACTGTTCCTTCTACTGATGCAGGAAATTCGGCGATTTTGACTTCTGGTCATCAAGGTTTCCGACTCGTGATGATGTTATGAAGTTGAGTATTCGGGCTATATGTACGATATCTTCAGCAAAAGAGGAAGGAACAGCGTAGTCAGTGATGTGCTTCGCTCAGACATTTCGGATTGAGAGAATCTTTGGCATGACATGGAAGACTGCCTACTCGAGGTGGCCTTCCTCGGAGTACAGTTTGAGCCCAGCCTTTATGCTGACATCGCTGAGCTAAATTATTGCGAATAGACCGCGCCACAAAAGCGCCTTGCTGCAAAGAGACTCGTAGCCCTGTTGCCCCAAACAAGGCTCCGCAGTCAGTAGCGATCTTGTCTGAGGTTCGCACACAAGCTTCGATGATCTACCGAGTTCGACGAAATTGTCGCGATAGTCTGTCGGAGAACGCTGCAATTTGGCCCACTTGTCTAACGATTCGGTGCGAGTTTTGATGATAAGATGTATACGGTAGCAAGGTGAATAAATCATCCCAGAAAAGCGGTGCTGCTGGGCTTAAAGTAGCCTTGCCATTTCAGCCCGCTAAAAGCGGTGGTACCTATTTCTAATGAGCTCCAAGCGTCCAAATTGAGCTGAGGGATGATCTACGTCTTCTTCAGCAGCCCCGAGAGTTTCAGGGCTAGAGAAGAAAGACATGAGTATTGCGAGGTCTTGGCCCCTATGTCTGGACTTATTTCATGGGTGAATGTGAGTTGGTCTGCTAAATTGTCATGGTTTGACCTCACCTGATGTTGACGATACTGCCGTATCAGGTTTAGCGTCCCTTGGCAATGCGCACAATTGTAAGTCGGAGCAAACCCTACATTTGCTCGTACATAGATGACGTTCAGTTCTCAACCTCGCACTTTTTCTTTATGAACCAATGAGACGCCGTGACATAAATGTACTACTAAGGTAAAGAAATGCTCAATCTCAAAATGCTCGGATCGATTATGATAGCGATTCAATAATTCTAGACATAGATGGTTATTGATTCAATGCATACTCTCACTCCACTTCTATTGGGGTGTAGTCACGCCGTCGCTGGCGTGAGGACTGCGCGAGAACCCGATAGCTGTCAATGTAGGGGATGCAGAATAATCAAGCCACTGGACTCAGAGGATCCTTGAAATGATTCAAGCGACACTCACAAGCTGTCGCCCCGTCCTTGGGTCTGCAAGCCGACTTGGCCATGGATCCTCTGACAAGGGTGGACGCTGTTGTGAAACTTGGTGGAAGATATCATCCTGCAATTACCACTTCGATGGCGCGCTTTTAGAGCCCTAGAAATATGGAATATTGCAACGGAGCTACGAGCTCTTCTTTCGAGTGCCGTGCTGGGTGTGTTATAACCCGCTGAAACCTCTTGTTTCGGGATTTTGACCAGTTCATTGAGTAGATCGGAGAGGCGATTATCGGCGCGTTCATAGATGTCTAGATGGGTTGGAACCAACTGAAAGCTGTCTTCTCGGGACATCATCCAGATCAATTAAGCACATGAGGGGAGATTTCTGCCGTGTTGGAGAATTCATATGGCAGTAAATGTTCAAATTAACTCTACTTCGGGATTCCAGCCTCCTTGATATATGCACCTGCGAAACATTTTCCTGGATCATCTAGGATTTCCTCCAGGAACTCCCTGATTTCGAAGTGATCATTAGCATGATTCCCATATTTGCTACTTTGAACATTAGTGTAGCCCCTCATACTGATGTCGGTCTTTTATAGATTCAATTCAAATTATCATTCAGATATTCTATAAATAAGTCACGTATCCTACCTTTCGCCAAAGTATGCTGACGGTTCAGTGAGATGAATTGCCTCCGTATCCTCTGCAATTGCGGGAGAGACACGGAGTTTGCCGGTAGTTCCAGTACGCTCTCCCCTGTTGAAATCTCTCCGCCACCCTCGCCAGGATGATCTTTCTGCCAGGTCAAGATCATGTTTAGGACTTCTTGCGATGTCTTGTCCAATTCGTAGAGGTAGTCGGATTCGGTAGCTGGTTTCTACAATCCAGAACCGTCAGCCTCGTGTCTCTCTTCCCGCCACGCTGAAAAATTGACATACCATCACAGTAGCCGAGTTCGGCTTTACAGTCTTGATTGTTCCTTCGGAACCAATCATCGCTTCCCAGATCTCGGCACAGGGAGGAGCCTCATCATGAAAGGGGACAGTGAAGAGCGGACTGTCCCACCTTGTCATGCCGTTGGGCTCTTCGTAGCGGTATATTAGGTTGTCGAGGATTTCCGTGGCGTAACCGCCGCTTTCTGAAGTGGAAGAGGCGGAGGAGGAGGATTGCAGGTCGGTGTTAATCGATTGGCATTTGGGGATTGGGGTGCCTATGTGGACCTCTAGGCTCGTCAACTCCTGGCACTTGTTCAACCTAGAGATCTAAAGTATCCTCAAAGCTCACCACACAACTCGGCGTCTGCACAGCTTTGGCCTCGCAGTACAGTTGGTAGCGAAACCCTTTGATGTAATTCAGGCCATCCGCAACCACAATGCTATCTCTTCCCAACGCCCGCTTAACGGCCGAATAGAATGTCGCCCTGGCATCTTTCTCCGTTCGCGCTTCTCGGTATACATCGCGGCTCAGATTGAGAGATTGGTCGTTGATGTGGGTGACGGTCAGGCGACTGATACGAGGGTCTGAGGAGGATGATATTCTAGAGGTGAAGAAGTCGATGAGTTGGTTGGAGCGGTAGGTCTTGCCGGAGCATGGGTAGCCTGAGACTAAGATCAGCTGGGGAGGTCAGTGGGTTGGTTTGAATGGTCATGGGTTGGGTAAATACAGGCATTTTGTGAACATCAAGTTTCGCGACTTCCGTGCTGTTTTCCACTGATCACACATGCAGATGCGAGAAAGTTCCACATGGCCTGCTACGTCATGCCAAGAGCTGTCAAGCGATCCTTGCGCCTGCGCCTCAACCCCACTAACCCCTCGTTAGGTAATAAAGTAAACACAGGCTGCCGCAGCCGCATTCTTCTTCCTTATCTTCGTACACTGAATTGCCTACATTCTAGCAAAAGCACTCATCTAGCCACAATCCAATCCGTACACGTAGATTGGAGATCACTACCATGTCTGACAAAGAATCTTCCTCGCTCAAGTCGTATGTCGACTCAGCGACTGGGGCTGCCCAGTCCGCTCTTGGTAGTTTGACAGGAAACACTGAAAACCAGGTACGCTTTCACGGGTTCCATACCCGTAGTGTTTATCAACTCCAGATTCGAGGTTCCCATTCTTGCACCCAAGACTTCACTATGACCGCAAATCACCTGTGTCTTCTCATAGTACAGTACTGAAGTATCACAGGCCAAGGGTGAAGCCAACAAAGACAAAGCAGCAGCCGAGAAGGAAGCCTCCAGCACTATCGGCAAGGTCGGACCCTACTCTGTCTCTTCGTCTGGTGGCATCAGCTCCGATGACCCTCGTCGCACCGAAGGCTCCTACAATCAAACAATGGGCTCGGCCAAAGAAATGCTCGGCAATGCTGTCGGCGCGGAAGGCATGAAGAAGGAAGGCCAGCGGCAAAATGCCGAGGGTAAAGGCATGGAGGCAGAAGGACAGCTCGCCGACTTTGGCGGCGGCATGCAGGACCGTGTGAAGGGCACTGTCGGGGGAATGGGGGCTGGGATCTCGGGCGACAGGGAGAAGCAAGACAAATACCAGAGGATGCATGATGATGGTAAGACACAGCTGAGATCCGCACAGCAGGACATCCAGAAGCAGGCGGACTCCTAGACAGCTTGAAATGGAGGAATAGCCCCATTGGATGGAAGCAATTGATACCTAGATACACATGTGACGGCGGCGCAGATGCCCTCTAGCTCAGTCGCTACCACGTCACACAGCTTGTTCCTCTACAAAGACATTGTTTCCAAGCTTGAGAAGTAGCAGAACAACCCGTGAGGCTCATTGCAGCCGAGGGATGCCTGATGACACAATAGATGATGAGCAATTCGAGACGCTTGCCATAGATTGAGTCACCTGTCGCCTAGACCACCTCGTTTCATGAGTAGCAATGCCTTGAGTCTCCTGCCTCATAGGCTCTCGAACATGAGGCTTGTCTCAAGCCTCCATCCTCCCGAGTCTCTAGTCCCAATAGAGAGGCTTGGCGACAAATTCATCCAAGCTGGCATTGGTAATATCGGATTGTTCGGACACTCTGCGATTGGCTACAGAAGCCTGTATACACCGGCATGAGCTCTTCATTTGTTGCTCGAGTACTTATAGAACTCCGCCATTGGTCGTATATGTTCAGGTAAGCAGACATGAGCAGCTGAGGCTTGCGCTAAACCCTACGCGCTAATGATCGCTCTCTCTTCGTCACTGTGAAACTACTCGTTCGAGCTGTCGAGGCCTTCGTTAAACTTCAATGAGGGCGCAGTGTCATTGCAGTAGACCATCGGACACAGCCGGATGCTCCAGCTGTCAAACATACGCTCCAAGATCTCTGGCCAGAAGCGCAACGAAGGGTCGGTGAATTCAAGAGTCCAAAGCGCAAACAGCTACATCGTCAGTTCGTCACGGATATGAAGGATCCAAGAGCTTCAGCCACAGCGTCTCTTCGAAGTCAGCACTCTAAGAGCCGCTTTCGGCTTTGCACGTTCACGCGATGTCCCATTCGAGGAGCATACGAATCTGCGGCGTCAACTGCGACACCACAATTTGAGAGGAATAAATTAGCTGGCAGTGGCTGGTGAATCCTCTCTTCGCCCTCGGATTGGCTGTTTGGCTGCACTTGCAGGGATTCCTTCGCTAGGCCTCCCGCACTTGCACGCTCAGCCCCGATTTCACCAGCACCCTCCTTCGAAGATAAACTGTTCACAGTCCCCTTGACATCAGGCCACCCATCTGATTGTTGGTATGAGCCGCAGCGCAGAGAAATGGTGTCAAAATGTGACATCGTTCAAGAACGTAGCTCCGATCTACTCATGCAGCAGGTGTGGCTTCATCATGATGGTTTCTCCCATCGATTCTCTCACCGCATGGTTTCCCTGTCATGACACAAGGGCAAGCGCACAATGGGGAGTGTGCAAAGACGGTAAGTGGTCTCCACAGTGATGAATGTATAAGTAGGCTTTGCCGATCCCTTTCTTCATGTCTGTATCTGTGTAGTCTCATGTAATACTGCTCGCTTTTCCTTTCCTATGGCGGCCGCGGTGGCCCACTCCAGTGGCATGGCACCCAGCTCCCTCTACGCAGCTATCAAGCTTGCACGTATGGTCCAAAAGGTCAAGGATTGTTTGAAGTCTCGTATCAAGAAGTACATTGTATCTGCCAATCCACACAAGACGCCGTCTTCTGCTATGCTCACCACATATGCTTGCAAGACCGTGAACAGGTGAGTAGTCACCACTTGCACATACTTGCGCAATGACTCACCCCGACATACAGCGCTATCAAAAGTCAGTCGACTTCGGCCCGTGACGCCAATCATCGTCGCACTGCTCTGGGAAATGAAAGACGCAATGCAGATCTTACCAGGTACGTACCAGGCTGACCACTTTGAAACGACACAGCTGACATGCATGTATCAGCTTACTAAGAAGTCTCGACGTGCATCTTCGATACGGAGATCTTTCCTTGTATGATATCGCAGCGCAAGATTCTCTGTTTCTTCGGCATGAGTTTCGCCTCGCTAGTACCATCAAGAATCTCGAACGAACATACTGTATTTTTGACTTATCGACCGCCCTAATAGCTAGGCTGCAACATCTATCAAGCAGCAATGGCTTGCGATATGTTGGTGACGAAAACTCATGTGGCGACTTCAAGTGTGATAAATTTGTCGCAAACTTGGAGCATCTTCTTCGCTGCCTAAGACAGATTGCGCTGGACGTAATCGTTTATCACTGCATCGGCCTCGTTGAAGCTCACATTCTCCATTGGTATGACTATTGGCAACACCAGAAGCGCATCGATGAAGGATGGTTCGCGGAGTGGCCGAACGGTCAACGCCCACTCAGCACCACTTGGCCATGGAATGTCAAGCCTGCTCTGCTGGTCTTATGGGGTGTCTGCTGGATGTTTTATGGACAGAATTCGACCCCTACAAGTTTTCCACGAGAGACGCGCAATCGACGAGGAGCAGCCCAAAGGGGCGAATTGAGTGGCGACTTTCGGACGCGACAACTCGAATCGCAGTCACAACCGATCCCGCAAGCGCTACCAACAGGTTTGCGATAATCCAAATTATTAGGCAGCAATTAAAACATTGTTACTGATTTTGTTCAGATTCTTCTGACGTCTGGATAAATCCCCCATCGAACACGTATCCGAATTACTCATGGCTGCATCCCCAACAAGCAGGCGCTCGGGCGCGGCACGCTAATCGTGAGTCACACGCTATCACATGATCTGGTCTTCTATGACTAAATCCTTCCAGCATCCCAGGCAGTACTTGCATCGTATCAAGCTAGTCTCTCTGCCAATCCATATATAACTAGTACATCAAACGAATCCTCAGACCTTTTCGCGACCTCGACCGTTCCGTGGCCTTATTGCCAAGGCATCAATCAAGACCCACCTCCAGCCTATGCTTCAACGTATACGCCTTGGCAAACACCACACAACGCAAACGACAACATCACGGGGACCCTTACCGCAACGCCGCCAATACTAGATCCTCAAACCCCTCTCCAGTCCTATGCACCCCAACGCCCAGCTAATACCGATCCTCAGGTTGCAGTTGGGGGCGTGGGGAGCCTTGGGTTCGGCCTGGGGCTGCAGATGCAAAGCATGCAGGATTATCCCAGTCCACACAGTAATGTTTCGGAGCAAACCACGTCTTCATGCTTGTCCGTCTTGCCGGGCGCAATGATGAGTCCTGGTAGGCCGATGGTGGCTTCTCCAAGTATGGTACCCAGCTTAGGAGGGAGTACGAACTCAAGGGAGAGCAGTAGAAGATCCACTGAACCGCCCCGAAACGCACAGGGAGTGCTGTATTGCTCACATCGAGATTGCGCACAGCAGCCCCCTGTGTTTTCGAGGAAGTGTGAATGGACGTCAGTATATCTATTTTCTGTCCTCTGTCACGGTGAATCAGTGCTAACGAATGTGATAGGAAGCACATGGACAAGCACAATCGGCCATATATCTGCGAAGAGCCCGAATGCGACAATATTCGTGGCTTCACCTATTCAGGAGGTCTCCTCCGACACCAGCGTGAAGTTCATCGTCAGCACGGCGGGCCCAAGGCAAGCTGCATGTGTCCTTACAAGGACTGCAAGCGCAGTACTGGCGTTGGGTTTTCCAGAAAGGAGAACTTGAACGAGCATCTGAGACGGTGCCATCAACCTCAGAGAGACTCTCAGGTCGAATCTCCTGCACATACTGAAGATGGGCCGTCCCGGCCGAGAAAGAGACGGAGAGCTGTGGGTGACGATGAGGGTGAAGAGGAAAATGAACGAGACGAGGATCATGATCTGCAGCGGGAGGTCAAGAAGTTGAGGAGGGAATTGGCTGAAAAGGATGAGAGATTGAAAAGATTGGAGAAGATGATGGAGACGCTGACGAGAGGTCAAAGTGGTCAAGGTGGGCCAGGATAGAGATTGTATGACAATTGATGGGGAATACGCATTTGAGGTCTGCATGAACTAGCGAGGCGTTTACGGCATGGGCTTGTAAGATGACGGACTTCACTCAGTTGGGTCAATGAGTTTGGAATAGACCGAATAGATGTCTTTTCGTGGGCGGCTATGTCTTGCCTCTACTCGGGTTTGCCATGTCATGGTTAATGATGCAGATGTGGTACACTAAGAGTCGGTTGTATCAGTCTGGTTTCTCTCCTGTACTGTAACCTAAGTATCCGAAATAAACCAACCTACTCGTTTCGCTCCACCATTTTTGACAATCTGGAGTCGGTGACATAGATCTGATGCTCTGATCTGAGTGTTTTTTTTTTACTTACGAGTATCTCATAGAATCCTTTACGGATACGAATATTATTTTCGAACTAGTTGGTGGCAATTGCAATCATCTTTAAAGCACCTGAAGCCATCTCGAGAATAAGATAACAAGACCATCATCCTATCTGAAGATCGGGCAGTTACATTTCATAATATCTTTTTTAGCCACAGCAGTGAGAGACTACTTATTACGTACGCTCCCTCTAGAGCAGAAGAATGCGAAATGATTCGATTTGATTTGTCGCGGTAGGCTCACTGATCCCCATACGAAAAGCCTTTCATTGAAGCGATATAGCTATGAAAGGTATCGCCAGCCATACTCCTGTCAATTCAACAGACTAGATTAAAATGATCTTCACCCTTCAACACTCTCTACTGCCACTGCGATGTTCTATCGAGGAACAAAAAGTGTGTGGCGAGCTTTTGAAAATTGCCTTTTCTTTCATTATTGAGATTCAAAGGATTAGAAGGGACGATGGAGGAGATATGGATGCAGATGGAGATATGGGTCGGGGTAGAGTGGTGAATCTGTTGTAGGAGCCGTTTGTTGTTTTTGGAGATATTTGGGAATAGAGAGAGGGGGATGGCTGTGTTGGATCGGAGAGAGAGCTGGGATGTAAGGCTTAGTGAGCTTCGATCACGTTATGCAGCTTTTATGAGATGTGTGGCTCGGTTGTCGAGTGGGAAGAAGAGAGAGAGAGAGAGAGATTACAGCTTTACTGTTTAGGACTATTGGTACGATAGCATGGCTAGGCGGAAATCCATGAGTCTTGTTTCGTCAATCAATGGGACAAATTAGCTGTTGATGGAATGGTTTCTTCGCTGATTGTGTCCTTCTAGCAATGGTGGATGAATTTGCAATTTATGGACCGACTGGATCTGGATTTGCCATGATTTGCTGTCCATGATCCTTGACTATTAGCTTTCGGGAGTGTGAACAATGCCTTGTATTCCTTACACTAAATGACTTTTATTGATATCCCGACTCCAAGATAGCTGGCCCTCCTTCCGATACACCAATCAAATCTCATGTTACTCTTTTCCTTCTAATATACGAATTCAGACTTCTATGCTACTTTCTTCACCCATTCCACTAATCTCCAAATCGCCATCATCCTGCTCCTGATCCGCCTCTATCAAAATCTCATAAGCTTTCCTCCTATCCTCATTGATCACCTGGCTAAGAAACATCTTCATTTCCTCGTAGAGCTTAACATCTCCCCTGTAAATTTTATACTTGAACTCCTCCCTCTGGAATCCATACCGCGAACTTGCCGAATTTCCGACGAGTTGGAATTGGATGTTCTGAATGATGTCGGGTCTGGAGATTTGGTCGGCAATATTTGTGAACACGCTTTCGAGACTGTTCTGGGAGAGGGGGCCGTGGGGCCAGGGTTATTTGCTTAGCACGCCACGGCGGGTGGTAGCGATGAAGTAGTGGATGGGGGGGGCCGGGTTTGACGCCTGGGCTGTGATACTGTTTTCGTGGAGAGTTCTGAGGGCTCGAGAGAGTCCGCTCTGCGGGAGTCTTCTGAGTCGGCTGCGTTGATGATCTCGCTAAAGCGGTATTGTGCGACTCGGTATGAATGTTGGGCTGTTGTTTGACGTTAGCTGGTCGGATTTTACTCTCGGGACGCTCTCCTCCTACCGGGAGGAGTCTTGCTAACGAAGACTATCGATGCTGATTGGAGAGGTCTGTAGAGGTGTTGGTCTGAAATGGGGGCGCTGATTGTATCCGATCGTATCTGATCTTGCTTGGACTCGATTGAAGAGACTCCATCAGCTTTTGAGAAGGTTTTCCGGTATGAGCTGAAGTTCTATTGTTTGCTTCGGCGTCCGATCCTTCTCCGTAGGATTCTCCAGTAGGGATGATGTGACTTATCAAGGGTCCTTGAATGTCCCTATTGGAACTTCCCTTGTCTATGATGTCAACAGGATCAACATCACCAGAGGGAGTACGAGCAGTGGCATTGTCTCGCTCTTTGGGAGATTTGTCATTCCTGTTCGGATCTGCGTCTACCATGTTGGCTGTAGGAGCCCTGGGGCTGCTCTCAAGGGTTGAAGGTCTTCTGTGCTGAGAGAGAGTGCTTAGATATTTTCTATTTTTTCTTGCGTTGTACTCAACCAACTCCACGCGAATTCTTTCTAGCATAGCAGGATCTTCAACATTGTCTTTGCTCACTGGAAGTGGATTAGGTACCGCGTTCAGAGATCGACTGCTTTGTCCATGTTTCCGTTTAGTCTTGGGGGATGTGTCGTCTTTGAACCGTACCATTTCAAAGTAGAACTTATCGCAGGAGCGGAAGGCGGTAACGCGTGTGAGAGGAAACGAAGAATCAAGCACTCAGGCCCACCTATATGCGAGACTCGCGACCCAAGACGGTTTGATGCATGACACTAGGCTATTACAGCCAACAGCGAATCTTGCCTCCTGCATAGTAGCAAGTGCGGAGACGTTCTAATCAGGCAGCCAAGCCACCCCAGACCAATCACCAATAATAATCGGTCTGAAGCCGCATTCATCTCTTTTTAATAGCAAACATGTGCTGCACATCGAGAGCTGAAAGTGAGATATCACGCGATTGACAGTCTCGAAACCCTACCTATTTAGAATATCCCACGCTGCATGGGTCACACTAGCTCTCGGCATTCGAGAGCTTTGCCTATCCGTGAGATAGTTGGGTCATGAAAGCGGAACCATGCGTTATCCTCGAAGGAACCCGACTCCCCGTAAATAGAGAGTAGCGGGCAACAGAATGCTTGTGCGAGGCAGACGCAATCAATCGATAAAGATCGGTCAGAATGCTGGCAGGAGCGAAGTGTGGTTCTTTGGAGAAGGTAGACATCCTGCCTGCAGGTATTCGCCTTTAAAATTTTGCCATAATTTTCGGTAAAGTACCGTCATTTCCATATTTAGAAGGAGTATTGCTGCCCTTGCTACCAGCCGAGCACATCTTTGGTCTCCTTTTTTGGTCTGTCCGAACACGCATCCAGGTCCGTGGACCATACCTCAACATTAGTACTGAATCACCTCGACACCACAACTACCTTAGAAGACTTAGAATTCTACATCAGTCTCGTCACTCACAGCACTAGCATCTATCTCATCTTCGGGTTCCCCCTGATCCACCTCCAACAGAATCTTAAAATTGGTGGTCTCGTGTTTTTTGCCTTCCTTGATCGTTCTCCGGAAAGCTACCTTCATCTCCTCAAACACCTCCGTGTCTTCTCTCCGGATCCCATACTTGAGGCATCTGAACTCGCAAACAAGTTGAAATTCGATAGATTGAATATCGCTTTTCGAGGTGCGGTCGGCAACTTCGTCAAATACTCTTTCAAGGGTCTTATCCTGGAGCTGTGGGGATCGCCAGTAGATTGAAGTGGGAACTCCTTGTCGCAAGGTAATCACAAAGTGGCGAATTTTTAGTTTACTGTTCATGGTTCTGTAGCGTTCATGGTCTGGCAAACTTGACTTTGCAGGCGTTGTTGGTTTTACGCCTTTCACATGGGTTTCAGTCACCTCTTGCAAATTGTCTTGATTTACGACTCCGCTTGGAGGCGAGGTCCTTGGAGATGAGTTTTCTGGTGAAGGGTAGCTTTCAGAGAAATTCTCGCGCCTTCTGGAAGGTGGAATTTGGTTGTGTATGGACGAATTAGATTCCGAATTCGATTCTGCAGGGAGGCAATCTTGTTGCTTGCCCGCTAAATATGGAGCACTCCTAGTTTGAGCTGGAGATACTGATTGATTTCTTAGAGATGGATCCTGAGGATCGTATTTAGTCTTCTTTGGGTTTGATTCAACTGAGGCTACCAGTGCTCGTGAAGGTGTCTTCCGTCTTGTCGAAAACCTTGTGGCGACCGTAGTGTCGGAATCATCGTCGCTGTCACCTCCGTCCGAAATGTCCATTGGACACGATTCGCTACCTCCTGGGAACCCTCTTTTTCTAGGGGTGTTAGCCCTAGGTTTGGCAATTGCTTTGGCTTTGGGACCAGGTTTTGCAGTTGCCTTAGGTTTAGGAGCATTGGAGGATGTCGCACGATCCATGGTTTTCCTTGAGCGCTGTAGAACATCAGTATACCAAGCCTGAGAGTCTGCGTCACCCTTCTAGAGTCATTAAGTACAGACCTTACTTGAAGGCATTGACGCCTCCACATCGGTGTCGCTGCCATGAAATTCGTACAAATTCTTCTCCTGTTGGGATGGCGAATTTTGCCGATGTTGTGATGCGCGCGCCTGACGGCTTTCGTCTTCGTCTTGCCTTTCTTCAATGCCAAGATCGCTCTCTTTGGCCATCCGTTTGCTACCAGGAGGTTGGTTCTGGCGCCAGAATAGCTGAATGAGAAGCTCCACGATCCTAGATGTCTCAGTATCATCTGCCTTTCAGAGCTCTCCGCGAACTTACTTTTCCTTGTCCGCAGGATATTCTGGTGCATCAGATGGTGGCTCAGAATCATTCGAAGGCCACAGCTTGGGCCCATTACCATCCTCTTCAAGGAAAGCTATCACCATCTTATGCAGATTGTCTTGAGAAAATCCCGAGGTCCACATCGTGAGGTCTGTACCTAAGACTGGGACAAGTTTGCCTACCCTGTTTTTACTTTGAGTCCTATACTGCTGCCGCCAGTCTTGGCTCAACGCCCTTAAATCAGCCACATGGCTAGCGGTTGGGTGCCCCAGTTGCGCATAGATGTCGTTCAAAGAGGGGATGTCTTTGCTTTGGCAGAGCGTCTTGATGCTGTCACGATGCTGCATTTTACTGTGGGTCATTGTAGAGGACATCCACCTAAGTGGCGGAGTATATAATCTGACAACGCCCGGCTTCACGCAGCGCTCGAATCTTGCAGGTAAAATAGAGAGCAAGTGCCGCACACTAGATCAATCAAGCCTGTGTATGTGTTCGAGAGCGAGACACGTCGCATGCGATTGATGCAGCTATCCTTTTTTTTTTCAATTCTCACCGTACAGAAGGTATGATCTAGCCAACATTAATGCTTCGAGTTGGGCACCTGGCGAGGCTGGCGAGGCACAATTGGGGGAAATTACGGTCTTGCCTGACCAGATGGGTATGTTACATTGGTAATCAGTCCCACCCTCCTAGCAGGGGGTCGGTGAACTGCCCGTCAAGAGCTGTATCAAATCGGTAGCTTCCCAAGAGACCATCAAAATTAGATGTACCACCATGAAGCCCACCAAACGCTAAGCTCAAGTAGTCGGAGGGCATGTCAGCCGCAAAAAGGGAAAAACTTCCCCGCCGCCGCGGCCGGACTTTAGCCCCACTTCCGCACTCGCTCCAGTGGAAGATGATGTCGTGGTGAACACTGCAAAATCTGTCACTTTCTACAAATCTCTACCTTCTATCTTCTATTCAATCTACTCTGGCTCACTCTACATCGCCCTCACCATCATACAAAGAACCATGCCTGCCGATACTGCTGGAAAGGTGAGTAGGTTATTTTAGTCGTGCGCCAATCGACGTCATTTGCTGATATCTCTCTTTACAGACCATCACCTGCAAGGTATGTTGATATGCCGAGGAGATAAGGAGGATGGGCATTTGTTGATTCTGTTCAGGCCGCAGTCGCCTGGGAAGCGGGCAAGGATTTGTCGATTGAAGATATTGAGGTCGCAGCACCCAAGGCGCACGAAGTCCGAATAGAAATCTACTACACGGGAGTCTGTCATACGGGTGAGTTCGGCGAGGCCGATTACCATGACGCTTGGAGCGCTGAGAGTTCCCAGATGCATACACATTGTCAGGAAAGGATCCCGAGGGCGCCTTCCCAATTGTCTTGGGTCATGAAGGTGCCGGTATAGTGGAATCGGTGGGAGAAGGTGTAACGAATGTCAAGCCAGGAGATAACGTCGTCGCGCTGTAGTACGTGTTCAAGCTGAGCGGAACTGAGGCCAAGCTGATTTCCGTTCTTCCAGTACACCTGAATGTGGCGAGTGCAAATTCTGCAAATCCGGCAAGACGAATCTCTGCGGCAAGATCCGAGCGACTCAAGGCAAAGGCGTCATGCCTGACGGAACCTCGCGATTCAAGTGCAAAGGCAAGGACCTCCTGCATTTTATGGGCACCTCCACCTTCTCCCAGTATACCGTTGTTGCAGACATCTCTGTTGTGGGCATCACATCTAAGGCGCCAATGGATCGAACTTGCCTCCTCGGTTGCGGTATTACCACTGGCTACGGTGCTGCGGTTGTCACCGCCGATGTGGAAAAAGGCTCCAACGTTGCAGTGTTTGGCGCTGGGTGTGTCGGTCTGTCAGTCGTCCAGGGTGCTGTCAAGAACGGAGCTGGTAAGATCATCGTCGTGGATGTGAACGACGGCAAAGAAGCTTGGGGCAAGAAATTTGGCGCTACCGACTTTGTCAATCCGACCAAGCTGGGTGGAAAGAGCATACAGGAGCATCTGGTCGAGATGACGGATGGTGGCTGTGACTACACCTTCGACTGCACGGGCAATGTCGGTGTCATGAGGGCGGCACTCGAGGCGTGCCACAAGGGCTGGGGGCAAAGTATAGTGATTGGGGTTGCTGCTGCCGGGCAAGAGATCAGCACGAGACGTATGTCCAATACTCCCTTACCCGGTAATAACATGCTGACCTCCTCTTAGCATTTCAACTTGTCACTGGTCGCGTGTGGAAAGGGTGTGCGTTCGGCGGCATCAAAGGTCGCTCGCAGCTTCCGGACCTTGTGGATGACTACATGACCGGCAAGCTGAAGGTCGATGAGTTCATCACACACAGACAGCCACTGGAGTCGATCAATACTGCTTTTCAAGACATGAAAGCCGGCGATTGCATTAGATGTGTGGTAAATATGAGGAAAGTCTGACGCTCTCCGGTGACCGTAGGCGCTGACTCAAAAGAGCACGATTTCTTGTACATATCTATCATGATCTTTAGCCATGCGGTATGCTCAATAGATAGTAACATTGGTATTTGATCCATGGTAATAACGTCGAATTTCTTACCACCTCATGGCATCGATATTTGTGGTCTGAAAAAAGTTGAGACGGTAAGGTAGATTAGTATGCTTAACGCATATCTGCCGTTGACCCAAAGCCAGGCACGGATAGAATAGGGGCTCTTGCCTGACGCTACAGCGGGGACCCTTCGCCCGAAATAGCGGCGGGTGTGTAGCCTAATGCAGCTACCGTCGCCTCTAAGCTTATCCCGTGTCTACCCATATCTTCAGGAACATCATCTCCATTCAATGCAATCTGAATTCTTTCTGTACACGACAAAACTGGGCGCCAACTACAGCATAAGATCAATTAGCAAATCTTTCCCATCTCTTGTCATCCATCGAGCTCAACAGCAGCAACTAGTCACCATGTCTTCGGCAACTACCTTCTATGACTTCAAGCCTCTCGACAGTACGTACTCCTCATCGCCACCAATCCACATCCCACCACCCACACCCAGAATCTAAAAGCTAATACCTTCCTCCCCACGAGCAGAAAAAGGCGAACCCTACCCCCTCTCCAACCTCAAAAACAAAGTCGTCCTCGTCGTCAACACCGCCTCCAAATGCGGCTTCACCCCCCAATTCGAGGGTCTCGAAACCCTCTACAAAAAACTCAAAACCTCCCACCCCGACTCCTTCGAAATCCTCGGCGTCCCCTGCAACCAATTCATGTCCCAAGACCCCGGCGACAACGACACCATCCAGTCCTTCTGCCTCACAAACTACGGCGTCAGTTTCCCGGTCCTCGGGAAGACGGATGTCAATGGCGATAAGGCAGAGCCGGTGTTTGAGTGGATGAAGGCTGCGAAGCCGGGGATGTTGGGTATGAAGAGGGTGAAGTGGAATTTTGAGAAGTTTTTGATTGGGAGGGATGGGTTGGTTAAGGGGAGGTGGGCGAGTACGGCGAAGCCGGAGACGTTGGAGGGGCCGATTTTGGAGGCGTTGAAGGAGGCGGGCGCGAAGAGTGAGCTATGAGGGTGCGAAGGATAATGGCGTGACGTGACCACGGTGCTGTTCTTCACATTTCTGCTGTTTTGGAATGCTGCTGTTTGATATAGATAGTGTTCATGACCATTTCGCTGACACAAACGTTGCAGTCCAAGTATTCCTGAGATGGGTGTATAGAGATTCCACGTCTCCTACTGGAGGAGTAGGGTGGATCGTCGTGTTGCAAAATATGTTTCGTTTTCCGGGAAACACTATGAAATGTCAGATTATACTTTGGTTCGTGGATTATTCAATGTGGCAACTTGAATGGGTAATACTGTGCTGATGTATTTTCTTACCTGTGAGGATTCTCCTGCTTCATCTAAGAACCTTGATTTACGCACCTTTCATCCCGTCTTATTTAGCTTCGAATCGTCTATCAAACCTCAAAGACTCTTCTCAAAATCCATTCTGCACGCTTCCCCGAAGGCTTCAATCACAACACATTCGTTTACATACAAGGATGACAGGGAATGCTATGCAATATCGTTCGGGTTCATTGTGTTTTTCAATTTCTTACCAATCGAGCTTCGGTGCTAGGTCGACATGCGCCGGCTCGATGTGATCTCCAAGTTCAACGGCTCGGGCATGTTTCATAAATAGTCATACGGATATATATATATTATATACACCCCGAACTTAGGATTGGGGATTGCCATCTCGGTTCGGGAAAGGGAGCAGCGCCGCTTTCGAGGGAGCAACGAGGGAGCAAAGGGGAGCACCGAGGGAGCAGAAGGGAGCAGGGAGAGCAAGAGGGAACATTATAGGGCAGTGCAGGAGCGCAGCAAGTGGGAGCCTGAAATGGCCCTGTCGCCATCTTCTCAAGCCCTTATCGTTCACGGAAAGCACCTCTGCAGCAGTGGATGTGGCTGGAGGTAACGAGAGAACGTATTCTATAGGTTGTCAACGCCGGTGAGGATGCCGCCAGTCTTCGCACTGTGGCATGGTAGAAATGTTAACCCCAGATATCGTAATCAGATATGCGCAGTTCCCCGAGGACAACCAAAAAAAAAAATCTACGTATACCTGATCCCGAAAACTGTATATAAAAGAATGGGCCACTGAGGTGTTAGCTCTTCTAGGTGGGTCAGCTTAGCGCAATACAGAATTGCGGGAGGCTTTTCTGTTGGGAACGGGTAGATGTACCCCCCCTTTTGATGCATATACACCCCCCCGTACCCGGCTTAGTTAGCGCACTACTGTGGAGCACTCAGCCCCGGAAGACTCCCGAGAAGGCCCATCCGAGGACTCTACTAAATTGCCGCCGAGTGCCCGGCAGGCAGTAACCCCCGGGAGTACCCCCTTAGAGAAGCCCCTTAGAGTACCCCCGGGAGCCACCCCCCGGGAGTAACCTTAGGGCATTCTTAGGGGAATATATATATGGCGTATAACTTACTAACGTCCGAGCTAGTACTTCGTAATAGTAATGAGGATCTAAATCATCCGGCCGTGGATGCCCGTTACTAAGACTAAAGTATCTACTGCTGAATTAGTCGAAGCGAAAAAAGAGCGGAGCCTAGGGAATTCCAGAAGCGAAGGGATTAGATGGGCCATGGGCAGTCCGAGTCTGAACTTGATTCAGACGGATGGACTGAAAATACCGTTAGCGGTCTCGTAGGCCGTGCCATGGCTGAACTTACTCGCAAAGAGTGCGTACTATGATGTAATTCTAAACTCACTAAGGCTTGGATAAAATTCATTGAAACAATGTTGACGTTATTCCAAATCTGATTAGTTACGAAATGTTTCAATGGACTATTGGATTAAGTCATTGTGCAGCTGCCATAGTAGCCTGCTTAAAGTTGAGAATATGAAAGATAAGAGAACCACCGGTCCTCTTCGGCTAAGGATTTCCTTTTAGGTCTGCGACTGCCAGCACACGCTCCACGCCAACGGGCACGGAAATCAGCATGCCGAGGCTCCCGGACGTGGTACTCGCAGCACAGAGCCTGGAAAGGTGACCTGAAAATCTTGACTTGGAGACATTGCCCATTTTTCTCTCTCAATTCACCAATATCCTTCCAGGGCCCGCAAAAAAATGGAGTGCTTAATTTCTTTCGCCGGCCTTCTTTCAGCCTCACAAGCACCTTCTCTTTTCATTCTAGTTCCTTCTGCACCTATCCAGATTCCTCGGTTGACGCCTGGTATGAAGTGGGTTGAAGTAAATTGGCTTCGCTTGGTGCTTTTCCATTTCCCATTGTCATGCCCGTGTGCAAATTCAACCTGGGTTTTGATGGCCTGATCGTGGACTCTGGAATTAACCAAGGATTCTCAGATTCCGGCATGAAGGAGACCAAGGAAAGCATTCCTCCATGAATAGCCGACGAGATACTGAACTCGGTAGTGGGAATAATTCAATGTCAACTCTACTGGTAGAATGCCCCTGATCGCGTCCACCACAGATGAGCAAGCTTCTACCATATCCTGGCTTCCAAAAGTTGATAGCGCGACCACGGCTTCGATAATGCAGAAGATCAAGACTATGTATCATCCCAGGGATGTCCAACAACTGTTAGTTGATGCGCTCTTTTCCATGTCTTCTTCTTTTCCAGTCAACCATGTGGCCAGAATTGCGTCCATTTAACAGTGTCATAAATCCGGGGCGTAGGCTGCCTCAGGCTGGCAAGCGCCTCCGCAAGGAAATATATCCTGCCCGCAACCGCTGCAAGGGTTACAAGCAGAAAGACAACCAAAAATATTAACTCACAAATGAAATTAACCACGGAGTAGAACCCAAGAAATAGACTCCGCACCCACTTTGGAGCATGATCAAAAATGTCGCAAACCATCCGGAATAATATATACGGAAAGTATAACAATGGGAAGACTGGAAGTCCTACGATAGCCAAGCCAGCTCCGCGCCACATCCAGCGCTCAATTGTTGTGGGGAAATGTGCATTCCAAGCACTTAAGTGGAAGGCAGCGTAGGACACGAAGAGGATGACTACCCATATTGACCAAGGCTGAGAAGGGAGGAACCTGTACACGAAATCGATTTTTGGTCTACGCTTGCTGGGTGTTGACGTCTGCTGTGCCCTAGCTTTTCCGCCAGGGGTTTTCCAGAAATCTGGGAGGTAAGAAGCTAAATATCTTTCGCGATGACGTATACTATTATCTCCTGTCTGGTTACGATTCCCGAGAACTTCTGTCCAGTAGGGAAAGTGGATATGACGAGACTTGAGCCAGTCAATGGCACGTAGGGCCAAGATGAGATTGGTCACTGCACGTTGATGGTCCATTGCGTTGACATTAGTTGAGGAATTCTTTTCGCTCCTCGATTTCTTGATAGTTGGGCCTGATGCGTCGATTTTTACATTTTCGTGACCATTCTCCTCATTGGAAGCAGAGGGAGGATGGGGACTTTCTGCAATTCTGTCGATAGTCGAGCTCTCTTGGAGAGAGAGCACTTTCCTGAACTTCTCTTCCTGGTCGTCGTTCTTCAGTGCGCAATTGAGGGTCGAGGACTCTTCCTTTCTTTCAGCTTTTCGCTTCTTTTGGAGCATGAAAAGAGCAGCAAGTTTTACAGTCCTCGATTCCTTAATGACGATAGGCGACAATGCATTATATGGCTTTGAGAACCAAAATAGGTACATTAGCAGAGCCACAAATACATGCGCCAGGACATGGATCTCGAGTAGCGTAAGCGGCAAGTCTTGCGCGACTCTTGCAATGCACTGGACAATGAACCATCCAGCTTGGACACAGACTACAAGTTTAGTAATGGGATCAGCTTTGGCTTTTTCGTCGATGATTTCTTCTCGAACCGGGCTGAGAAGACCAAGTCTAGCGAGCTCTAGCGCCCCTGAAGGAGTGATCGTAAGGTAAGGTTCTTCATGGAATGACTTCGTCTCTACAGCAAGCCCGCCAGCCACGATGAAAAAAGCTTGGCTGAGAGAATATTTGGTTGCATTGGGTTGTTTATTACTCGGAGAACGAGAAAAGGCTTGACGTACGGAAGCACCGTAGCTCAAGCCTGATTGGACTCTTAAGTCCCCTCTTATGTGACGCAGACCTCGCTCAAGTTCATTGAGTGTTCCCGATCTGCGTATGTCAGGCTGTTGGAATTCTGCGTTAGTGTCGACATCATTCTGGGCTGGGCTTGTTGAATCATTGGCTGCGCGGTAGTCTAAATCCGTTCCTTGAGGGGCGTTGTTAGAACATGAATCCGTTGCTTCCCCGTCAGTTGCACCTTCATCCATTAAGTCATCAAGATTTGCGCGGCGCCGTTTCCTCGGAATGTTCTCCTCGTCAACTCGAACGACAGTTCCGGTCTGAGTAGGCAAGGATTCTGGCTTCTCTGAGCTTCCCACATTCTTGCAGGGTTCGCAAACAAACTCCTGGAATACCAAGTCAGCGATTCTCACCGGGGCTCTAGAAATTTAGACCCATAGACTCACGCTCGGATCAAGGTTGTTCAGTTGCGACTGCAGTTGCTTTGCAAGTCTCCATTGCGATATTGCACAAACGAACATGAACTCGGGCCCAATGCTAGCTATTGACGATGCAGCCATACGTCGAAGCCATGATTCCTTCTCAGTCTGGTGTGGCCGTATGTTGAGATGTATGGTGGTGTAGATACACAAGAAGAGCGTCACAAAGCAGGTTTGGATCACGCCCCAGGTTCCCCTGCCATCTGGCTCGCTTACCCAGGCATCAGGAGGAGAAGGCGTTTCCTTGTTCAGTTGAAATTTGTAACTCATAATTCACGACGGTGAGACGTCTAGATCCACATACACGGTAGAAGATGACAGATTTTCCGAGCGGACTATTCAGGCATGTTTTAAGTATTTGAAATCGTTGGAAATCAGCCTCAGCCCTACTATGCTTGGCACATAGCATAAATATGACACGTCTCCCATAGAACCAAATCAAGTCGTTGACCAATTCCAAAGTCAATTTTATTCGCAGGCATTGGAGAGCTGTTTTTTTTACTCACCTAAGCCTTCTACTATGTTCCGAAGCGCTTTGATAATGAATACCTACACAGCGAACAAGCAAAGATCCTTCGCTCGTACTGATCGTGATGCCAAGCCTTCACTTGCTATTTTAAGCAACTCCATTCAATTAACAAATGAGGTAGGCAACTGAAGCCGAGCTGAATCACGGCCAGTTTAGGCGCCTATATGCTGCGCCCCACCCAATACGCCTTGCTCCCTCGGCGCTCCATTAATACTCCCTTATACTCTCTATTACAAAAAAAGTAGCTAAGTTAGACTAGAAGTAACTAGAAGTCGACTACTTTTAGTCGACTACTAACTACTAGGTTAAAGTAGTAACTTCCTACTAGTTTAATTAAGTAGTTAAACTAGTAGTAACTAGTAGTAACTACTTTCTTAGAGAGAAACGACTATATTAAATATTATCTAATATTTAAATAATAATTAATATATAGGTTAACTTTTAGTGTAAAAATCTATATAAATATACGTTTGTTTATATTATATAATAGCTTAATTATTAAATATAACTCTATTTCTTAGTACTATATCTTTTTTATTAGTAAAAAGTTAAAAAAAAAGTAAATAACTATTAAAATCTACGTAGGGATAGTGTTTTTTTTAATAGAGTAGTTAATATTCTATATAATTATATAAGATATGTTAAGTATCTAATAAAAAACATCTAAACTCCTAAACGCCTAGGAAATAATAAGAAATCTAGCTCTCTTCTTTACTCTCCTCCGTATCCTTCTCGTTATCGAGTTCTCCCTAGTTCTTTAAAACGATTAATCGTCTAAAAGACTTATCGGAAAGCTTATTTCTCTTCTTCGTAATAATATCTTCCGCTATAGAGAAGATAGTTTCCGAAGGAGCTAAAGTAGCTAGAATAGCTAGATATATCTCCTAGCTAAAATAGCTAGCGTAGGAAAATCCGGAGCTCTAGATTTCTAGTATTCGAGAGGTTTCGTCTAAGATAAGTAGTTAGTATTAAATAGTAATAAATAATAAAAAGATTAAAATAATAGATTAAAACCTTTCGATAAGAATAGTCTTCGAGAAGATATTTATCTAGCTCCGGATAATCGCTAGGATTTGATCTAGACGTTCTAGTAGGTAGAATATCGAACTCGTCGCCCGATTCGTTACCTAAAACTCCGTAAAGATCTCGAATAGTAGGCCCCTCGGGCCTAGAACTAGTGTAAGGGGGATTACTAGTAGATAGCTAGTCTAATAATAAAAGACGTAATATTACGGCGTTAGCGTTAAGTAGGCGTAATAACATATATTACTTAGTAGTAGAACTAATTTCTAAGGAACTTTAGAAACTAGGGGGAGTCGCTAGTAGATATACGGGCGCTAAGGCCCTAGGCCTACCCCTTACGTTATAGACGCTAACCCCTATAAGGAAGGTCGTATACTAGCGCTAAGAAGGCGTATACGTATAACGTAGGTTATAACTACCTCCCCTTCTAAGCTATTATCCCTAAGAGCTACTAACGTCCTAATACTTATTAAAAACCCTTTAAACCTAATAGGTAATATAAGGGAAAAGAGTTATTAGTTATAATAGCGCTCTAATAGCGCTAAAGGCTAACGCGAAGCGCGTATATTAAAATAGGGGTACTACTAATTAAACTAATTATAGTAATAGCTATAAGTATATTATAATACTATGCCCTAGAGTAGTATATATATTAAATATTAGCGGTAGCGCTCCTATAGCGTTATACTAGTAGCGAAGCCCCTATATAAATACTTTATATAGTACTATCTAACTCTAATTACTATAGCGGAGTAATAGTACGGAGGCCCTAATACGTAGTAGAGTAATCTAATTACGAGTAGGATAAATACGTTACGTAATACCGCGTAATAGGCGCGAGGCTATTAGTCTAAGCCGTATTAATTATTATATTATATTACTATTAGAGAAGAATAGCGCTAAGTTACGTAGCGCGTAGCCGGCGCTAGAATATTAATAACTTTTATATTCTAGAATTCTTCTCCTTCTTTCTTCTTTAGTAAGAACTACGCTCTATTCGTAAATATAAATAACGGTCTTACGTAATCGTACCGCTAATATATAAATAGTAGACTTATTATTATTATCTTCTTTAGTACGTACGTAAGCTCTCCGCTAGCGCTATAGTATTATTTAGTATTATAATACTAATACTATAGTATAATTCGTATATTAATAATTTAAGTCTAACTC
>JAABUP010003998.1_pt1 | contig 24873 bp, 26 predicted proteins | sample 5559201 | NCBI WGS metagenome assembly JAABUP01 (sample SAMN10711887, study PRJNA513373) | rock metagenome | isolation source: Antarctica rocks | place: Antarctica
GTCATCAAGCCCTCTGTGCCCCTTTGAGGTCGCTGCACTGTCAGCAGGGTCATCCTCTGTCGAAGTGAGGTCCACCGGGGGATCAGGCGCAGTAGCACTCATGCTTGAAACGCGGCGAGGCACTGTACCCAAAGCGCTTCTGTGTTAAATTAGTGCAAACGCCACCCTAGGGTTTCAGCAGGGTCTGGAGCATTCACCCTTTCTGCCACTGACCATTGTGGCTCGGCCGCTGGCGAAAGCTTTCGGCACCTTTCGCCAGCCGAGGCTTTCACCTTTCTGCCCGAACACATAATGTTGCTATGACAGCAAGCAGACTTCAGCTGCTAAGCGCGAGCCCCTCCAAGGCTGAGCTGCAGACCGCGACCTTGGGCTCGGCCCGCCATAACATCAACACATGTGCACTTGCATTGATGTATATGCATATACGTACGTGCACACCACCGTCGCAGCACCTTAACTTTTTAGAGAGAAAGTTGGCGCCAACACGGAATGAGAAACAGATTTCTCTTTGTACCAACTTCCACGGTGTGCAAGTGATTGCAAGCCGCACTTTCCTCCGTCCTGCACCCTGCAGGCAACTCTGCACATGGATCACAAGCCGAACTGCCGTAGAGATGCCATCCAATTTGTTTGGAGACAGCCAGACACAGCTTTGACGCCTTCACAGAAGCAAAGCATCACTGCTGCTTTGGCCAAGGACACAGATGATACAGCTAGTTTGTACTTCCTTGCTCCACTTCCAGAGCAATGGCTGGGCACGCACAAGGAATTGCTTGCACCAGCAGGTACCTTACCAGTCTGTGGCAAACTCTGCATGCAACTTCACAAAGCATCTGAGCAGAGTCAATGCACCCTCTCAGCTTCTGTGGCTTGAGGGTTTGTTGTGAATGTTTGTTTCTGAAAACAGGCAATGCAGCGTCTCAGCCTTGCCTGTGGCTTGAGAGTTTGCTGTTGATCTCACAGCATAGCTAAAAGGCATTGTGTCACAGCAGTGGAGCAGAATCAACGCAGCCTCTCGGCCTTGTCTGTGGCTTGGAGAGTTAATGTTGACTTTCTGTGCATGTCTAGCTTGCCTGCACCTTTACAAAGACTCGCAAAGCTTCTGAGCAGAGTCCTTGCACAGTGGTCTTGTCTTTGGTTGGGGAGGTTGCTGTTGATCTAAGAGCATATCTAGAAGGCATTGTCACAGAGCAGAATCAACGTACCCTGTCAGTCTTGCCCGTGTCTTGAGGCATGCCCAAGCTTGCCTGCATCTTCACAAAGCTTGCGAGCAGACCCGACGCAATCTCTCAACCTTGTCTGTGGCATGAGGCTTTGCTTTTGATTTGAGGACACACTGAGCTTGCCTGCATCTTCACAAAGCCTTTGAGCATATTCAATGCAGCTTCTTAGCCTCGTCAGTGGCTCACAAGTCTGCTAGTGTCTGCAAACATTATCATGCTGCTGATTTTGGTGTGTCTCGACTTTGCAGTCAGCAAGAATATTGCAGCTTGTGCACACAAAGCATTCATCAGGAGGTTCTGAGCTTATTCATGCCAACACTCTTTGCTTCACCTCCAGGGTCTTTTGATGTCAAAGCAGACATTCAAGAAATCAAGAAACTGCTCTAATCAAGATCAGAAGCAACTCACCAGGCCTCTAAAAGAATAGTCGATGACTTGGAAGCTGTGCTCACTGAAGCTCACTGAAGTGTACAGTAGCGTCCGTTGAACACAAAGAAGTTGGAGTCATTGAGGATGTTGTGTACACCTGGGCTGAAAACAAGTATGAGCCTCAGCAGCAAGAGGATTACCTGCAAGCGCTGGAAAACGAGGTATGTTCATGTCTTGTTACATATATCATATCACCCTGCGGTGGCAATGCAATTGAGCGGTTGCATGTATCCTGAATTGCTCCAGCATAAGGTTTACCATGCCACTCATTGCTTTAGCTTTATGCTCTCAACTTGTGTCATGTTGTAGCATTGTTTGCTTTTGATCTTGACACCTGCAAAGCTAACGCAAGTCTTTGGTGTTTATTGTGACAGGTGCATTTGCCGAACCACTTATCTTGGGTTCGGACGGCAAAGGACAACCAAAAGCCTGCTGAAGACTACCATGAGCAGTGGTGGAGCTGAGTTGCCTTTTCCAATAAAGTGCAACACAGATGAGTGCATTGTCATCAAAAGATCTGCAACGATTCCAGAAGCTTCCATCACCTGCACAGTTGAGGTCAAGAGGCATGTGGTCAAGCAAAGCTTGCGGCAAGCGCTAACCCAATTTGTATGCGCATCATTGAAATCAAACTTGCCAGGCATCAGCACATTGACCGACATGACTACAGTGGGTGTGGCATATTATACTACTGGTGAGAAAACACCAAACGGCTGGACAATCATCACACAACGCTATTTTGCAACAGCAAAAGGCATGATGCAGTTCCTTGCGACAGCTATGGCCAGCATTCCGCCAGATGTTCTACGTACAGACACCAAAGGCAACTTTAATCTGCCAAGCACTTTGCTAGAACCAATCAGGAGGAGGTTGCCAACACCAGCATTGAGTCGGACCACAACTCTGCAACGTATGAACTTATTGCAACAAATTGTTGATGGCAAAATGGATGTGGCAGACCTGTCAGATCTTGAGTCAAGTCAGTATGGTAGAAGGTTACGCAAATTGCTGTTGATATGACAATTATGTCTTCAATCTGCGAACTGTACCACACTTCATAGAAAAGCGAAGAAAATCCTACGCCGTCAGGCCGTGATAATGGGAGCGCGCCATACGGCTTGAACGAGGCAATGAAGCCCGTAAGAATTCGAACATTATGCGCTCTACCTGCTTTACCATCCAGCGAGGTCGACCGGGGTTCCGAAGTTCGTCACGGGTTTGACTAGAGAGAAATAGGCAGAAGCTAAAGTCTGCAGACCTTGGGTTTGCATCCGAGACCTTTCACTCAATAGCCAGCAGTCATTTAACGTCCGACCATCGGGACAATCACACTTCGTAATTCATGCTTTGCCCAAGGTGGGTAAATGCCTTGTCAAAAGTTTGCTGTATTTGCCAGACAGCCTTGCAATGGCAGCAGTGTTGTGCTGGCACCAACCACAGGATTTTGGTGGCAAGCTGTGTGGCGTTACATTGATACCGCACAGCTTGCCACCAAAATTCCTGTGAATCCTCACCCATTCATTTGAGCACAGTTATGGTTAATAAGTTGGGTTTCGACAATTGAATGTGCCATATCACAGCTTTGTCTTGTAAAACTCATGGAATCCTTTGATTGAGATGTGAACAGTCTTGGCCGGCTCTACTCATGTGCACAATGGATCTGAAAATTTGGCCTCATACCACACTTTTACCTTCGTATTGCACACGCAGGAGAAAACGTTGCCTAGACAGCAGAGACAGGTCAAGACAAAGCAAAAGCACAATTGACAATTATCTGCACTAAAAGCCTCAACATATAGCAAGCTATTGGTACATAATGCTTGATAGCTAACAGTGACAATCGAGGAACAGCTTTGTTGCAGCACCTCATTCCAATACTGCCCCAAGTTGATGGTACATGAGATTGTACAATTTCGTGGCAGGCTCTGCTGCCTTGCACACGATGCTGATGAGGATATGAAGCATGAGGCACCATAGAGCCTCAAATTGTAAGCAGTTCACGGCTGAGGACTAGGAAGTCCCCGTCCTGTAAGACTGTGTTTTCTGGCACCAAGCGATTGTTGACATTGACCAGGCGGGAAAACTCATCACCACTTCGCTGAGCCCATCCCTACATCAGCAGCATCTCTTTGTCAGGGTTACACACAACTTCGTGAGGTGATGTATTGCAAGGTGTATGTACACCGCTCAGGAGTCTTTGCTACTACTGCAGCAGCATCAGCAAACAAGGTGTACGCCCACATATAAGTTGAATACTAGCTGGGCACATTGGGCCTGTATAGGCGATGAGCCTTGGCAAATGTCAGGCTGGACTTGAGCCCCATGCAATGCACATGCTATACATTGCCTGCTCTATATTGACTGATGCCTGAAAGACCATGTAAGAGTCAGTGAATGACGGAACAAACAAAAACCCAACAGAATTAATGAAGTAGCAAAGATGTGTCATCTGACCTGATCGTGAACAATCTCGCTGGCTGTCGTGCCACGAGGTAAGCGTTTGAACTCCCCAGCAGGCCAGATCAGGATCATCACTTCTGAGGAGGTGGACGATCCAGAGTGATCTGGCCCACTTGTCACCTCATCCCTCCACTCTAGAATGCCGCGCAAGCGCAGCGTCTGCATATCACAAACTTGCTCAGGATGAAACTATGTGCCATGATGTGCATTTGATGCAAGCCTTTGTTCAGCTCTTGTTTTGTTTCGACAATGCTGACATATGTGTAAAGTAGTGTTGACTGCACAGGATGGAGAGAGCAGTGGCACTCCATCTTGTGCACATCCATGTTCATGAAATGTATTGCTCTGTGCCAGTCAGATGCACCCTAACTTTCAGGCTGATGGCAGTGCAAACACAATTCCACAGCTTGTAGCTTGCTGACTACGCAGCCGTTTGTTCCGCAACAGCTTTATGTATACAAAGCAGCTTCAGATTGCTGCGCACGGTCAGCACCTAGTGCATCAGCATGATGACATGAATGCAGTACAGCAAAGCATGCAGGCAGCACACAGAAAGACAATTACAACTTCTTGAGTTGTCTCGCATTGCTATGATTGGTGTCAAACAGCGCTTGTAACTAGTACTTTGCATGCTTTTGGTAGATAGCTCAGCTCAACCCAGCCCAGCGGACATCACACACTGCACGTATGTACGAAAATGTGCAGCACAGTGAACAGCATCACACACTGCATGTATGCACCCAGGCTGCAGGTGAGCATGTGCACAGCACCTTGAGGTTTAAGTCTTTCTGGTTCTTGGCACGCTCTGCCAGGTGGCCAGTGCTGACTGGGCCTGAGGAATGGTGACCAGCTGGGGGGCCCTCCTGCTGAGGCACATCGCCCCCAGGACTAGACGCTGGGGCTGACCATGCCTGCAAGGGATTAGAAATTCAGATTTCATTATCATCCATTATGATCCTGCTGCTTTGATGATCATGAAAAACATCACACAGAGCTGTCAAACCTGACTGGTGCTGAGACCAGCTGATGACACGTCCGCACTTCAAGTGCTCGCCTGTGCCCACCACAACCGCAAAAACCATGACAGAAGAAATGTGGCCTGTCTGGCTGTTTGTAAGCTCTGTGTCTGACGCAATCTTCCCATAGTAGTGACACCAGCTTATGATTGTCTTTTGCAACTGACATCACAACTTGGCATCAGAGTACAACTGAGCATCAGAGCACAACTGCAGCCACACAGCAGAGCAAAGCAGAACAAGATGCATAATACACAATTCTCAATGCCTCTCTGAACATGGCACCAGCGGCAAGCCATAGCGACAATGGTCACATTCAAAACAGCTGTGACAACATGCTGCCGAGAGCATGATGTTAACGTTCAGGTCAGAAAGTCTAATGAACAGGATGCCTATTGACGTATCTGTAATAACTAGCAGGCCTTTCTTTCCACAAGTCAGCTGCGGTGTGGCTGTCTGTAGTGTGTACAAGCCCAGTCATAGTTTTCAGAGCTACAGCACTGCGTTCAGCACCACGCAGAGTGCTTCGACATTGCAGCACAAGGGTGTTGCTGCATGCACATCTGTCCAAAGGGGTCAATGCATGCACAGCTGCAGTGTGCAGTGTATGCATCAGCTCACCTCCAAAGGAGTGCAGAAGAATGGCAGCTTGTAGCCGGTGTGGTCCTCCCGACGAAATCTGCCATCCTGGCACTTTGAATACTTTTCCAAGCAGGCGTATAGGTCGCCGTGACCGGGCCTGAACCAACGCCTGTCATGGGCGTACTGGTAAAGCTCCCTGCAATATATGTTATATATGTTATATATATTCTAATATTATATTATCATCATCCCACTCACTGCCATCATACTTTTTGGTGATCTGTGCTGGCTGCATCTTTGTTGTACTATTGCTGTCCTTGCGTCATCCCACTTACTGCATCGTTCTTTTTTGGGGGCCTGGGCTGGCTGTGTCTTTCTTGTACTTGTACTGTAGCTGACCTGGCGACCATGATGTGTTGTCATCATTACCATTGCTGCTACTATACTTATGCACATGTTCTGTGAACTGCCTTTTGCCTGAAACAAGGGCAGAAGCAGACGCAGCATGGGTGCTGTTCCTCCAAGGTGTGCATGGGATGTAGCAGAACTGGTGCAGCTGCAATCAGGGCTGTGAAGCAGAGCAATTCCTGGAAGCAAAGCAGAGCTGCTTCACAAGTCTGGCACGAGTCAGCATTAGGCTCAGCAGCACAGATGTCTGATATACAACAAGTGATCAACCCAAGGTGATTGGGTCTTTGCACGACAGGCACACTCTTGGGAGCAGAAGTAGGCTTAGCAGCGCAGATGTCTGATATACATCAGGTGACTGTGACTCTGCACAACAGGAGCTACTCCTGCAGAGCTAAAACATCTCCCCAATGTAAAAAAGGCGTTTTTACTGTCCCAGGCGTTTATGAGTTTGCATTTCCACTGTAGAATGGACGTTTCTGAGGTAAAATAGACGTTTTGGGATTGAAAAGAGCTGAGGACTCACTGGACAGAGGCGAGGCTATCTCCTGATTCCTGATCAGAGACAGGAACAGCATTGGAGGTGTTGACGACTGCCAGGAACTGCAAGCCATCCTTGAGCACGCTGTACACCACGCCGTTGCGCATCTGACCATCTCTGTGACAGACCACAGGCTGCCGCTCCTGCAACATTACGTGTAACAGCTCTCATGTACATGCATCTGTGTACATGTGTCAAGTATATCGTATTACACATTCTTGTACATTCAACTGCACATGTATATACGTGGATATACATATGTCTATGTCAAGTCTTATATGTGTACAGGAATGATATCTGTAAACCTATGGGAAGAAAATGCTGAATTGCTGTGGCAGAAAAGGGCACATCTACTCGCATGCCACAGCACAAATTGCCACACCCTAGCGTGCATTGCCAAACCCTAGCTTACATTGCCATACCCTAGCTTACATTGCCACACCCTAGCTTGCATTGCCATACCCTAGCTTACATTGCCACACCCTAGCATACATTGCCACACCCTAGCATACATTGCCACACCTTAGCATGCCACAAGCGTAGCACCACCCAGCAGACAGATTCAACCTCCAAATCAACAATCATGCTCAACGTACAAAACGCAGCACACATAGAGAGCTGACGTGCATGCCCACGGCGCCTCAACATAAGCTTTGGGCCAATCACAGCAGCACCGTATGAACACCATTTGGCAGCATGATATGCCACATGCACATTGTAAGATCCTGGTTGCAGCTTGCATGCCTCCTGCTTTAGTATTGACTGCAAAATCCATCACTGCAGCACCTTGCAAACATCTTTTGGCAGCGGCAGCGACAAAACCCACCTGGATCTTGTCAGATCCTGCCTGCAGCTTGGGTGTGTTCTCCTTGTAAGTCCAGTGCGCAGCAGCACCGCACTCAGCCACTTCATGCATGTGGGCGGTCCTAATTTGGACCTCCATGGGCACCCCACCCGGACCCTTCACTGCCGTGTGCAGGGACTGGTACCCCGACCTCTTGGGATTCACTATGTAGTCATCGTACTCACCACCAACCTTCCGCCACAGGCGATGGACAGCTGGCTGGATCCTGCAATGCAGTGGTAAGCCTGGTCAGTGCCATCAGCAATGATTGCAAGCTCCTCGCAATCCCGAAACGGCTATTTTTATCCAGAAACGTCCATTTTACACCGGAAATCTAAACTCAGAAACGCCTGGGAACAGCAAAAACGCGTTTCTACATTGGGGAGATGTTTTAGGGGAGTCCAATATCACCCCTGAGGCTTTTCTTCAATCAATGCCGGAAGGCGTGATATTTTCTTTTCTGTTTTCATTTCTCATCAGCAACAATGTTAAGAGCACATGATCATTGTTTAGTGATAATGGCGCGTCACATAACAATGTGGCAATGCTTACAACGACAGTGACAATAATGAACAAATAAATGAATAGATGAATGAACGAATGAACAAATGAATGTATGGATGGATGAATGAAGGAATAAATGACTGACTGAATGACTGACTGACTGACTGACTGAATGAATGATGAATACATTTATGGTTGTGAGTTTCAGCAAGGCATGTAACAAACCTGTAGGCAGCTGCCCAGGCGTCCTCTGTCTTGGACCCCCCCTCGTCACCCACTATGACCCTTAGCGCCCTTGCATCATACACCTGACGCACCGGAATCTGCTTGCGGATCATCTTCTTGTAGATGCTGTACATGCTCTTCAACCGACCCTGCACAGACTCAAGAGTTTGGGCACAGATGACAGGCAGGCGTTGGACAAGCAAGAGTCTGCGTCCCAGTCAAAATGCTGACACGGACCCCATGTAATCAAAATGTTGACACAGGGCCAAAGATGTTGTTGGCCCTTTGCGCGACATCTTGCTCCGAAAGATGTCGCTGAATCATTTCAAGCTCAGCACATCGGAGTATGAGGCACAGGATAGCATGGCGCTGCACAGCATGGCACAACATGCCATAGCACAGCACAGCACAGCATGCACAGCACAGACAGCACGACCACCCCATCTGTGCCTAGATACAGCACAGCTACACACTTAGCCAACAGGCAGAAGCCGTACATGCAGAGACAGAACAACACAGCATGCAGAGGCAGCACACAGGAGTGTATGACATCATCTGAGGTCTAGGACTTCTAGTTCAATCTAGGCTAGTCCGGTCTTTTTTTTGTTTTGGCCACTCTGTTCTGGTCTAGTCTACTCTACTGTGGTCAAGTCTACTTTACTGTGATCAAGTCTACTCTGCTGTGGTCAGGTCTCCTCTATTGCGGTCAAGTCTACTCTAGCCGGGGTCGAGTCTACTCTGCTGTGGTCAGGTCTCCTCTAGTGTGGTCAAGTCTACTCTAATCGGGGTCTGGTCTGCTCTGCTGTGGTTCAGTCTACTGTTGTCTGGTGCGCTACCTCAACTCGGACTTCCAAACCCAGGCTGTAGCCTTCCAGGTTGATGGTCTGCAGCAGCACCCTCGCACAGCCCTCAAGCACCTTCAGCCCTGGGGCAGCCCCGGCTGGAACTGCCCTGTGGTTTTTGAATCCCATCGCATGGAACGGCAAGACTGTCTTCACCAGCCGTCTCACCTGCAGCATTGGAACTCAAAGTGTCTGGGATATACATTGTGTGAAAAGTTTGCTCTTGATATTCATCTCTTCATCAGCTGCCTCACCTGCAGCATCGGAACACAAAGTGTGTGGAATGTGATTTCAAAGAACCTTGTGATATACTACATCAAACCCTTGACCAGCAGCATCAGAAGGCGAAGTGCAACAGCACACGCTGGGTTGAGACAGCAGATGCAGTGTGACAGTATTGGAAGACAACATGTAACAGCATATGCTGGCTTGCAACAGCACATGCAGTGCGACAGGGCTGCATGCAGCAGTCAGGATTGCATTTGTGGGATTTGCAGCTTATTGCGTGGAAGACAGCCTGTCTTTGTTGGCAGCCTGATTATGCGTCATGCGCACAAAGCAGGTTAGTAAAACTGACATTTTGCCAGGCACAAGCAATTGCTGCAGATGCTTATACCAACATGCATATGCTGTAAACTGTACATGCTACATGTCTATTGATCTCTGAACTATACCATGTCACGCTACACAATATGCTCTTATAGTCTACACAGTTATTGTGCTGCATAGCAAATACTGATGCCGACACATTCAACCCAACATGGTAGCTCACCCATCTACTGTGTCAGGCTCTGTTCACAGCACAGCAAGCATGCTTATGTGCCGACTTGTGAGGTTTCAGCAAGGCACTTTCCAATCTCAAACAGCATTTGCTCACGCACCATCAGGCTGATACAGCTTGTCTTTGTCCACATTCCTTTCCTTGTCGGTGTGCAACTATCAGCAAGCAATGAGAACACCGAAGCAAGCATGCGACCAGATCTGATGCACATCTCACCTGTTGCTGATCAGCTGACAGGAATGAATAATCAGCAGTCACTCTCCCACTGGGACCTGCTTTGCTTCCTGACTTCTGCCTCTCAGCATTTGCCTTCTTGGCCGCCACGGCTTGCCTAGGTGCCCTGCCCCTGATGACCCTAACAGGCCCGTCTGAAGCAGCACTGGGGCTGCCCGAGGCAGTTTCAGCATTGCTTGCAATGGCCCTTGCACTGCTCTGGGTTGAGTCAGCTTCAGGACTGTGGAATGCAGCTGATGAACTAGATGATTGGGAGTGATCCAGGTTCTGGCTGTTGGCATCGTTGGATCTTAAAAGTGGTAATGTGATGTCATCGTGTGATTTGAGCAGTGCAGGAGGCACAGAAGCTGAGGGGGAAGCTGATGCAGAAGACTGAGAAGGGCCAAATGAGGAAGTGGCAACTTCAGGAGGCTCCAAGACTGCTGCGGTACTGCGCCGCCCACTGCTTTTCCTCTGCTGCACAGGGGGGCTGAGCCGCAACAGCCCAGACTGCAGGGCCTTCTGCTGTCGGGGGTTGATCCTGGCTTGCGCTGCTGCTCTCACCATGCCCCGTTCAGAGTGCGCGTACAAATCTCCCGCCACGCTTTGCACGCTTTGCTGCTGTTCGCTTTGAACTGAAGTGGCGGGAGCTGTGGCTGGGCTGTCAGGTGCAGCTTGCTGTGACCGCTCCTCAGAGGGAGTTGACAGTGCGGGGCGGGGGACTGGGCTAGGGGGGGAGAGGCAGGGCTGGGGGGCGTCAGGTGTAGCAGCTGCTATCTCAGCTGCAGTCTTGATGCCAGCCATGGCCTGACTCAGCAGGGTTTCTGCTTGGACTGGGACCAGATCAGTGACTTGTTTCAGGCCCCAGATGCTGTCCAGCTCATTGCGCAAGGCTGTGTACTCATGCGGATGCAGCACTGCAAAGCACAGGTCTTCTAGCTCTGCCTGCAACAGCAGAGGTGGTTGATCTCATCTATTTCATTCAATTGACACATGTATAGTCCTGAGCAGCCTCCTGTACGAGGTCCTGTTTTGGCATCAAAAGTTTGATGCCAAAACATGAGGGTGTGTGGGCCCCAGATGGATTTGAAGCATCGTTGAAGCCATGCATGTCAAAAGCTGCTGACATAGTTTGAACGTTTGAAGCCCGGCAGCAGAAAGTTGTCAGAAGACTGGGTTTTTAGTGAAGCAACTTACAGCTCAGTGTACAGTCCAGTGAGTTGCATGGCGTGCTCTGCCTTCAGCAGACACAAACGCATTGAAATGCAGCAAATCACACCTGCCTCAAGCAACAAGGTTGCCTGCCGGCTCAATGACTAAACAGCATCGCAAAGAATGCAGAGCATGCAAAAAATGCAGAGCATGCAAATAAAGCCTGAACAAATACAGGTCAGCCGCTTGTTCATTCATTTATTCACTCGTATATTCATTCATTCATTCCTTCCTTCCCTCAACACATGTCTTCCCCTCAGGCCAAGTACATACAGTCCTGAGCAGCTCCCTGTGTGAAGTTCTTTCAGCTCTTGACAGCTGCCACAGCTAGGTCATGTAAGGAGAAGAAGCGTACCTTCAAGACCATCATGCCCAGTCTCTCTGCCAGGCTGCACCACACCTGCAGCGTCTCAGTGGCCACAGCCTTCTGCTTGTCCCTCTTCAGGGCGAAGACGGTGCGCATGTTGTGCAGGCGGTCCGCCAACTTGATGACCAGCACCAGCGGCTCCGACACCATGTTGACTATGAAGGTCCTCAGCTGCTCCTCCTCTTCCTTGCCTAGCCCAATGCCACGGCTTCTGCCAGACTGCAGGACAGAGAGCTCTTTGGGATTGAGAAACGTCAAGCTCTTTTAGAGAGATAGCCATGTATCAGTGGAAAGCTAAACTGAGAAAGGCCTGGGGAAAGTAGAAGCACATTTCTGCTGTCCCCAGGCACTTCTTAGGGCGTTTCTCCCTCTACTGGAAAGATGTGACAGAAGTTGCAAGCTTTGGCCAGCCAACAAGCCCAGCAAAACCTCAGCAAGTCTGTCAAAGGTCATAGTACACAAGGGGCAGGACAGGCTGTGACACCAGAGTAAGCCTAACAGCCCAGAGTGCTGCCACACTGCTCTGTTGCACAGCCACAGCACAACCCACGCAGCCAGTGCAACAGTCTGGCCTATACAAGCATGTGTGTCAAACCGTGCAACACTGCTCTATCAGTGGTTGATCTGTAGAGCAGATGCAAATCCCAAGCAAAGGCAACCTGCTGGACTGCAGGTTGCAATGTTGTTACATTGGTGTGCAAGTCCAGCTTGAACACCAAGTCAAGGCTCCTGGCTCAACAGACAAACAAGCACATGCTGTCCAAAGGAAGAATACACACACATGAAACATAATATGCTGAAGCAGTTTGGGTGTATGCCCATAGCGCCCAGGAGGAACGCCCATAGCATAGGCAGCTTCCTATTGCTTCGTTGGCATCGAGGTGTGAAAGCATGGGGATGAAAGGTGATTAGATACCCCTGTAGCCCATGCTGTTCACTAGGATCCATGCAGAAAACTGCTATTCAACACAATAGGGCTCACCAGTTGTCTCCTGCGGCGTCTGAGCAGCTGATTCATGCTGCTCAGCTGACTAACTTTGCTCACCATAGACGCCACCTCTGTGCCAAACTGGTCCTCAATCTGTTGCACCTTGACTGATGTGTCGTCCAACACGTCATGCAGCAGTGCAGCAATGATGGCAGACTCTGCCCTGCAGCACGAATAGAAAGACTTGCAGGAGATTGGATGCAGGACATTGAGACCTGATGCCAGCTTCAGACAGTCAGACAGACACATAGACAGACCTCAGACAGAGACAGGTGGTGTTAGGCTTGGTCAATGTCATTTGCTGCTGAGATGCTAAGCCCAAAAATACAAGCTGAAATCTCATCAAACTGGGAAGATCAAAGGTGGCGAAATCTGCATGTGCATTCATGTGTATTCATGTGCATAGGCAGCATGCACTCCTGCGATGTGTGATTGCTTTTGCAATCCTTTGTGGAACACAGTGCTTGCGGTCCATGCATGTTGTGACAGAGTATAATTGCTGTGAGGAGTCTTGTCAAGGCATTGGCTGTGAGATAAATAGCACAATCACCCTGGTGCAGTTTGTTGCTTGAAGGTGTGTTCAAAGTCTGAGGCAGAACCACCACATCTTGCTCAGTGCATGCAGTCTCAAGGGCAACGAGCTACACATGGCGTCAGACCATCTAATGCGGTTGTGTAGGCATAACATGTCACCTGGCAATGTACTCTGAATCTTCAGCCAGATCCAGAACTTCCTCCACAATGCATGCGGTCTCAATGCAGTGAGCCACGTATGGCTCTTTGGTCTTGCGTGCTTGTCCCCTGTGAGCTTCAGCTGCAAAAGCCACAGCTTCCTTGACTTTTGGCTGGTCAAAGAAGCGGCTGTGTGTCACATCTACCCCATGCATCAGGTTCTCCTCCTGCACAAGTGCCGAAGAAAGTTGATGACGTTGTTTGCAGATGTGGCCAAGTAGTTGCGTCCTGCACCACTTGCAGCACATGTAAGCAAGATGCAAATGCATGCATGAAATAAGCTGCTAGGACTTGACCAACACGCGTAGGACTGAGTGGTGCCAAGCACAGCAGCATACCTTGAGGGACATGCTTTCCTCTTGCAATATGTAACCCTCAAATACATTGTGCCAGAGGTAACTGGTGAAGTGCACCACCCAGGTACCAACTGAAGCTGTCAGAGCACAGAGAATGCTATACCACACCAGATAATTTGGTCCTACAGCCTGGGACACTGCAGGCAACAAAGCTGCACGTTCAGGCTAAAGCTGCATGGCAGTGGCATTGTTGCTTACATTCTGTTGCATGCCAACACACCGGCAGCTATGGTGTTGGTGTTTGTGACGCTGCTAGGGCTGAGTGTGAGCTTCATAAGCTCGGTCAAAACTGGTGCAGTGATCAGGCTGGAAGCAATGCATGTCTTTCTGTCGATGCGCTGTCTGACGGCTCGGTTGCGCGTGAGTGCTGGCTGAGCGCGACCAAGACCGAGCCCTGGGGACAACGCTGCGGCCTGAGGCCTCGCAGTATGAGGCATAACGCCTATACCTGAACGAAGTCGTCTAGTTGTAACAGCTGTTGAAGTTATTACACGCACTATTATTGCCACGGATCGAGGCTGCTTGCATCATAGTACGTGCTCTAGCGCAAGATGCTTAACCAGATCACTAATGCCTTCGAGCGTAAAGCCTTAGGAAGTCTAATCAACAAAGAAGAGGAAGCACAGACAACGAAAAGACACGAACAAAGAAGTCAAACCTGCTCGAAGCGCCAAGCTTGCGGCAACCTTGCGTAACGTACTCCTGCGACGTTGGCAGATCGAGCATGACGAAAGTTCGATGGCAAACACTTTGTTGAACTCGCGTAGTGCTTTTTTTGCAGCCTAGACCTTTCCCGGTCTCGGGGGATCCACTACAGCTTTTGTGCGTTTGTATCTCTTGCACCTGTAAACCACCGCGAGCTGGCAGGAGATTTGGCTTGGGAAGTAAGTCCTAGAGTGGTCAAGCGCATTTGCACGATACATAGCTTTCAGAAACAATCCTGATGCCCACTGTATCAGCTGGATCTGGTTCTTCGCTGACCGACATATACTACGAGGTTCGCGGGGACACGGCGTCCCCCAGTGGAAGGTGCAAATGCGTCTGTACGCTTGCAACGCACAGTCAGGATGTTTTCAGAGGGGCGACAATTTTGAGATTGTAACCAAGAAACATGCCATTACAGGGAAAGTGACTTCGACACTCATGTCAACATTCTGATGATCATGGGTGAGTCTGCGTTCGGCCGCTTCTAGCAGTCAAGAAGTCGACTGCTTCAGCTCATGCCAAGTTTATCTCTGCACGACATATGCATGCTCTGACGTGCAGGTTTTGGTGCAACGTTGGACTGCTGGGAGCCACAGCTAGATGGACTCCTCAATCATCAGGTGTGGACGTGCAACTAATGCCAACCTTCATGATCCGGCACAAACTTGACGTTGTCATGTTGCTCTAGGCACTGCTGCTTAAACGACATCACGAACACATAGTCACCTCTTGGCTAGACATTGCATATTCACATGCAGCATTCATACAGAGCTACAAGCACTTGACTCACTATAGCAGAGGTTTAACGGGCATCATACACGCAGGCAAGCCCGGGCGGCGCCTCAGTGAGAGCATGCTTGCTGGACAACAGAGGGGTGGGGCGCAGTGGGTCACCCAAAGCAAGACAGGCCTACACCACTACCATCATGGCTGACGACTGCATAGCAGTCCTGGTATGTCATAGCACATGTTGCATCAAACATAAGGATGGGCCATAGAGAAGCTCATCTAAAGAAACCAAACACAATACAGATAGTGATGACGAGAAAAACAGTCATTACAACCTAAGTGGTTCCTGTTCTGATGACTCCAAGAAGCCGCAATGCATTCATGAACATGCATTTACTATTAAGGCAATCAGCTGCAAGACTCCTGGCCCTGTCTGTTCTCAAAACAGCCTTGGTCTTCTTTCTTATACAGTATGTATGAGAGACTAGAAGCAGTATAGAGAGGGTCATCAACAAATGCACAGACACTACATACAGTCTGGCTGCATCATTCTAACGCTGTGTCTACAATGCCCTGCATCAGGGTCAGCTGCTTACAATGACTGAGTTTGTAGCAGACAACAGAAACATGTCCTTGGTGGGTTGTCAGCCTCATCAAACCTGAACAGCAAAGTCCACCAGAAGAGCCTTCGCTCTGGCATGCAGAATGCAATGAAGTGGGATCAAGTCCATGTCATAGGCCATTCCATGGGTGCTATGGTAGCCACCCAGCTGGCCTGCATGCACCCAGACAGGCTGCTGTCCTTGACCCTCATCAGCGTCACAGCAGGCAGGTGGCAGTCCATACCCACCAACTGGGCTGCTATCAAGTACGCTTGGCAGGTCTCCTCATCTGCCCTAGTCTCTGATCTTGCATTGTGCGCAACAATCATGGAACTTGGGACAAGCATTGACAAGAGGACTAGCATGCACAAACCAGCTGCCATGTTCACTAGACTGTTACAGCAAGCGGCCTGCATCGGAATGCAAGCTGTACAATATGCACACCAGCTCTTCGCTTGTGCTCTGATTGACTCTTCACCTATATAGTTGCTGCAATGCCTGCTGCTGAACTTTGTGCTACCATCAGTATCAGTCTCAAAGCTGTAACACTGTTACTTGGGCAAACTTTGTTGACAATTGTGACATACTGCTGTGCTATCCTTTTCGAATTTGGTATCCCTCTCTCTACATAAAACAATAAAAAAGGGGGAAATGTGAACAAAGTATAAACAAAACAATCACAAGGATAACAGTGATCATCATGCGCCAGCTCAGGTGGATCATGTAGAGCACCGATATTGCATCTGCTGCGGCACTCTTGCTTCCAATGTTTGCCAGGCATTGTACAAGTCTTTCCTGTTTCTGTACAGAGTATGGGTTTAGGGTTTGCCAGGCATTGTCCGAGTTTGTCCTGTGTCTGTACAGAGTATGGGTTTAGGATTTGCCAGGCATTGTCCAACTCTATCCTGTGTCTGTACAGAGTATGGGTGTGTCACGCTCTGATCAGCCCAAGACTTTATTTGCAAGCTCACCAAAGTCATGGTCAAAGCTCCCACGGAAACGGTCCTGGTGAATGCAGACATTCATGTCCAAGTCTTCACATCCCTAACATGTTGCACATTATCAGCAGCAAGATGCCACAACACTGTGGCTGACAGTGTCACATGGGTGTGCAGACCTTCTGGGCAAGCACCATTGAGGACCGAGCCAAGGTTGACCTGAAGTTCCACTTCATGAAGAAGACTCTCAATGAAGTGGTGAGCAGTTGCTTAGTTGTCTTTGGCTGTCAGTGCTGCAGGCGATCTACCTCACCCTTGTGCTCTTCTTCCTTGAACGCCAAGAGGCGCAATCCTTTTCCCTTTCGTTCCACACACATCAAGCCACAGTGCCACCACTTATGAATCACAGATAAGGCTTTGGCTTTGCCAAAGATGCGCACAACAGTACAGCTTTGCCCTTATGTTGCATCCTGGTCATTGATCACACCATCAAACCCTTTGCTGTCTTTCGCCCTAACACCCAGACTGTCAATCTGCAGTGTTGACTCCTTGCATCATTTTCAGGAAAGCATGCAGAGGCTTACAATTTGGGAATATAGGCACTTTTGGAAATTCCACCCGAAATGCACAATCAGACAGCCTCACCAAGAGATATTTCAACCTACGCAATGCTTTGCACAGCACTATGTCAGGTATGAGATGCGATGGACAACTTGCTGCTACAACTCTGGTGCAGGATGCAAAGTACAAGAGGACACGCCGCTCGCTGCTGCATGAGGAATATGTGGAGGGGCAAAAGGGGGGTGGGGTGGGTCAGCCTGAATCTGGTTTCAAGGTCAGTCACCTTTGTTTGATGTATCAGTCAATGAGCGCCAGTCAGTAGCAATGGTAAACAGCTAGCCTGACTCCTATTTGCCATTAATCCGTCTATGTAGTCGATGTTTTATCACTGCAGCTGGGGCCAGCTTCAATGTCTTGTTTGCATACAGCTTGACTGTTTGCTGCAATCATATGGTGTTGCTGGCTGTCAGAGCTGCAGCTTTGTATCACTTGCTTTGCATGCTGTGTTGACAAGTCTGTGTTGCTCAACCTCCAGTCATGTGTGCAGGGCCAGCTGAATGCAGTCTGGACACACAGCGTGACAGACAGCAAAGTTGCTGCCATCAAGTCAGGACACTTCCCCATGATGGTCATTCATGGCCGATATGACATACTTGCGATGGCAAAGTATGGTGAACAGCTAGCTAGAAGACTCGAATGCCCATGCATGATGCTTGAGGGAGCGCATTTTGTGACTAGAGAGTGCGGTCCTGAGATCAACCTGCTTCTGACTCACATGGTTTACCATGGGCAGCGCATTCACAATAATCCTCGCAAGTATTTGAAACCCGCAGCTGATCAACCTGTCATTCTGCAAGATGAAGGCGCAACTGTTGAAGCTGTGACGCTACTGCAATAGCTCTGTTCGAATCGAATGCTGTGTCTGCTAAGCCTTCCTGGCCAAATTCGAATGGGCCCTTCAGCAGTTGAAAACAGCAGCAACTTGCTCAGATGCAGCTTTATCTTCTCGAAAAGCCATCATGTGCTGGTGATGTCAGCTCGTTATGCTTGAGCTGGCTGTCGATCACAGCTGACAGCAATGTTCATCATCGTCGCAAAACACCTGACAGCTGTACAGCACATGTGGCACTGCAGTGTGACAAATGGAACAGCTGGGCGGACTTGCAGCAGGCATGTGTTTGTACCAGTTAATTATCAGTTAACAGAACCTTCTGTCAAGCTGAGGAAACATCCAAGCCGTAAAACCGCATCTGTGGCTTAGGCCTGCTTCATGCAGATATGTTGGCCAAACGAAGACTACTGCACAAATGCATAAGCGTCAGCCCATTGGGCAGCATGAAGGAACCGCGTTTGCTTACATCCTATGCTTGTGGCATCACATCTATGCTTGTGAAATGTAAACTAGAAAATTAAGCCATCATATTCATTAGACTAAGTATGATGTCTGCTGAAACAAACCTGGATGCCAAGATTGTCCAGCTATGTCCGCCTGGAGCAAATACAAGTGCAATCAGACAAACACACACACACACACACACACACACACCTCAGCAACACACCCAGTTGGCCCTCAACCGTTGACCGCAATCTTATTAAAGTCCTCATAACGTTCACCCTGGTTTTGCTCAATTGGCTTTTGGTCAGTTAGGATTGTGCATGCTTCAAAGCCTATCAGATTTATAATTGGTCTAGATATGATCCATGAGTACAGCTCATGATGAATCGAAAGACTTACCCACTCAATGCGCAGATGCGTCAACTCATCTGATGGAAGCCTCTGAAGCACCAGAGACCCTGTGTCATCGCCATCCCACTGATTGAAACCAAGTCAACACTTCTCATAGCTGAGGTCAAAATTAAGTTGCACAACTGACCCTGGTTATTTCTGCCTTGGTTCTGGATATGGACATGGAGTACCTCTATATTAGGTGCCATTGTGCTGATCTTACCCATGACACACAGGTTTATGCTACCAGTCCAACCTTTCATGCTTTCAAAGGGTGGATCGCCTTCATACCACCAACGGCATGAATCACTTCCAATACAGTGCCCAACTGCAGCCTGGCGAAAAATGTCTTGTGTGAAAAATGCAAGCTCTTCACGCAGAATCCCATGGAAAGGCACAAGCGTCGAAATTCTTGTAAACTCATCTCTAACAACTCAAGCTCTGGCATCATGGACATCATTGTTCTGTCTGTCTCTGCACTGAGACGCTGCTCGTTGGCCGGGTGTCCTGTTGCGAAGCGAGCCAGCGCTCTTAAGAGCTGTAAACTGCCTGCTGTAACACATGCTAGGCTGTTCTGCCGGCTCAAACGCCTTTTTGAGGACCCTAAGAGCATCTCACAGCAATTTGGCGCTTCAAATGTGATGCGCTGGAGCTGTGTCAGACCTGGCTTGCTGTCCATCAGCTGCCAAAGGTGTGTGATAAGAGACACTGCTGCTTCGACTGCTCAGAAGGGGTTGCCTACGCACTGTTCGGTGATGAGCTGCATATGGAGGACTTTGAGCACGGGGCAATGACTAACAATGGTCAACATGCGTGTGTGATTGCTGCTGTCAACACCTCGCAATTCAGGATTGGTGATGTGCTGGAACGTCGGGGACACGTTGGCCTCTGCAGCTACGGTCAAGGTGTCACTCAGCCCTATTAGCTCACTGCCAAGATGAGCTGCTGTTTAACAGCTGACGCAAGCGCTGTGCTGAGACTGGCCAATTTGGCCCGAGTGTGAAGCAATCTAATGTCAGGCAGGGTGTTCAAATGCGTGACAGCAGAGGAAGCAGCAGCTCCACAAATGAGGCTGCGTCCAGAGCATCGTCAGGTGCCTGCACTCAATTTGCAGAGGTCATTTCGCAAGACAAAATGAAGGTGAGGCAGATTGATCCTGGCAGAGTGCTCAAGCAAATCTATGCCTGCCTTCCTTTTGACCTGCATTCTGAGTGCGGTTGCAACCGATATTTTGCCGTATCCGCTGCTGGTGTTAGACTGCTGGTTGAAAGGCTTGAGCTAGACTGTTGACCCTGAAGATCACTTCAATATCAATCAGCCGAGTGACTCATCGCGTAGTCTGTAGACACGCTGCGCTGAAAATGTGTCTGCAGAGACAGGATGCAAATCAGTCTGACCTGAAGCTGCTTTCAGGGCGGGTCTACGCCACCGTGACTACAGCGAACGTGCTTACTGAACAGGGAGAGCTGATAAGCTTTTGATCAAGCGATGTCTCATCAAGTCACTCTCACTAAGCAAGGTTGTGGTGTTGACCAGAAGGTTACTGACGCATACACGGGAGGCGATAGCTAAAAAGCGAGGCGTTGAATAGGTTGTACGCGCTGTCCGACAGGCTATTGGATGTTTCTAGAGCAGCGAGCAAAAGGAGACAGCACTGACAGACTTTTTCCCCTGACAAGATATCTTAACAAGCCCTTTGAGCAGATTTGCCATGCTGAGAGAGAGAGAAGTGATTTTACATGCTGTATGCCATGCTGTTTGCGCTGGCGTTACTTTTTCCCAAGTTCCGATCGTTTCCCTTCGTTTCGACTCGCGTGCGAAACTCCTGCTCACTTTCCCAGACGTTCGCGCGACGCCTCTCATGGCCTTTGCGGAAACATTGGTGCCGAGCGTTGCCTACGCTAGTCTCGTATATGCAAAAGAGCGTATGGCTGCTACTGATCAGTCTGCCGCTCACTCCGCGTGATCTTCTTTGCGAAGCCGCAACGCAGCATCCAAAAACTTTTGACAAGGGTCGCACAGGTTAATTCGATGCTGCTGTCCGACTCCACTGTTGCGTTCGCCACCTTCTGCGTTGCGGCAGCTGTGATGGCCCTGTCAGCAGGCCCGGCTTCCGCTGCTGTCTCGTTGCAGTAAGTCTGCCGTCAACCCAGCACTTGAATAAGACATTCAAAGTCATAGATGCCTACCCTGAGCGGGCCGCTGATTGCTGCAGGTCTCCAGTTGCGTCACAAAGCAGCTTGCACAGGGGACTAAAGCAGGAGGCAACTTTACCGTGCGCTGCCTTGCTGCAGAAAGTCCCCACTGTAGCTGTCAGCCTTGCTCAGCCCCAACCTGCATCTGCCAACAACTGAGCGCATGTACAGAATGTTGTTGGGCATCACAGCATCATGGTGTTTGTGACCAGAATACTGACAGCCCTGGCGCATCTGTACACCAAAATAAGCTGGCTTAAGATACAAATCTTCCTCCTGCTGGCTTACGCAGGTACATAGTCCAACTGAAACCGGGCTATGGTACTGGGGACGTCACAGACCTGTGCACTCAGCTTCAGGCAGCAAGGGCTCCATGCTCATACCAGTACAACACAGTCTTTGTTGGCTTTGCAGCACAGGTACGCCTTGTACCATGTTTGTCATCACGTGGATTGCTACAAGGCATTACTGTGACAAACCTGTCAGCAACTGTACTTTTGCATGACAGTTCAACGACCTTGTTGCACGCAGTGTCACAAACATGGTACCTTTCAGATGTCTGTTCCCTTAGAATTTGGCCATCATAACTATTGCTCCTAGGCACCAGGCTTACGTCTGCCCTTGAACACTGACACACTGTATTTTTGGAACCATCGTAAAACCAGTACAAGCACAAGGTGGACATCAACCCGTGAAAAAGCTGTCTTTCTTGTGGCTGCAGCTTACTACTGAGGACTATGCAGCTATGCTGAGTGACTCCAAAGTAAGTCAAGTCATTGCAGACTCTGCTGTGACTCATCAGCAACTGGGACCAGCAGCTGCCACTGCCAGCAGCACTGCTGCCACCCCTACTCCACCTGCACCACCTGCAGCTGCCACAGCTGGCTCCACTGCCACCACCACCACACCATCCATCACCACTGCTGCCACTGCCAGCACAGCTGCAGCACCTGTCAGTCCACCAGGAATGACAGATACCGCTGCTACTTTGCCAGCTGCTGGGGAAGCTGCTGCAAACGCAAGCACTGCATCCAACAGCGCATTTAATGGCACTATCGCAATGCACTCCAGTGAGTTGTCTGTTCAGCACAACCCGCCCTGGAACCTTGACAGGATTGATCAGAAGAGTCGGCCCCTGGATGACAAGTATGAGTGGACCAACAACGGAGCAAATGTCAATGTGTACGTTCTAGACACGGTGAGAAAGCAAGAACTCATGTCCATTATCATTCGCTTTTCTTGGTTCTAATCAAGCTCAACTCACTCTTGTTTGCTATTCCCTATGTGATGGACAGGCATGACTGACCTGCACACCATCTTATTGATGCAGCGTTGAACAGCTTTACGATCTGTGTCCTGCCAAGCTCCTGTTGCTAATAGTTACAATACAGATACATTTAAAGTGTGGGCTTGGCCAACAGCCATCAGGTGTGTGCGACGCAAGTCAGCTCCCTCCAGACAGGCTTGTTCAGAGTATCATGAATGATTTTGTTGATGCTTGGGAGAAACTATATTGCTGACTGTCACACTCATTGCAGGCTTTTCTGGACACCTTGAGAATCACCTACTGGATCTGGGCGGACTTTGCATCCACAACCAGTGCCCTTGCTTATAAACTTTAGGGGACCTATTCAATGGAGGTCTTGTCAACAGCATTGCTTTATTGCATTTTCATTTGCAGAGCTATCACGAAATCAATTGAGGCGGTGCTATACGATCCAGACTTCACCCCATCAGCACGGCTCAACATGGCTGGTGTGCTTCAGCAGTAGCTTCACGGCGAGGCTGGCTCAGACTGATGCAAGTGTCCTGATGCTTATTTCCCCCCTCACCATTGCTTGCAGGGCATCAGAAGTTTTCCTATGACCCCTGCTCAACCTTTCTGGCAGCAGAGTGCAGCACAGCTGCAGCAGAGACATAGCACAACATCTTGGTGAAAGAAGCAATAGCTTTTGCGCACCTACTCAAGGCTAGTTCGCATAAAAACTAGCTACTATACCAACTGACTGCACTATATGCAGGGGGTGAGAAAGACACATCAGGAGTTCCTGTATGACTCATCACTCAACATATCAGGCAGCAGAGCTGTTCACGGTTGGTCGGCCATTGGTGTCCCATCCAACTCAGATGACTGCATGGGCCATGGCACTCATGTCTCTGGCACGATTGGCGGCCTGACGTACGGCGTCGCCAAGAATGCCACCATACATGCAGGTTTGCGGCCTTTCATGCATCCAGAAACAGAAACAGATCTGCAAAAGTTTTGGAAATTTGCAGCCTGTCGCACCAGCTGTGCATCTGCTTGTGTGTGTGTGTGCTTGCCTTGAGTACCGACTCCAAAAAAAAACCAGTGTCAAGCCTGCCTGCTACATTTCTATACCAAAGCTTGTGTTGGTGGATGTACTGAGGGTGCTGTGGACTGGCAGGGCAACAACTCAGGGAAACTCAGATCCACTTCCCATGCCACACTTTGTGTTGGTGGATGCAGTGAAAATGGTAGAGTGCCAGGGCAACAGCTGAGAGACTCAAGTACACGTTCTGTTCGAAATCTGGTGTTGGTTGATGCAGTGAGGGTGCTGGACTGCCAGGGCAACAGCTGAGAGACTCAAAACACACTTTCTATTTGAACCTTGTGTCGGTGGATTCAGTGAGGGTGCTGGACTGCCAGGGCAACAGCTGAGAGACTCAAATTCACTTTTCATATGATTTTTGTGTTGGTGCATGCAGTCAGGGTGCTGGACTGCCAGGGCAACGCACTGACCTCCAACGTGATAGCTGGCCTGGATTGGCTAGCTCAAAACTTCCAGCTGCCAGCAGTAGCCAGCTTGTCTCTGGGAGCTGACAGCCCAAACAATGCCATGGATGATGCTGTGAAGGCCCTCATTGCCCTGGGAGTCACGGTTGTTGTGGCAGCTGGCAACTTCAATCAGAGTAAGCGTCATCTACCTGGAGAGAGAGACGGAGACCAGTTTTATATGTACATTAGCTGACCAGCCTACAAGTCTGAGGGACCCTGTTTGCCTTCACTGATTGGATGCATTCCCTTTAAATGGACGATTGGTCTAATACATTATTTCTCTTGTTGTGAATCTTACGTCAGAGCTTGTCCTGAGCCAAAGCATGTTGGTTGTTGCGCAGATGCAGGGGACAACAGTATTTGCATGTGTTCCTCAAGATTTAGTCATGCATCACCAGACATGCATTCATGCATCAGGCACATATCCTCCTCAAGAGTTAGTCGCGCACCACCAGACATGAATTCATGCATCAGGCACATGTCCTCCTCAAGATTTAGTCACGCATCACCAGACATGCATTCATGCATCAGGCACATGTCCTCCTCAAGAGTTAGTCGCGCACCACCAGACATGAATTCATGCATCAGACACGTGGGCTCCACAAGACTTAGTCACGCACCACCAGACATGCATTCATGCATCAGACACATGTTCTCCTCAAAACTTGGTCATGCACCACCAGACATGCATTCACACATCAGGCGCATGTGCTCATTGCATACCACACCTTGATACGGAGGGAAGCCCTCAAGAAGGACACCTCTGCCTCGTGCAGATGCCTGTCAGAACAGCCCAGCAGGTGTCCCAGCAGCCATCACCGTAGCGGCTTCAGACATCAATGACACACGGTGGACCTGGTCCAACTATGGCTCATGTGTGGATGTGATTGCGCCTGG